>SDBV01011868.1_pt1 | contig 11233 bp, 8 predicted proteins | sample 2277081 | NCBI WGS metagenome assembly SDBV01 (sample SAMN10402039, study PRJNA504765) | marine sediment metagenome | isolation source: marine sediment core GS10_PC15, 223 cmbsf | place: Arctic Ocean: Southern Knipovich Ridge | collected 2010
GACCCGATTCGGTTACAGATACAACGGTGTAATTCCCAGACCCGAAGGTGGTGTTGAGATTATCGGTGACCTGGACGGTGTTGAGGTCTTCCGCCCCTGTATTCGAAACCACGATGCTGTAAACGACCGTATTGCCATTTGGAACAGAGCCTGCAGAGATCCGGGTTTTCGAAATAGATATATCTGGCCCCAAAATGGTAACTGTGGCGAAGTTTGACGCGGCGGAGACGAAGGTGGCGGAGGCAGCGGCAGTTCCGGAAGCAGTAGCCGAATTGGTCTTGGTTCCAGCCGTGACGGTATTGATCTGGACGGAGAGAGTTATGGTCTCTGGTGCGCCTGCGATAAGAGTTTGAGCTCCAGCGAGGAGGTTAGTGTCCCCAGAGCCATTGAACCCAGGCCAGTTGGGGGTCAGTGTCCCGGTGGTTGTGAGATTAGTGACCGTATAAGTTCCAGCCCCGAAAGTAGAATTCAAGTTATCGGTCACCTGGAGGTTGATGAGGTCCTCTCCGCCGTTATTCAAAACCATGATGGTATATAAGACCGTGCTGCCATTTGTCACCGTGCCAGGGGTGATCCGGGTCTTCGAAACAAAGACTGACGGAGGCAGGACTGTAACAGATGCTGGATCTGTGTCGCTGACGAAAATAGACAGGGTTGCACCCGTCCCGGATCCAGTGGCAGAATTTGTTTTGACGCCACTGATCACGGTGTTTATTTGCAGGGTGAGAGTGATCGTCTCAGAACCTCCCACCAACAAGGTTTGACCCGAAACCAGGAGATTGGTATTGCTACCCCCGTTATAACTGCCATTAGGAGTCAAGGTGCCTGTGGTGGTCACAGAGGTGACTGAATAAGTGCCTGCTCCGAAAGTAGAATTTAAGTTATCGGTCACCTGAACATTGTTGAGATCATCATTGCCGGTGTTTCTGACCACAATGTCGAAGATGATCGTGCTGCCATTGGGAGCGGATGAGGCAGACGTGCGCGTCTTCGCCACTGAAATCCGAGTAGAAACGATCAAGATTATGGCGGAATTCGAATTGCTTACATTTTGACCTGAAATGAGACCGACTGCCATGGAATTAGCGGTATTTACCTTTACCCCTCCGCTGACAGTATCTATCTGGAGAGAAAGAGTAATGGTCTCAGAAGCGCCAATACCAAGGGATTGAGTGCCAAGGAGGAGTTCGGTATCAGAGGAACCGTTGTAGGAACCATTGGGTGTCAGGATTCCTGTGGTGGATACAGTGACATTGGAATACGTACCTGCGCCAAAGGTAGCGTCCAGATCATCAAGGACGCGAACATTATTGAGAGTCTCCAAGCCTGTATTGGTAACTACGATCTCGAAGGTTACCGGGTTGCCATTTTGAATTGACAATAGGGAGGTACGCGTTTTTGAGATATTTATTTGGGCGTTAATTGGGGTTGGTGAAGGCGTCCAGGTCGGGAGGAATGGTGTAGGGGTAATAGTTGGTGTAGAGGTGTTTGTGGGTGTAGGAAGCAACGTGCTTGGCGGCAGCTTCACCCCAGAGTAATTGGAAACCCCGTCCCAATAAACAAGACCCGTTGAACTTGTATTCATACACAATTCAAGTAAGTCTCCAGAAGCGAACAAGTGCGACGATGTAGCAAATTGAATTGAAATCAGATCCGAATTGGAAATACTCGTGGTGAGGGTAGTTGTTGCGCTCCCCAAAACTGTACTGTTTACTTTTAATTCGATATCTAGGGTATCTGATGTGCTTCCATTATTGGAAGCAAATATGTATACAGTCGTTTGCCCTGCCCCTAAAAACTTACCGGCAATTATCGGGTCTGAGAAGAAACAAACACTAGAATCAGATCGTTGTGTACCGTTGGGAATGGATGGCTGCATCGAAAATCCTGAGGAGGCAGGCGTATTGTAAAACCAGTATGTGGCTGGGGGCGGGGCGGGGGTTGACGGTGATGTTGGTAAGGGCGTGCTAACTGCAGTGGGAGTGGTTGAGCTTGTTAAGGCAACATCTAGGGTTTGAGTTGGAGAGGATGTGGTTGATTGCGTCGTAGAAGGTGAAGGTGTGTTTGTTAGCGTGGATTTGTTGGGATCCTCAGTCGGGATTGGAGTCCACCAAAACCATCCTTCAACATTAGGATTATAAAGCTTTCCAAGATCAACCCCATCATTTCTGTCTTTTTCAATTTCACTGATAATTCCGCGATCAACGGGGTTGAACTCAATATAATCCCAGCGGCTGTAATCAACTTTGAGGCTTGTGCGTGTATCTTCGTTTGGAATGGGTCTCCTGCCCGCTAATGATAACCAACTACAGGCGTAAAGCAAAATAATAACAATGAAAGGGATAAGAGCATAACCCAGCCAACCAATTAAACGGATTGGGCCTTCGAATTCTTCTTGATCTTGGGCTTGGGTATCTTCTGTCTCAATATTTAACAAATTAATCTCTAAAACCGTAACGTGGTTTACCTTTCCGCGATTCTTTTGTATCCATGGCTCTTTGAACTGCAGCAGATAATTGTTTCATAGAATCCAATGGTTTCACAAGGTATTCAATTGCTCCAAACCCCATAACAGCGATTTTTCCCATTTGCTCAACGGCGGTAATAGCAATTGGAACGATATTTGGGTCAATTTCGTGAATGCTCGTGATAAGCGCATTTCCGCTTATTCCAGGCATCATCCAATCTGTAACGAGAACATCATACACGTTTGGACCTGCTTCTTTTATTATTTTTATTCCTTCATACGGATCGTCTGTGCCAACAGCTTCGAATCCTCTTCTGTTCAAATGCATAACCATGATGTTACAAAAATCATTTTCATCGTCAACGACTAAAACTTTACCGGGCATTTATTTGATCTCCTAGGTTAATGTATTTTGCATTGGGAGCCTTATTGTGAAAACCGTTCCTGATCCAACTTTACTTTGAACCTTGATATCACCATCGTGTTTTTTAATGATCCCATAGGTTACTGATAATCCTAAACCTGTTCCCTCTCCAACAGGTTTAGTTGTAAAAAACGGATCAAAAATCCGCTGTAAATTTTCTTTAGGAATTCCAGTGCCAGTGTCTTGTACTTTTATTATAGCCCATGGATATTGGGAGTCAACCATGATCGTGAGGGATCCGCCATTTGACATCGCCTGAATTGCATTTTGGATCAAGTTGATCAACACTTGCTCGATCTGCTGCGGGTCGTAGGAAACCACAATTTCATCGTGGCTTTTTATAGCCTCAACAGCCACATTCCCTTTCCTGGCTAAATACTCTGTCAATCTTATTGCTGATTCAACTGTGTTGCATATATTCTGGGTTTCCTTTGTAAATTCTGACTGGCGTGAGAATTTCATTAGATCGGAGATAATAATATTAGCTCTATCAGCACTGTCTTGGATGATATTTAACTGACTGATAATATTAGTATCCCCCACAAAATCCTCCTGCATTTCTTCGGATAAACCTTTAATTACAGCTAAAGGGTTTTTGACATCATGGGCTATCCCAGCAGCCAACTGCCCGACAGCTGATAACTTTTCGGATTGGACTAATTCTTGTGTCCGCTCACCTAGTTGGCTGACCATCGTGTCAAAACTGCTCGCCAATTGACCAATCTCATCTCGACGTTTCAGCCCTGATCTTTTGTCTAGGTCTCCAGCGGCAACAGCCAAAGAGGCGTCTCTGAGTTTCAAGATCGGACGAGATATTGAATATGCTAGTATAAGCCCAATCACAATCATTGATAATGTTCCACATGTGAAGACAATAGCCAGAGTATTTCTGCTTGTGGATGTAGCGCTGACCACAAAATTTGTTGGGAGAGCAACCCCAAGGACCCCAACTACCCTTTGTCTTAAAACCAGCGGGGAGTAATACACTTTGAATTCTCGCTGGGAGAGATCGAGAGATTTTGAGTAAGACGGAGTCAACTTTGAGATCTCTTCTTGGGTGAGGGTTACATTTTCCGAGCCTGATTCTAATGGTCTTGTGAAGGCTAACAAACTGCCATCAAAATCTAGGATAAGGGTATCTGCTAGGGCCTGACCTTTAATGTCACGAACTAAAGAATTCAGATTAGTGCCGATGACCATAACACCTACAAATTGTGATTCTGCAGTCACTACCGGAGCGCTTGTCATTAAATAGGTGCCGTAAATTGTTTGTTCCATGGTTGAGAATTTATCACCGAAATCGTCAATCTCTCTATTTAGCGGCTTACTTATGGCTTCTAATGATGAAGGATTTCCTCCCATTGAAGTCAAGTAATCACCAGACACAGGGTCCTGAATGATGCTGATGATCTCAATCCCCTCTGGGTCAATAATTGATACAGATTGAATGCTCCCATTGATAATAATTGGCTGCAATAATTCTGTGAGAGCGGCCGCATCCTTCGCCAGCATTTTTTCAGGCACACCCATAGTGAAAACCATTAGACGAAGGTTCTCTAAATGGGATTGTTCTTGGGCTGCGATACCATCAGCAGCGACTCGACTTGACTCTATTATTAGGTTATCGAACCTATCCTCGACTGAGTCCGTAACTAAACGGGTAACGATGAATATTCCTATCAAAGCAATTATGAAGGTTAAGGTAAAGTATGGAGCGATCAATTGGGTTCTTAACCCAAAGATCACATTGATAACCAATGAGTACAATTTGCGTATGATTGATGTGTTTTTATCTGCCATAAATTTCTTCCCACCGAATCTATTGTTTTTAATTGCCGGGACAGTGATCTAGATTGAAAGAGTGAAGGTTTTAATGAAGCAATGGGTTGTTCGGGGTTTTATTTTAACTATAAATTCCTTGGTATGTCTAATTTCCATTCAACTTGAATGATTCGTTCTACAGACATTATGTTTTATTATTTCCTTTAATATTGATATTATATTATATGTTTATTGTATTGTATCTGATTTCCAATGCAATTCCCTTTCAAAGACGTTAGATTTTCCCCTCCCCGTTCTCACTCCCCCCAAAAGTACCAATTAGTACACAACTCACATTGCTATTTTGACTTCTCCACGTAATATTAAAGGTAATGGAACAGGACTATACTTTATTGATGGATACGATAATAGATCTGGAAAAACAGCTCAACAACGCAACCGCCCAGGCCCGCGAACTGCGCTCCAGCGACCCCCTCCAGGCCGCTAATCTATGCGAAGAAACCATTGCTCTGGCGGTCTCGCAAAACTCAAATTCGCGCGTCTATATCAACCTCCTCGCCCACCTCAGGGTTACCCTCAGTGAGATATACGTCCAGCTTTCAGCATATCACAAAGCCCTCCTTCAGGCGGTTGAAGCCCAGGCTTTATATGAAAGCATCCAACACCCTTCCGGGATTGCTCGCAGCCTCAATGCGATCGGGACAGCCCATCTTTATCTGGGCAATTTCCCCGAAGCCCTGGCGGATCTACTTAAGAGTTTGAAGATCACCAACCGAATGAACGACAACCGTTTTAAATCTAATCTTCTAAATAGTCTCGGATGTCTATACATTCGGATGGAAGATTATGACAGCGCTTTACCGTTCTTAGAGGAAGGGTTAAAACTTTGCGAACAATATAATTATCTGGAATGGCAGGGTGATCTTTTTGATAACCTGTCAGCTGCCCATTACCATTTAGGGGATGCCGAAAATGCCCTCAAGTTTGGCCTCAAAAGCGCAGAAATATATGAAACAGTCGGGAATCATTTCGGTGTCCCAAAAGCCTTCAACAGCGTCGGGCAAGTTTATCAAGAAATGGGAGATCACCAGCAAGCGGCCTCCTATTTTCGGACAAGTTTAAAGCTAAGTGAGCAGATCCCCCATCCTAAAGAGATCGTCGAATCCCTTTTCCTCCTCGGCAAACTCAAGCAATCAAGAGGAGAGCCAGAAGAAGCGATTGACTATCTCAACCAGGCCCTGAAAAAAGCCAAAGAGTTTCACCTAGAACAAAAGACATACCGCTGCCATAAGGTTTTAGCCGCTGAGTATCAAAATATTGGCGAACACGAAAATGCCTTTTTCCATATCCATCAGTTTCACCGGATCAAAGAAGATGTATTAAACGAAAGGGCGGATCAGAAACTAAAGAGTTTAGAGATTGCCCACCAGGTTTCGGAGGCCAAGAAAGATGCTGAGATCTATCGCCTGAAATCGGCAGCCCTTCAAATCGAGATCGAAGAACGCAAGAAGGTCCAAAACAAGCTGGAAGTATTAGCAGCCGTCGACCCGCTCACAGGTCTATTGAACCGGCGCCGTTTCTTTGAACTAGCGGAGGAAGAAATCGCTAGGGGGAAAGATATTAATTGTCCCTTGTCAGTCATCATGCTCGATATCGATCACTTTAAACAAGTGAATGACAATTATGGGCATGCAGTTGGCGATCATGTATTGACCGAGGTTGCCCAACGTATTTCTAGATCATTACGCAAGGTCGATATTGTCTGCCGCTATGGGGGGGAGGAATTCGCGGTTATTCTACCGGAAACGAACTTGTTACTGGCCGAGCAGATAGCAGACAGGATTTGGTCTAGGGTCACTTCCAATCCATTCAAGGTTGGGGATACGGAGATCTCAGTGGGGATCAGCTTAGGGGTTGCTAATAAGGAAAGCGAGGAAGAGATATCCATCGAGACTTTGTTGGACCTGGCAGATCAAGCGCTGTACATAGCCAAAAATGCAGGTAGGAACCAGGTAAAGAGCTATACCTTAACCCCCACCTCCTTATAAGAGACCAAACCTAACCTGTTTGGTAAAACCTTTTGAACATCCCGGGCGGTTTAGAGAATACGAATCATTCTCCACTTGTTAGGAGGGGAGAGTTATATTATTCCAGACCTGCAAGTTTTTAAGTGAATAATTTTAAAATATCGGGGAAGTGAAAGTTGAAAAAGATTATCTTTGTTACATCGGAAACCTGGCAGGACTCAGAATATTTTGGGTTGGAAAAATATTCGGGAATGAGTTATTTTTAATTTAATCAAACCAGATTATTAATATGACAAGACAATAATTGCTCTTGCATAAAAAGAACATGTGTGCTATCATAGAACTGTTGTTCTGTTTATTATTTGATGGCAGGTATGTGATGGTAGATGATGTTTATGTGAATTCGCGTTCAAACAGTTATAATTACCCAATTTTTCGGGAGCCAGAACCGATTGAGGTCCCAACCCTGGAAGAGGTATTAGATGAGTTGGATCCAATCCCGGCATATTCCCTATTAATCGGGCTGTGCGAGGATGGTATCCCCCTGATCCTAGACCTTACTGATCCTCGAGCAGGCGCTTTTTTAATAGTTAGTGATGATGGATCAACAAATTCCACCCTACTCTACAACATCCTCACCGGAGCATATAAGATTAACACCGAAGAAGAAGTCAATTTGCATTTGATCTCTCCAGAAGCAGATGATCTGATCAATCTACATAAACAACCCAATTTAAAAATATGCTTGAACCCAGCCCGTCCTGAAATCGAGATCGTGATCGAAGAAATGGTCAATTTGGTCCATCAACGACAAGGTACGCGTGAGGTCCAACCTATCCACATTCTCGCTGTCGACAGACTGGACCGCTTATTTCAAACCCTAAGTATGGAAGCGCAGTTGTGGTTAAATTGGCTGCTGGAGTTCGGTACGGAGGTTGGGCTTTGGATCATCGCGACCATACCGAGCAATTTAATCAAAAAGACTCATTATGGATTGATAGAAGGATTCCCGTCTCGGATACTGGGGCCGATCCAATTTCCTCGGATGACCCGATATCTTTCGGGGATGAGTAAAGAAAAATTAAACGACTTAGTACTCGATGAACAATTTCTCGTGAAAACAGATTCAGGTCTCAATCCGATTTGGATGCTGCAAACTGAAGATTAGTTTTATCGAAATACCTGGAGAAAAAGTATGAATTACGGAATGCTGTGGTTCGATAATGACCCCAAAACAGATCTATCCCATAAGATCAACCGGGCTGCGGTTTATTACCGCCGGAAATATGGGGATAATCCAAACATGTGTCTTGTGAACCCTGAAATGGTCACCAAGAAAAACGAAAAAGCGGAAGGGGTAGAGATAAAAACAAGCCCCACGATCTTGCCAAACCACTTATGGATCGGTAAGAATGCGGGGGAAAAGAAGAAAAGGGTGAGATAAACCGAGGGTCAGAAACAGAAAACAAATCATGGTGAAGCGAGGGCGAAGGAATCCCCATCGTGCCGATATTCGATAGAGGGTTGATTATATAAACTATCTAAATAGGGATTCGGGCGATTTGCAAATCGCCCCTACTTTCCCTTCGAGGGCTTAGAATGACACAAATGGTTCACAACTCCCTACACAGTCAAAGACGCGATCATGGTCTCCAGGGCCAACTCTGCATCGAGCTGTCCTGTTTTGATCTTGAAATCGTATTCGTGCAGTTGGCGGTATATATCCTCAAGTACATTCAATGATAAGGTTTTTGCCTGGGCGGTGAGCTTCTTCGCCCGGTAAGGATGAATACCCAGCACTTTTGCAACTGCTGTATCCAGTCCACCCCCCTCATAAACTTCTCTGGTTTGCAAAAGGAGCCGAAAATGCCCCACCAAACTAAAGAACAACTGTAAAGGCGCTTGTTCATCAATCAGTTTACGAAGCAGTCCCATCGCCTTTTTTCCATCCCGTCTGGCTATCGCATCGATCAGCCCAAAAAAATCTCCTTGTCCACCCACATAGGCAGCCACTGCATCCACATCTTCGACTTCAATTGAACGAGAATAATTTACATACGCCAGAGCTTTATCAGCTTCAAGAGCGGCCATCCGGGGGTTATCCGAGACCATTTCAGCCAGTAAAGAAGCCGCCTGGGGTGTGATCTCGCCGCCCTGCTCCCCTATATATTTCTTGATCCATTTTGCCATTTGAGGTCCTTTGGGCACTGAAAAGTTTTTCACGAAAGCGCGTCCCTCACTTTTCGCAGCCCATTTTAGAAGCCAGTGTTTTTTATCGAGAGTCTTATTCTCTAAAAGGACAAGGGCGGTGGATTCCGGCAACCCATCGAGAAAACCTAAGAATTTCTCCCGTAAAGAAGCATTGTTTACTTTTTTAGCAGGAGATTCTAATACCACAAGGCGGCGAGAAGTCAGAAACGGAACCGCGCTGGCTGCTGCCCGAAATTCTTCAAAGTTAAAACTTAATCCATCGAGAGTGGTCGTGTTCATCTCAGCCATAGAAGGATCCCCCATCCGTTCCTGTAAGGCATGGATGAATTTCTTTATGGTGTAATCGTCCTCACCATGAAGCAGATAAACCACCGGGGCAGGATCAGCCATACACTAACCTTTTGTGATCACTCTATGAGCAACGACTCCCCTTAAGCTCGTTCGGTTTACCTGGACGATGATCAGATCGCCCGGGTCACCAGATGTAGTGACTTTTTCTTGAACCCGGAAGCCAAGAGGTTTAGCAAGGATCAAAGCGATGGTAGAAAGGAGAAATATCAAAGGCAGACGTTCAAATTTATCCCGCCACCGCCGCCCGACACCCACCATCCCAATAAATGCGCCCAACCCAGCCGCCACACCAGAGGTGGCGTAGTTCGTGCCGCAGTTAGGGCTGATCGCCAGGCTCCTTTCCCCCGAACGAAGTCGTTTCAACGCTTCTGTGGCAGCATCGGCGACCGCCTCTGTGGGTATATCCCCGATCAACCAAAATCCCTTTATATCGGAACGCCCAGCCATGTAACCATATTTTTTCTTGGCTGAGAGGAGATGGATAGTTGCATGTTCCAGAGCGTGGTTGCGCCGGATACGGGAAAGGAGTTGGTTGTCGAGGATAGATGTCATATTTTTCTATTCACTCCCATTCAATGGTGGCAGGAGGTTTGCTGGTTATATCATACACGACCCGGTTCACGCCGTCCACTTGATTTATTATCCGGTTAGCAACCTTTGCAAGGAAGTCATGCGGCAGTCTGGCCCAGTCAGCGGTCATGAAATCTTCCGTGGTGACTGCCCGGAGAGCGATGGTTTCCTGATAGGTGCGTTGATCCCCCATAACGCCAACTGACCGAACCGGGAGGAGTACGGCAAAAGCCTGGGAAGTACCGTGCTGTTCTCCGTTTTCATCGAAAAGACGAAGTAATCCAGCTTTTTTTAATTCTTCGATGAAGATCGCATCGGCATCCTGCAATTTTGTGATCCGTTCTGGGGTGATCTCTCCCAAACAGCGGATCGCCAGGCCGGGTCCGGGAAACGGCTGGCGCCAGACCAAATCGGGAGTCAGCCCAAGGGTTTCTCCAACTCTCCGGACCTCATCTTTAAATAAATACCTGAGAGGTTCAACCAATTCAAAGGCAATATCCTCTGGTAATCCGCCGACATTGTGGTGGGTTTTAATAAGATGAGCTTCGGGGCGTTCTGCAGCGCGAGATTCGATTACATCTGGGTATATCGTGCCTTGAACAAGAAATGGCGGCAAACCCAAGTCATGTGCTTGAGCCTCAAACAAACGGATAAAACGTTCCCCAATGATGACTCGCTTCTTTTCAGGGTCGACAACACCTTCAAGCGCGGAGAAAAATTCTTCTTTGGCATTCACAACGATCAATTCAACCCCTAGGTTTTCTCTGAAAACTTCAATCACCTGATCGGCTTCCCCTTTCCGCAATAAGCCATGGTCAACAAACAACGCCACCAACTGGTCACCAACTGCCCGGTGGACCAAAGCGGTAGCAACAGAAGAATCAACTCCGCCGCTAACCGCAGAAAGCACCATCTTGCCGCCTACCTGGTCAGATATTTTCTGGACACTCTGGTCGATGACTGAACTTGGAGTCCAGGTTGGATCTGCCCCACAAATTTCAGAGACAAAGCGGCGCAATATCTCCTTTCCCCCCGGTGTGTGGTGGACTTCAGGATGGAACTGCAAGCCATACCATTCTTTCTCAATGTGCCGCATGGCGGCAGTAGGTGAGTTATCGGTTACGGCTAAAGGAATGAAATTATGTGGGGGTTCCTCAATTCGATCTCCGTGAGACATCCACACCAACTGCTCTGAGGACATTCGCAAGGCCTGTGATTTGTGACTTATCGTACGCTCTTGATTCGTATGTGATTTGAAGTTCACGTCTGCCTTCCCGGCTCATCAAGGCAATGACTCTGAAGTTGCCTTATCTGATAATATGTGAAACGGATTTTTTACAAACTTCATCGTACTGGGATACCCGCACATTATAGGCTTTCCTAATGAAAACAGCCTCGTAT
>SDBV01011869.1_pt1 | contig 11233 bp, 7 predicted proteins | sample 2277081 | NCBI WGS metagenome assembly SDBV01 (sample SAMN10402039, study PRJNA504765) | marine sediment metagenome | isolation source: marine sediment core GS10_PC15, 223 cmbsf | place: Arctic Ocean: Southern Knipovich Ridge | collected 2010
GTTCGTGCGGGAGCGAGCCGGGTTTGTTGAGCGGGCCGGGCTCGTTGAGTGGGCCGGGATCGAGGGGCGTCATTTTAGCGGTTCCTCGGCTGGAAAACTGAAAACTAAGGGTCATCCGAGATTTGAGTGCATGACAATTATCACGGCCGCGTCAGGAAGTATTTTGGAATTATAATAGTCACCATTTTTTACCACGAAAGATCGAAAGTACGAAAACACGAAAGATGTTTATTAGTTCGACTGTTTGAGTACAGTTTGAATACTGTTTGTAGTACCGCCTTTAGGCGGCAAACTCCTTACCAGGGCACGCCGAGATGCCCATATTCCGGCTGAGGCAATACAATATTAGACGGTCACCGATGAACGACAAACGGACTTGTCGTTCATGAATCGGGAATTATGACCGACAACCGAATTAGACGGTCACCGATGACCGACAAACGGATTTGTCGATCATGAAACGGGAAATATGATCGACAAAAAGGCGGGAATGGTCGTTCCGTGAGGTTTTTGCGCAAGCAGCATAGTTATCCAGGTGGGGTCATATCCGCACTACTCGGGGGTCAGAAGCCCCTCGAACTGCTCCTCGCTGATAACCGGTACGCCTAGCTGTTGGGCTTTGGCCCGTTTGCTGCCGGCTTTTTCGCCGGCTATGACGTAGTCTGTGTTTTTCGACACGCTCGATGCGGCGCGGCCGCCGTGGGCGGTTATCAGCTCCTTGATCTCGTCGCGGGTGTAGCGGCTTAGGGTGCCGGTGACTACCAGGGTTTTGCCTTGCAGGATTTGCGGCGTCTGGTCCGCCGCGGCGGTGGTTTCCATCTCCACGCCCAGGCGGCGGAGGTCGGCGATGGTCTCGCCGCCGAAATCGCTTTTGAGATAGTCGTAAACGCTTTGGGCGATGATGGGGCCGATTTCGTTTATGGCGCTAAGCTGCTCGACCGAAGCGGCCAAGAGGGCGTCGATGGATTTGAAATGGTCGGCCAAAACGGCGGCCACGCGGAAGCCCACATGGCGGATGGAGAGCGCTGCCAAGAGCCTCGCCAAGCCGCGGGTTTTGCTCTTTTGGACGGCGGCCAGCAGGTTCTCGGTCGACTTTTTGCCCATCCGTTCCAGCTTGGAAAGGTCTTGCGGGTCGAGCCGATAGAGGTCGCCGTAGCCGCCCACCAACCCAGTGCCGTCCAACCCAGTGCCGACGAGTTGGTCGATCAGCCGCTCGCCCAGCCCTTCGATGTCCATGGCGTTGCGGCCGGCGAAGTAGCGGATGCGTTCTTTGAGCTGCGCCGGGCAATGGATGTTGGGGCAGCGGATGTAGACGCCGCCCTCGTCCTTGAGCAACGCCGTGCCGCACTCGGGGCAGTGGGTGGGGAAGGCGAACCGGGGCGGGTTGCCCTGGCGACGGTGTTTCTCGACACGCACGATGTGGGGGATGATCTTGCCCGCCTTCTCCACGACCACCACGTCGCCCGGGCGCACGTCCTTGCGGCGGATCTCGTCGGCGTTGTGCAGGCTGGCGCGGCTCACCGTGCTTCCGGCCAGTTCGACCGGCTGCAGTTCGGCCACGGGCGTGATGGCCCCGGTTTTGCCCACCTGCACACGGATTTCGTTGAGCCGCGTGACGGCCTCGTACTTTTCGAACTTATAGGCGATCATCCAGCGGGGACTCTTCGAGGTGGAACCCAGCCGCCGCCGCTGCTCGAAACGGTTCACCTTGAGCACCAGCCCGTCGATCTCGAAATCCAACTCGTGCAGGCTTGCGATCAGTTCTTCGCAGTGCGCGAGGGCGGCTTCGAAGGTGTCGAAACAGGCGACCTTGGGTGTCATCGGCAGCCCGTAGCCGGCCAGTTCTTCGAGAAACTCGATATGCGTCGTGGCCTTGAGCCCTTCGCAGTAGCCCACACCGTGGCAGAACAACCGCAGGTGTCGCTGGGCGCACACCCGCGGGTCGAGCAGACGGATGCTGCCGGCCGTAACGTTGCGGGTGTTGGCATAAGCCGGCTCGCCCTTGCGCTCTTGGATCTCGTTCAATCGCACCAGATCGGAGTTGGTCATGTAGATTTCGCCGCGAACTTCCAGCACCGGCGGCACGCTGTGGCCGTCCAGTCGCAGGGGGATGTCGCGGACGGTGCGGACGTTGTGCGTGATGTCGTCGCCCACGCGGCCGTTGCCGCGGGTGAGGCCGCGAAGGAGTTGCCCATTCTCGTAGAGCAAGGAAACGGCCACGCCGTCGATCTTCAGTTCTACCACCCACTCGACCGGCTCACTGGCCAGCAGCTTGTACGTCCGCCCAGCGTATGCCCGCAGTTCGCCGATGCCGTAGGTGTTGTCGATGGAGAGCATCGGCAGCCGGTGTTCGAACTGCCGCAGCTCTTCGACCGGCTCGTCGCCGATGCGTTGCGTGGGGCTCTCGGGCGTAAGCAGACGGGGATGGGCCGCTTCCAGCTTGGCCAGCGATTCCAGCAGGCGGTCGTACTTGAGGTCGGCGATTTCCGGCGCGGCATTTACATAGTAGAGACGATTATGACGGCGAATCTGCTCGCGCAGCCGGTTGATCTTGTCGGCCGGGCTGGTTGTCATGGCGAAAATCCTTTTTCCGTTAGATGATACTAACCCGAAGCGCAAGCGAAGGGAGGCGTGACGTATAACCTTATTTCCCCGCCCTTCGCTTGCGCTTCGGGTTGGTATTTCTCACTTAATCGCACCCACAGGCGACCGCGCAGGGCCCGGACATGTCTCGCAGGGGGTGTGGGATGAGGCAGATAAACTTAAACTCTCCGCTGCCGGTATTTCGAAACTGGTGCAGTTCGTTGGGCCTGACAAAGACGACCGAGCCGGGGGAAAGCAGGTGCTGGACGTCGCCTTCAAGCACAACGCCGTTGCCCTCGAGCACGAAGACCTCATGCTCGTAGGCGTGCGTATGCTTGGGCGTATGTCCGCCGGGGGCGACTTCGAACTGCCGCATGCTGAAACTGGGCGCCCCGTCGGGCTCGCCCACGAGGCAGCGGATGCGGCATCCCACGGCGCCTTCCATGTCGACCGGGGCGGCTTCAACTTGTTGGTACTGAACTACTTTCATTACGGTATTTCCAAAAAAACGGGTCCAAAAGCACAAGCTCAAACCACCATTATACAAGAAAGAGCGGCGATGAAAATCAGGCAATACCCCCCGGGTTGGGGAGGATGTGTTTGTCCTGGCACGTTAGCCCGGATTATTCATGAACCACACTAACCCGAAGCGCAAGCGAAGGGATGTGCAGCGTTTTCCCCTGCTTTCCCGCCCTTCGCTTGCGCTTCGGGTTAGTATTTCAAACGAAAATACCGGCTTATGAATAATCCGGGTTAGAGTGAGGGGGGTAATGACCAATGTTCAATGTTGTTAGTCAAGTCGCTTGCGGCCGGGCTCAACAAAACTACCCTTTTCGCATCGTTTTCACCGAATTTGGAACTGCTGTAAATAAGTGTTCCCGCCTTGCTTTGCTGAACCTTCTCCTTTGCGGTACACCTACAGCGACCAGCCCTGGTGATACTGGCGTCGGATGAACTGGTCTGCCTCGGGGCAATTCGTGGCCTTGAGGTTCGCGGCGTCCCACTCGAGCTTCTTGCCGCAGCGGAAAGCCACCACGCCCAGCAAGTTGTTCTCGAGCAACATGCCGGAATATTCGAAGTTGCCCAGCGTCGGAGCGCCTGTCTTGCAGACGTGGGGAAGGTCAATGCCTAGATTCAGCTTGTCGCTGGGCGCCGTCTCTTTCGAAAGCGAGTCTTTCGCATCGGCCCCGCGGGCAAGCGTCCCCCCGGCGAGCAGATAGAAGCCGGCTCCGGCCAGGGTACTCTTTTTTAAGAAAACTACGACGATTGGAAGGACGACTCATGGGAGAATTTCCCTTTCGACTTTTTGTGAGGTGAAAAACGAGGCGGGGTGAATGTGCCGCAAAACCGCAATGCACAACGACGCGAGGGCATAAAACACAAAAAATGTGGGAAGCCATTTCGGCTATCAGTCAGGTTAACCGTTGCAGTTTCCCCCGTCAAGCAAAGGCCCTGCGACCGCCTGAAGCTACCGTTGCATGTGGCCCCCCCCACCGGGAAAATGTTGCTTTAAGCGTTCCCATCAGCTCCCATCTTATTCGCGAGGAACATCGGCCATGAAAAACGCCACCCGCCGCCAATTCATCAAAACAACGGTAGCCGCAGCCTCATCGGCGATTGCCGCCCCGGCTATTGCCAAAGACGCCAAAAGCCCCAGCGACCGCGTGCGGATCGCCCTGGTGGGCTTCGGCGGACGCATGCGGGGGCACGCCGGCAGTCTGGTGGAGATGACGAAAACCGACAATATCGAGATCGTAGCCGTCTGCGATTGCGACAAGCGGAAGCTCGACGCCGTCGAGACGCACACCCCCGGCCTCAAGGACATGAAATTCAAACGCTACGACGACCAGCGTAAACTTTTGGACGACAAATCCGTCGACGCCGTTTCCTTCGCCACCCAGGACCATTGGCACGCCCTGCAAACCATTTGGGCATGTCAGGCGGGCAAGGACGTATACGTCGAGAAACCGGCCTCGCACAACATCTGGGAAGGCCGCAAAATGGTCGAGGCCGCCCGCAAGTACAAACGCATGGTGCAGACCGGCACGCAAAACCGATCCAGTCCCAACATTGCCGAAGGCATCCGCAAGCTCAAAGAAGGCGTACTGGGGACACTCTACATGGCCCGCGGCATGACCTACAAAACTCGCGGAAATTTAGGCAAGCATAACCCCCGGCCCGTGCCACGGGGCCTCGACTGGGACGCCTGGGTGGGGCCGGCCAAAATGGTCGATTTCAGCAGCTTCCAGCACCGCCGCTGGTATTGGAACTCCAACTTCGCCAGCGGAGATATCGCCAACCAGACGACACACGATATCGACATCATCCGCTGGGGGCTGGGGCTCGATTCCATGCCCGACACCATGATGTCCCTGGGCGGGCGTTATCTGCCGGGCGACGACGACGACGCCGATACGCCCAACACCCAATCGTTCATCTGCCACTGGGACGACCGCAAAGTGCATGTCACCTTCGAGGTCCGCCACTGGTACTCCAACAACGAAGCCCGCATGGGCGAAAAGTACCCCTTCGTCGCGCCCGACCAGTGCGTGGGTGTGATCTTCTACGGCGAAAAGGGATACATGATCATGCCCGACTACAGCAGCTACTACACCTTCATGGGCGCCAAGCACGAACCGGGCCCCAGCAAGTTCAACGCCGCGCCCATCAACTGGTGGACGGAAAGCATCCCCCACTTCCGAAACTGGGTCAAAGCCATCCGCGCCCGCGACCACAAAATCCTCAACGCCGACATCGAACAAGGACACATATCGACGGGCGTATGCCACCTGGCCAAGATTTCCAACGCCGTTAACCGCAGCCTGCGGTTCGACTCGAAGACCGAACAAATCCGCGACGATGCCCAAGCCACGAAGATGCTCAAGCGGGAATATCGAGAACCGTACGTTGTACCGGAAACGGTGTAGTTCGCCCTGGTGCGTCGCGGACGCACCCTAGGTGAGTCCCGCAATCTGCTGAATGAGGGTTACGATCGAGCTGCGTTGCTGGTTTAAGATGACCAGTCCGGCCAGGGCGTTGGTGCCCAGGTCCAGGTTCTTTGCCAGCAGAACTTCCTCTTCCGTTTCGTTATAGCCGTCGGTCTGGTCGATGGCGTCTCGCAGATCATCTTCCATGTCCGAGAGCAGCGACGAGGCCGAACTGATCTGGGCGTTATAGAAGCCGTCCACGCGACCTTGTGCCCGAGCGACGTCGGATATGGCCTCGTCGACGATCCGCAGCGCGATCGAGGTCTTGTCGTCCAGCCCGGAATAATCACCACCGGAAATAATCTGATCGAGCGTGCCGCTTACGCCGCCGAGCAGCTCCGGCGCCAGGCTGCCGAACGACAGGGTGGAAAGCCGGGCAGTGTCGGTGGAAAGGGCGAAGGTGAGGGCATCGCCCTCGATGGTCATGGGGTTGAAGTCGCCACTGAAGCCGGATGCGAATTCCATGCTGAAGCGGTAGCGGGCGTTGTCTACCGTAACGCGGTTGCCTCGGACGGTGTTGTCGCCGGCGACGGCTGCCGTGCCTTGCGAACTGGTCTGGTCGTCGACCGTGTCGAAGGCGCCGCCGGTGACGTTGATGGAGACCACGGAGTTGCCGCCGGTGATGGTGCTGGTGAGCACCAGATCGTTACTGTCGACGGTTGCCGTTACGCCGGTGAGATTGGTCTGGGCGTTGATTTCCACGGCCAACTGGGCGGGTGTTTTGCTCGTCAGCGCGGAATAAGTTTGCGTGCCGAGATGTCCGCTCAGTTCGAACGTTCCATTGACGGCGAAGGTCGCGCCCTTTTCGCGATGGCGAAGCTGGGCCGCCCCCGCCGCGGTGGAACCGGAGTAGGTGACGCCGTTGACTACCGCCTCGACGTCGGAACCGTTGGCGGTGCCATCGCCGTTGCCGCCGGCGGTGGCGAACGTGCCTGTGGTTACCGTGAGGGATATTTCGGCGTCGTAACCGTAGTCGACCGACGTGAAGGTGATCACCTCGTTGGATCCTTGCGTGGAAACGCTGGCGGTAATGCCCGTGTTGTGGCTGACGTCGTTAAACATCTGGGCGACTTCGTTGATGGTATCGGTGGTTTGCAGAGAGATGGCCGCGCTTCCGCGGCTGCCGGTAATCGATACGGTAGCGTCATCGGTGGGGTTGGTGCCGCTGCCGGTGTAGTGAAGCTGGGCCTGGGTGGCCGCGCGGGTGACGTATCCGGAAGCCGCCGGGGCCGTGCCGTATTGCACCGAAGTGCCGCGCGCAACACCGTCGGCATCGGTGCCGTTGACGTCAAATGTGCCCGCATCGACCGTGACGCGAACGCGAGAGCCGGCCCCCGAAGCGGTGCTGGCAAGAGTCAGGGTGTTGTCCTCGACGCTTGCCGCCACGCCGGTGGCGGAAGTCTGCAGGTTTATCAGGCCGGCAAGATCCTCGAGAGTGTCGGCGGTGGTTACGGAAATGGCGGTACTGGTTCCAGCGGCGCCGCTGATTCTGATCGTGGCGGCGGCGTCCACATATCGCGCGTCGCCGCTGTAGGTCGACTGGGCGGGCGTGTTGGCCACCACCGGGCCGGCGGCACCTGTCGAATAGACCGAGAGGCTCGATACTTGCGATGTGTTTCGGTTGGAAATGCGATAATCGGCCGAGCCGTTAAGCGGTTTGCGGCCGTCGATGTCGGTGGCTACGTATGCCCGAATGGTTGTGACGGCCGCGTCGATCACGGCCTGCGAGGCTATGCGGTCGGCCGCCGAGAGGCTGCGATCTTCATCCTTGAGCAGTTCGGTTCGAATGGCGCTTAGCTGTGTGCCGATTCCAGTGACGGCCGTTTGGGTTTGGCCGACTATACTGCTGGCGGCCGTGATGTTGGACATGGTGGCGCTGACGTTGTTCAAGCGGCTTTGGAAAGAGGCCAGCGCTATGAAGGCCGATGGGTCGTCGCGGGGGCTGTTAATGCGACGACCCGTGGCCAGACGCAACGCTGAAAGCGATGCTGCCGCGTCGGCAGCGGCCAGTCGATTCAAGAGGGAGCGTTCGATCCCGTTTAACGATGCTCCGATTCGTGCCATGAGATTATGATCCGTGTATTATTTGGAACGCCCCCAGCAGCGGCGGATGGATTGCCACAACGAACCGGCCTGGGGCGGTTTTCCGTCGCCGTCATCCAACGGCGCCAGTTGTCTGGAACGCCAAGAGCCCCAGAATTGTCTGGCTTGGCGTTTCACGTGATCTTCTTTCTGATGTTGGGTGTCCGTGGCCATCAAATACGAGCGGAAGCTGACGAGGATTTCGCGAGCCTGGTCCAAGACGTCGGCGTGGCGGCGGTCGCGGCTCTTTTTCGGGCGGATGCAAAAATGGATTTTTGTCTTGGGGAGCCTGCCCACGGGCGGTCTGGTTCCGCACGGCTGCTGCTCGATCTCTTCCCGACATTCCTCGAAACGAAGGCTGATGATAAACGTTGTGGGACGGTCGGAACTCCTTCGCCGCCGCCGGTCTGGCGGTTGGGAGAGCATTTCCAGCCGCACATTGGACCCCTTGGTATCGATCAGCTTGGCCCGATGATCGGCCACGAAACCGCGCAGTTTCTCGACGGCTACGGCCATGGGCACCGAGGTCACCACGTCCTGTTCGAGCAGTATTTGCGATTCGCCGGTCAAATTGTCGCCGTCGGCCGGTTCTCCGCCGAAGGGCCGGGATCTCTCGGACACCGATCCGGTGCCGAGTTGGACCACGCGGTTGCGGCCCCGCGCCTTGGCCGTCAATAGAGCACGGTCCGCTCGTCGCAGCATGGTGTCGGGACTGTCGCCGGGTTGAATTTCGGTTACGCCGAAACTGGCCGAAATCGACTTGCCTTCCATGCGCGGCTGGGAGATGCGGCTGATGTTCTTGCGGATCTCCTCGGCCCTTCGCGCGGCCGTGGCGTTGTCGCAATCGGCACAAAGCATGACGAACTCTTCGCCGCCGTATCGGGCCACAAGATCGCCCGCGCGACAAGAATCCTTCAATACATCGGCCATGCTTTTGATCACGTCGTCGCCGGCCTGATGGCCGAAGGTGTCGTTGACTTGTTTGAACAAGTCGAGGTCGCAGATAATCAAACTGCACGGTTTTTGCTGCTGTAAGTGCGCCTGTACGAACTGTTCGTGTACCCTGTCGAATTCGGCCCGATTGCCGACCTGTGTAAGCGGATCCTTGGTCGACTTCTCGTGCAGACTCTGGCAACGTTCTTCCAGCGAGGTCTCGGAGGAAGCGTCGTGCAAAAGCAGCACGGCCCCCAATGATTTGTTGTTTTCTCCGAGAACGGGGATTACTTGCGTGTCCACCGAGAGCGGGCGGCCGTTGCGGCCCTGGATCGTCAGACGGCGCAGGGATTGGACTCCGGAGGCAACGGTGCAAGCGACGGGACAATCGGCCTCTTCAATCTTCTGGCCGCTTTCGTCGCGAGCGCTGAGCAGGGACGGGGTCCAATGCCGGCGGCAAATGCTGCTGGCATTGATGCCCGTCATTCGCTCGGCGCCGTGGTTCCAGAAAGTCACGCTCAGGTTTTCGTCCACGAACACCACGGCGTCGTGCATGTTGCCCAGAAGCTTGTCTTCGAACAACGAAACCGCTCCGGACTTGTCCCTGGATGAAAGATTGTGGCTCAACTCCCAATAGGAATCGACAACCTCGGGATCCAATTCGTGCAGCCATTTCGAGGTGACTTGGTCGCGAAACGCCGATTGGTCGTGGCTCTGTAGATTGGCGAATTCCTGGACCAGACGGGGATCGAATTGGGAGCCGGCACATGCGAAAAGCTCGCGCAAGGCCAACTCCTGGGAGATGGCCGGCCGGAAAACATGATCGGTGGTCATCGAATCAAACGATTCCACGACGGCGATCATGCGGGCGCCCAACGGAATACTCACGCCGCTAATGTTGTACCCCTTTCGCGAACCGTCATAACGAGCGGGAATATGCTCGACGATGTCCAGCAGCATTTGCTCCGAACAGGCCGAGCGGAGAATCTCCGCGCTGATTTGACGCGAACGCTCGACAACCGTGGCCTCGCGGGAATCGAGTCTGCCGGGCTTGTGCAACACCCTGTCGGGAATGCCGATTACGCCCAAGTCGTGCAGCAATGCGGCAACTTCCATCATGTCGCGTTGATGTTCCGGAACCCCCATCTTCAAACACCAGCCCGATGTCATCAGCGCCACCCGTAGCGAGTGGGCCGCCGTAAACGGATCGCGACAGCGCAGTGCCATGAAAAGGCTCGTGGCCATGCCCAGTCGAACCTGAACGAGTTGATTGTCGAGTGTCCGGCCCACCACCGGCGTGAGCGGCGCGGCGCTGGTGAGTTCTTGCAATTCGTTCAGAAGTGTGTCGAGATTCGAGCCCCAGGTACCCACGGAGGCAACGGCCGGTTCAAGGGGAAGGGAGTCGGCTGAAATCAAATTCGCCGACGCACCGCGGTCGCCGTCGCAAGGTGTTTGCATGTGCTGCGGTCCCGGCAGACGGCTCTCCGGACTCTGGTCGTTTTCGAATTGGGCGTTGGGGTCGTGTGTACCCGCCATCGATGCTTCTCCACGGAAACTCTACAAGACGAGATGGCAAATCTTTATGCAGCCCGCCACTGGCGCTCGCTAAGGATGCGCCGAACAGAACCGATGTAGACGCGTGCCCCCGGCGCGCCCGACAAAAGATTTGCTATAAAAACTTAGGTTGCCGCTGAAGTTGCGTCAAACGTGAGCCGATCTCAATGGCGAGTAGATAGCGAATAAGGAGGTATTGCATCAGCCATACCGGCACAAACCGCACAATCGCTAAAACCGGCGGCGGCCGCTCATCAGCGTTAGCAGGGCCTGGAAAAATGTCTCGCCAAAAATAGGGCCCAACATCTGCTCGCCCGAGTCGAGCTTCTGCAGATTTCGCTCGAACTCCGCCCTGCGCTGGGGCGTCATTTCTTCGTGGCGGCGTCTGAATTCGGCGGCGTCTCGACCGCCTGGGCTGATTTCGTGGGTCAATTGCAGACGAGCCAACTCGCCGCCGTCAAACCAGCTCATTTCGCAGTCACCGCATAAATCCACGTGCAGCGAGGCCGGCGCCGCGATAAACTTCTTCTGCATCTTCCGCCGACAGCGAGGGCAGCGGATCTCTTCGAGCGTATCCGCGCCGGACTCCTCGCTCACTTCTCGTTTGAGCAACTCGACTGCACGCTTGTTCGATCGCTTGATGTTTTCCACCCGCCGGTCGGACAGCAGATAGCCGTGACAGCCCATGCAACGAAATACAGCGAAACCCTCGTACATCAACCGCTTCAATTCAGACCCGCAAACCGGACATTTCATGGCTCATGTCTTTATTATGTTTGGTGAAATAAGTTTTGAGTTCTACGTCCATTATAATGGGTAATATCGGATGCCGCACTTGTTAGTCCAGCCGCCCGTGGCTGTCGGGGCAGTGAACTTGGAGCTATGAGGCGTGAGGTACTACCTAGAACACCAAGCTCAACATCGATAGGCGTTTGCCCGTTCTGCTTTTTCCCTCGGGGGTATTATTCCTGTCGATGTCCGTTGATAATTGGGCACCCCTACAACTTGGGCTCAAAAATCTTTTTTTGGATTATATTCATCCTTACCGGTTAAATCGTCTAACGAGCATCCCACCATGTGTGGGGGCTGTTGCA
>SDBV01011871.1_pt1 | contig 11232 bp, 8 predicted proteins | sample 2277081 | NCBI WGS metagenome assembly SDBV01 (sample SAMN10402039, study PRJNA504765) | marine sediment metagenome | isolation source: marine sediment core GS10_PC15, 223 cmbsf | place: Arctic Ocean: Southern Knipovich Ridge | collected 2010
TATCTAAGAATTTCAACGTATATCAATAAATTAATGTCACAAATATATTAACAGCTTTAAAAAAATATCAATAGTTCAATGTTACAAATATATTAACAACTTAAAAAAATATCAACAGTTTAATGTTACGAATACATTAATAACTTTTAAATATATCAATAGTTTTATTTTACAAATTCATTTACAACGTTAATTATAAATATCAATAGTTTAATGTTACTAATTTATTTACAACTTTTAATAAAAACTATGAAAAAATTAATTTCTTTATTAGCTATCGTATTTCTGTTAAGCACTGTATCAATCCAGGCTCAACAGATACCACAATTCAGTCAAAGAATGTTTGATAAGCTTGTATTTAACCCAGCAGTAGCAGGTTCGGTAATGAATCCAGAGATAAAATTGCATTATCGAAGCCAATGGGTTGGTTTTGATGGTGCACCTGTAACTTCATTGTTAAATTATCATAGAGATTTATCTGAAACAATGGGACTTGGCGGATATTTAATAAGTGATATAGCAGGTCATACCAGAAGATTCGCTTTAAATGTATCTTATGCTTATCATATTCCATTTCAAAGCTTTTATTTATCAATGGGACTTTCAGGCTCATTATTGCAATATGGTATTGATGGAAAAGATATTAAGTTGTATCAAAATAATGATAACTCAATAAATGCAGGAGTTTCAGACAAAGTAATAAAGCCAGATGCATCACTGGGAATATATTTATACAACAATAAATTTTATTTTGGTGCATCTGTTTTACAATTAATTAATTCTAAAGTGAAATTAAACCTTGGTGGCACCACTGAAGCTCTCGTGCCTCTTACACAGCACTATTATATTACAGGTGGCTATAATTTTATTATTGATAAATATGATATTGAACCTTCAATGTTGTTAAGCAGAACCATAGGAAGCCCCACTCAAATAGATATAAATGTTAAATTAGAGTATTCAAATAAAATTATAGCAGGCATAACTTACAGAAACAAGGATGCAGTTATTCTTTTAGCAGGTTTCAGAATAGAACGATTTTTTATGGCTTATTCTTATGATATAGTTGTTTCATCATTAAAAAATACTAACAGCGGCTCCCACGAAATTTTGTTATCTATGAACTTTCCATACTATAAAAAAGGAAAAGGAAGACCAATGTACAACTTGGTTGGAACTAAAATTGGGCAGATTAAGAAAAGACTGAGATAAATTAAAAACTCACTAAATTACCTATCTTTCATTAATTTGAATCGCAAATAAACATTTAATTATTTGATAAAAATGGTTAAATGGCTAAATTGCTAAATTGTTGAAGAATAACCATTTAACAATATAGCAATATAACAATATAATTATTCCACTACATTTTCTATTTTGAATATTAGTAATATTTTTGCTACAGGTGTTGTACTTGATACAAATGTTTATGTTAGTGGTACATTAAAACTTATTAACGGACTTATTTCTACAGATACAGATACTATTATAGTTACAGCTACAGCCAACCTTCTTCCTGATATTTTTTTGTTACATGGTAAAAATATTTATTACTTTCATGCAGTAATTTTATTGCTAAAAAAATAGAATTTCTACTTACACAACCCACTAATTAATTTAATGTTATAATGTTAATTTTATATTTGTATTATATTACTGAAAAATAATACATTATGAAAAATGAAACATTTTAATTTATTTTTCGTATAAATGAACAAAGTTATTTTTATGATTTATCAATTTAATATATTATTAATATTTTTTATTATTTTTTGTAATAATTTATTTGCTCAGTTTGTAAATTCCGGCACAAATATTAAATGTGTGATTTCTGCAGCAGGGGTAATTCGAGTTGATGGTAATTTAAAAAATATAAATTCTGCTAGTTTTATCAATAATGGTCAAATTGATATCACAAATGATTTTTATAATGATGCAACAAGTACTTTTACTTCAGGCGGTTCATCAAAAATAAAATTTTGCGGTACCAGTTTACAAAAAGTAGAATTTCTTAATGGTATTTTTAATTTAAATGATGTAGAAATAAATAACAGTAATGGTGTTGATTTACTAAATGATGTTGAAATTAGTGGAACAATGACTTTAACCAGTGGTATTATTAGAACATATAATAGTTTAGATAATCCCTATACTCTTAATACACTTTCTTTTAGCACAAATGCAGACAATCCTTCAGAAAGCACAAATAGTTATATTTTAGGAGAAGTAAAAATGAATTCACGAAATATAGGAACTGGTCAATTGGATTTTATTGGTTTTAAAATTTATTCAGGGGCTGATGATTTGGGCAATGTTGAAATAATAAGAACAAATGGTAATGACGGGATAATAGAAACTGGCTCATATACAAGTATTGCTTGTAATTGGGTAATAAATGCAGATAATCAGCCTGCAAGCGGAAGAAATTTGGAGTTGTTATGGTTATCAGATTTTGATAATAATAAAGATTTGGCAAATATAATAATATATAAAAGCGAAAGTCCTTATACTATATGGGATACAAGTGGCACTTTACAGGATGTTACAGGAAATAACCCAAGAATTGCAAGTTCTGGTACTACTTCTTTTTCTAAATGGGCACCAAGTGATAAAGATAATCCTTTACCAATCGAATTGCTTAGTTTTTATGCTGTTCAAAATAATACTGATGCTGATATAATTTGGGAAACAGCCTCAGAAATTAATACTGATTATTTTGAAGTTTTAAGAAGTTTTAATGCTGTGAATTTTAACAAAATTGGTGTGGTTAATGCCTCAGGAAATTCAAATATTATATGTAATTATTTATATAAGGACATAAATATTACTAGTCTGGACAAAGAAGTTATTTATTATCAATTAAAAAGTATTGACTTTGATGGTAAAATATATTTTAGTGATATTGTTGATATAAAATTAAACAATAACACTGACATTATTGAATTAATGCCTAATCCTGTTGTTGAACATTTATTTGTTAATGTAAATTCAACCACAGATAAAACTATTTGTTTTACTATATTCGATTGTATTGGAAATTTAATTAGAATAATAGATATTAATGTAAATAAAGGAAAATCTCAACATAAAATTGATATGAGTAATTTATCTGCTGGTATATATTTTATAGTTTATGATAATAGCCAAAAAAATTATATTGAAAAAATTCACAAAAAAAGAACTTATAAATAAATTTACAATGATACAATTTACTGTTTTATTTAAAAATACTGTTATTTGTTTTTTATTATGTAAATTAATAAAATTTCTCATAATTATATTTATAATCAGTATATTATTGAGTGTCAGCAGTATTATATATTCACAGGTTGCAATTAGTACCACTGGTGAAGAAGCTGATAGTTCAGCTATGTTAGATATAATTAGCACAAGTAAAGGATTTCTTATCCCACGTATGACAAGCAATCAGCGAAATACAATAAGTAATCCTGCTACCGGATTGCTTGTTTATGATACACAGGATAGTTGTATCTTTTTTTGGAATGGTAATGAATGGAACAATTTGTGTGAATTAACAAATAGTGGTAATTCATGTGATGATCTTGTCGGGGACCAGGATTTAACTGCTTCTCATACTGGCGCTTGTGTAGGACAGACTTTAAATTTAATTACGTCAATGACTGGAGACTCCTCTTTTTGGACATATAGCTGGACAGGACCTAATAGTTTTACAAGTTCATACAAGGATACTTCAATAGAAAATGTTGCTTTAAGCGATGCAGGGATGTACACTATTGTTATTACTAATAAATATTTAACTAATTGTATTTATTCCGATTCTACAAATGTTGTTGTATATACCGATAGTGTTGGAAATGTAGCAGCAAAAGATTCTACACCACCAGCAGGTAATGGAGTTGATACAATATGGGTAACGGATGCAACAACAGGGAGTTGGAGTGTTAATAACAGCACAGGAATTACTATTACATCCCCTAATAATGATACTACTGAAATAGTTTATACATCAATAACAAATGAGGAGCGTATATTTACATGGACAGATGCCAATCAATGTACTCCAACAAAATCAATTACTATTTGTTTTGGTGAATGTTGCGGGGGAGGATATAAAGTTACTTATGAAGGGCAGGAATATGGAACAGTCAAAATTGAAGATCAATGCTGGTTCTTGGAAAACTTAAATGTTGGTACAATGATACATGGTAATAATGAGCAAACTGATAACGATGAAATTGAAAAATATTGTTTTTTAAGCGAGGAGGATAGTTGTGATATCGCAGGTGGTTTATATCAATGGGATGAAGTTATGCAGTATTCTATAGATGAAGGAGTACAGGGTATTTGCCCATCTGGCTGGCATGTCCCTACACACGACGAGTTTGTTACCTTAACAGATAATTATCCTATAGAACCTGGTACAGAACTCAAAATAGGAGGTTCTTCGGGCTTTGAAGCTATTTTTACCGGATACCGTACTCCTATTGGTAATATGTCTGATTGGGACTCATTTACTATGTTCTGGAACTCTACTGAAGACCCAGGTGATAATACCAGGGCTTATAAACCAACTTTGTCCCCAGGAACAGATGTTAGTCATGGAACTAATGATAAAAACTATGGCTTTTCAGTCAGATGCTTAAAAAATTATTAGTATTTTTATTTTTTAGTCAGGTTTCTATTAATAGTTCCTGTACTGAACCTGATAATTCTGCTATGATGGATATAAATAGCACTACTAAAGGTGTTCTTATTCATCGTATGACCACAGCTCAACATAATGCAATTAACACTCCTGCATTAGGGTTAATGGTTTATGATACACAGGACAGTTGTATTTTTTTATGGACAGGAAACCAATGGACATCATTATGTAATACTACTTATGGTTTTTGTGTGAGATGCCTTAAAAATAATGAATAGCATATTATTGGTATTAATCAGTAATATTAATTAAAACAATTGCTTCAAATAATCAGGTGCTTTTAACATATATGAACCATACCACGAAAACATTTTACCATCAACTAATTTTATTTCAGATAAAGGAACTATCTTCTTAAATTCTGCAATATGTTTTTCTTTGAATGGATATGGTTCTGATGATAATAAAATTATATCAGGATTGGCTTTTACGATTTCTTCGGCGCTTACTCCGGGATAATGCTCTTTTTTACCTGTCTGCGCCAAGGCTCCGTCAGGCGAGCCGGCAAAAACATTTTTAAATCCGCATTTTTCTATTATGCTGTGAATAAAAGTATTTTTATTTATTGTCATATAAGGATTTTTCCATATAAAGTATGCAACTTTTTTAGGTGAACCCTCCAAGAGTTCCAAACTCTTGGAGGGTTGACCAAGATTTGGTAAGAGTTCAAATTTATCTTTAATTTTAAGAATTAATTGCTCTGCTTCAACAATTTTGTCGGTTAATTTACCAACTTCAGCTATTAAATTTAACGCTTCCTGAAAGTTTGTTATGTGGCTTACCCAGACTTTATATCTTTCAGCTAATTTTAATATTTCATCTTTTGTGTTTTCTTCTTTATTAGCAATGATTAAATCGGGATTTAATTGTTCAATCGTATTAAAATCAATATCTTTTGTCCCGCCAACTTTTATTTTACTTTTTGTCAGCATTTCCGGATAAGTGCAAAATTTTGTAATACCAACAATTTTATCGTTTAGACCCAGGTCAAACAACAGTGCAGTAATTGAAGGGACTAATGAGATAATTCTTTGAGGTGGGAAATTGAAAGTAACTTTTCGCTGTAAATTATCTACAAAGGTTTTCATCTGAAAAATAATATATTTTCTCGCAAAGGCGCAAAGGTCGCAAAGGATGCTATATTTTAACCACAGATTACACTGATATACACAGATTTTTTATTTTAAAGTGTGTAATTATTAAATGTAATGTAATTTATTTTATCTCCTTTTCTTTATTAGAGCTAACAAAAAGAATATTGCCCAGATTTTTATATCCAATAAATGAATCAATACCTTGATTAATTGCTTCACTTCTAAAGCCGATGATTGTTAAATCGGCGTCTGTTGATTTACTGGAAATAATATCTTTAATTTTTTTTGTGCCATCGGAATGAATTAATTCAACATTAGCCGGTGAAATAGGCAGACGTCCTGATTTAATTAATGAGAGAAGTTTTTTATGTTGAAATTCCATCTGTTCTTTTGGATATATTGCAAAGATTTTAATAAAGCCCCTGCGCCATTCAGGATGTCCTAATATAATATAACCCAATAAAATCATCAGGTTTGCATTTTCATAGTCCTGAGAGCTGAGCCATATATGAATTTCCTTTTTATTGGCAAATCCTTTATTAGAAGTATTTAAGATGCATACATCAAAATCTGTTGATAATAATAAGGAATAATTATTTATAGCAATGTTTAGTGATTCGGGTTCGGTTCCTAAAAATTCAAATAAAATCATATTATTTCCTTTTCCTGATATACCTGACAGCTGTATTACCTGGGCAATAGCCGAGGTGTATGACGGGCTTATTATTGTATCAAGATACACTCTGTTTTTAGTGGATTCAGCCAGATTTATGAGTCGTGCGAGTACATTTTTTGATTCCTGGTTAGTTTCTTTTGTTAAAAAACCTTCTATGTAATGAATATAAGTTCCGAAACCGTATTTATAAGATATCCAGCGCAGCAAATCAAAGGCAGACATGCGTTTGAAAGAATCCTGTGAAATACAAACCATAAACGGACGCCAGTGCGCCTTATGCGTATCTTTATCAGTATGCTGCATAAAAACCTGTAACTGGCGGCTTAATTGAAATACTACCCCGCGAAATAAGTTGACAAGTCCCTTTTTTTCAGAACTATAAATTGTAATTATGTAGTAAATCAATGCCATTATAACAAGAGATACAATTGCATAAGTTCCATTCATTTTGAACATTAACCATATTGATAATATTGCTCCAATTAATGAAAAATACCATCGCGATTTGAATGTAGGACGATAAGAAGGGTCGGCTGAAAAATGCTCAAGAAAAGAAATCAAACAAATTGCTCCGTAAGTAACCATAAAAAACATAGAAATTATCTGGGCAACAGAGTTTATATTACCAATTGCTACAAAAAAGAAAGCAATAACTACAGTAATAATAGAAGAATTAACTGGTTCATTTGAAATGGGCTTGCCTTTTGAAAACCAACGATTCATAAATTTACCCGGAAAAATATTGTCAACACCTATTGCCTGTAATGTTCTCGGAGCAACTATTATAGAACCTAAAGCAGAAGAAATTGAAGCACATGCTAATCCGATAGGGATAATTGGTCCCCATAAAGCAATATTTTGCATAATCAGCTGGTTATCTGCTAAATCTTGCGAACTTGCTGAAATAGTTAGCTTGTATGCTACTGCAACATATATAATTATTCCGACAATTGTGGCTAATATTGTTCCACGAGGTATTGATTTTCTCGGATTACGTAAATCACCCGATAAACCCAAACCTGCGGCTAATCCGGTAAATGCAGGAAAGATAATGGCAAAAACCAAAAAGAAACTTTCGGGGTTTTCAATATGTGCATTAAATTTAACTGTTTCGGGTGAAATACCCGTCTTGCCAAATAAAAATAAAATTATAGATAAAAATAAAATTATAGATAAAAATAAAATAGCTGCTACAAAGTATAAAGATTTCATCCCTATATTTGCACCACGGGATAATATTAAATACGACAGCAAAGCCATTGCTGGAAGACTTATCGCTTTTTTGTAAATTACCCATCCATAATTATTTGCAATGTATTGAATAACAGGGTCAAAAGCCTCGGCAAAAGCAATTACATAAAAAGCAACACTTATTGCCTGGGATAAATACAATGCAATTCCAATGGCTGCACCAATATTTAATCCGAATGAACGGGAAATTATGTAATATGCGCCTCCGCCAAGAACTTTCTGGTTTGTAGCAATTTCTGCTACTGCAAGTGCTGTAGGTATTGTAACAAAATGCCCTAAAATTATTATGCCCAGAATACCAATAAATCCAACATGTCCAACAGCATATCCAAATCTGAGAAACAGAATTGCCCCGAGTATTGTTGATACTGCAGTAATAAACACCGGCAGGGTGCCAAAGCTGACTTTTTTTTGCAATAAAGTGTTGGGCATACTGTTCAATTAAAAATTATACGTCAGTTGACGAATTCCTATGGCAAAAGTATAAAGTAAAAATTAAAATAAAAAAATTGATATTACCTTAAATTAGCAAGTCTTAGAAATAATTTAATAAAGCCACTGATTAACACTGATAAAATTAATTTAAAATTTGTTTAATTTAAAAGATTTCTATATTAAAAATCTGTGTAAATCCGTGTTAATCTGTGGCGAAAAAATAAACTTGCTAAATTTAAGTATTAAAAAATATTTCTTTTGTAAGATAAAAATTATAAACTTTTTATTAATTTTATAAGTTTAAATTTTATAAAACATTCAAAATGAAAAAAATAATATTTCTTTTCATCATCTATTGCATTACCCTATGTAATGGATTAAAAGGGCAAAATCTGTACAGTATTGACACAATAAGAACAATGGAGCTGAATTTTTACGATTCAAACTGGGACCATATTCTTGACTCATTGATGCTAAACAATAGCACTAATAGAGTTTTAGCCGATTTAATAGTTGACGGTATTCAATATGATAGTGTTGGGGTGCGTTTCAAAGGCAATAGCTCGTATCATCCTGATAATGAGAAAAATCCGTTCAATATAGAAATAGATTCTGTAAAAGAACAGGATTTGTACGGCTCTACTACCCTAAAGCTTAACGTTATGTTCAAGGACCCGAGCTGTATTCGTGAAGCTTTATCGTATGAAATGCTCAGAAATTATATGCCGGCTTCAGAGGCAAATTTTATCGTATTATATATTGATGGCAATTTACGCGGGCTATATGTCAGTGTTGAATCTGTGAACAAGAAGTTTTTAGCCAGACATTTTGGTTCAAATGATAATAGCTTTTTTAAATGCGACCCTGTAACAATAACCGGCACACCTGAGCCTACACCACCGGGCTGTCTGGAAGTAACAGGGATTTCTTCACCTTTAATTTTAATGGGTCCCGACACGGTTTGTTATGAACAGTCTTATGAGATTAAATCAGACTACGGCTGGACAAAGCTCAGGAATTTGATTGAAGAGTTAAAATTTAATCCCGGTGGTATTAATCAATTTTTAGATGTTGACCGTGCTTTATGGATGCTTGTATTTAACAATATTTTTGTGAATTTTGATAGTTATACCGGTTCAGGGCATAATTACTACATTTATGAAAATGCTCATAGCAGATTTAATACCATTATCTGGGATTTGAATGAAAATTTTGGCGTTTTCAGAAATGGGGGAGGACCACCACCTGGATTGACTATTAGTGAAATGCAAAATTTAGAACCCCTGTGGAATGTCGGACATCCCAAGCGACCCTTAATTAAGCAACTGATGGCAATACCTGGTTACCAAAAACGATATTTTGCACATTACAGAACATTTATTAATGAATTTTTGGCAAATAATGCAATGAAAAATCGTGCCGTTGAACTGCAAAGCTTAATAGATTTGTTTGTTTCCAACGACCCCAATTTGTTATATAGTTATTCTGATTTTCAAAATGCATTAGACCAAAATATTTTTGCTGACCCGGGTGGAGAAATTGTTGGAATTAATGTGCTGATGGATGAACGCTCTGATTTTCTTTCTGCACATTCTGAAATTCTTAAGCAAGGGCCTGTTATTATGAATGTTCAACAATCCGATAGTTTTCCATCTTCCAGCGATTCTGTATGGCTCACTGCTGAAATCACAAATGTTACCCAAGCATCATTATCCTATAAAAGTGAAAGATATGCACCGTTTCAAGCTATTTTAATGTATGATGATGGTAATCATAATGATGGAAGTGCCGGTGATGGAGTTTATGGTGCATTGCTCCCTGCTTTTAGCCCGGCTACTACCGTATATTATTATATTTATGCAGAAAATAGCGAAGCCGGTAAATTTTCGCCCGAAAGAGCCGAATATGAAACTTATTCATATACTGTTGAATGTTCACAGCTTTATTATCACGACATTGTTATTAACGAATTTATGGCATCAAATTCTACTACAGTATATGATCAAAACTACGAATATAACGACTGGATTGAATTTTACAATACTACTGCCCAGGATATTTCTATGAATGGTATGTTTTTATCTGATGATTTTTCTTTTCCTTACAAATGGATTTTCCCTGATACAGTAATTCTCGCTAATGATTATCTTATTGTATGGACTGATAATGATACTACCCAAATGGGCTTACATACTAATTTTGCACTAAGAAAATCAGGTGAAGATATTATTTTGTTGAATTCTGACGAGACTTATCTTGATGGTCTTCATTTTGGTCAGCAATATACCGATACTTCTTATGGACGCTATCCGAATGGCACTGGTGATTTTGGATTTATGCCACCTACTTTCAGCGCTGATAATTCTACTTATTATGGAGTTGATGAAATTGAATTAACAAATCACTTTATGATTTATCCAAATCCTGCTAAGGACGTTCTTTATATAGAATTTTCAAATCCAGCTAATTTAAAACCGTGGAACGAATATTCAAAGATTGAATTTTATAATTTGCTAATGCAAAAGATAAGAGAATATTCTTTCTCACCGGCAGAAATGAGACTTTCCATACCACTCAATGAATTTTCTAACGGGGTTTATATTATTAGAATTGGAAATTATAATAAGAAAGTTGTAATTAATAAATAGCTGTAATATTAAAAAATACATTTTTAAATTAATCTGAAAAATTTAAAATAACTAATATTGATATAATACCGAACCGTCCTGACAAGTCGGGGCAGGCGGGATTATCAGTTTAGTATAATTTTCTCAACAAGTACCTTATCTCCCAGAAATATTTTTACAAAGTAAATCCCTTTTAGATGGTTTGAAATATCAATATTAATGGCATTTGTTTGTATTTTTTCTTTTTTATAGACTGTACTGCCCAAAATGTCGGTTATTTCTATTGAATGTATGTTTTTTGTGCTTTCTTTTAATGATATAGTAAAATTTCCATTGTTGGGATTAGGATAAATATATATTTGACTATTTTTATTAGCTAAATCATTTACCATAAATGGATAATCAATAAAAATTGAATCTAAATCTTCACATCCATTAGCAAAAGTAGCTGTTATATAACAC
>SDBV01011872.1_pt1 | contig 11232 bp, 7 predicted proteins | sample 2277081 | NCBI WGS metagenome assembly SDBV01 (sample SAMN10402039, study PRJNA504765) | marine sediment metagenome | isolation source: marine sediment core GS10_PC15, 223 cmbsf | place: Arctic Ocean: Southern Knipovich Ridge | collected 2010
ACACATCTCGACTGCCCACAGAAGCATCCAGCAGACTGATCGCGCCCGTCTTCAACCGGCCGGTGATGTTAACACTCTCAATCGTCACAGAGCCTGCCTCAGCAAGCGATTCGGATGTCCTGGCTATAACACTGTGCTTTGAAACGGACACGGGCACCTTCACCGGGAACTTCCCCGTTCGAAACTCGGGGCTAACGGCGGGCACGGACCACGGCAGCAGCGGCCCGATGGGCGCATTGGCGTATCCGGGACCTCCGAAGGAATGCTCACCGCCTAAGAAAACCACCGCGCCTCCGTTTCGCACATATTCGGTAAGCGCCGTCAGTTGCTCCGGACGCCAGTTGGCCGAGGGAATCGAGCCTATGATGATGCACTTGTACTGCTCGAGAATCTCCGGATCGGAAGGGAAACCCTTCTGCAGGCTTTCATCGGACCTCTGTCGCTCGCCCTGTACGGTGAATCGCTCGCCGGTGATTCTAAACAGCGCAGTCAGCGCCACCGACGGATCGCGCGCCAACTCCTTGCGGATCATTGCAAAATCCCATCCTAATTCATGGACATAGAACAGGACCGAAAGCGTTTTGTCCCGCACCTCGACCGAGAAATCACGCGTGTTGTTCAATTCCGACAACTCTCCCCGGATGCCCGGCACACTTACCCGGTAGTTGTTTATGCCCACCCGCGACAACATTGGAACAATGAACTCGGCGCGATCGGAACCGCCGCCCAATCGAATATCTTTGCTGTCGCGAACACGCCAGTTGCCCGCCTCCTTTTCTTCCAGGCGCACGGTTATATCCCTGACTCTCGAGGCGAACTCCTGCGAAGCCGAGTAGGCAACCACATCGACGTACACCTTCAGATCGGCGTTTAGCTCCACCACGTCGGGTGTCTCAACATTGACTATCGCAAGGTCGTCCCACTCATCGGGATCCGTCCCTATGCCCGCAATAAAGCCCGGAACCTCCGGCAGCCGCACATTCTGCAAAAGCTCGTCGCCGCCGTCGGTGATCATCACAAACGCAAGGCAATCGGAAATATCCTCCCGCCTGGCCAGACTCACAAGACTCCTGCCGAGGTCGGTTCCCACGACAACATCGTCTGACTGTTTTTTCTTTGACGACTTTCGAATATCTTCGTCAAACGCCAATACCTCGACATCCACAAGCGATTTCAACTCACTTTTCAATTCATCCCGCAACTTCCCGGCCCGTCGGGACCTGCTGCCGTCTTCGCTGTCGGCAACGGCCATGGAAGATGAATCATCGGTCAGCACAAGGACCTTGCGATTTTTTCCGCCGTGCTGCACCACCGTCCAGACAGGATCGAAATAGGAACAGATCAAAAGGATCACTATAAGCACCTTGGGCGCCAGCAGCAAAATTGTGCGCCGGACCGAATCGGACTTTCGCCGCCGCTGATACAGAAAAATCATCCAGACCAACAGGCCCAGAATCAGTGCGGCGGTAAAGACAGGGTTCAAAGGTGTGCGCCATCGCAGCATATCCATCAGCCCACCTCCCTGATAGCCTCTTCAGAGTCGCCCCCTGCCGCACTCGATTCCAAAGCAACGCTCCCCTTGCTGCCCGACAGCAGAGGTGTCCCTGTCTGCGACGTGTATTTCCTCGGCGCCGGATTACCCAACAGACCCTCCGCCAACAGTGCAAGCGTCGCAAGCAGCAGCAGGGGCACATAGGCGGCGGTGGTCTTGGCGCTGGCATGGTTATATGCGGCAAAATCCTGCGATGCGTCGTATTTTACGACCTTGTGCGTTATCGAACCCAAGATCGGCACCTTATTATCTTCCACGGACTCATCGGCGCCTTCCTTTTCAGCAGCGCGAACCGACACGCAGTACCTGTCATCGCCGGACTTCATGACATACGCGCCGGTCCGTGCGAAACCGGGCACTTGCGATATGTTTCCTTTCCAGTCTATCGGATCGCCGATCAGCGACATTATCTCGACCTCGCCGATGAAAGAGGGCATATTTTCAACGCGCCCGCCGGCGACGACCAGCTCCGATTCGCCTTTGCCGCTAAACGTCCCGTCAAGTGCTATGCGCTGGCTCAGGACTACTCCGAAAGGTCCCTGCGGCAGCGTATTCCAGTTCGGATCAAAGGCCGTCGCACTAACGTAGATGCGGCCCTTGCCCAACAGTTTCCTTGCCATGACAGGCCGATCACGACTCAGGCCCAACAGGGGCTCATAGTCCTGGGCGGTTTGGAGACTGAAGCAGGCAAACACTCTCATATCGCCCGCCTGGAACTGGCCCGACGGGCCGCGCAGGGGCGCCCAGAAAGGACTCTGTGTCTCTAATACATTCAATCTGAGCCCGCCGGAATATACACCTCGCGACCGTATGCTCGCGCCGAGCCAGTCGGGCAGCCCCACCGAAGGCCTCCTCGACCCCGTCGACGGAACGATCAGCAGATTGCCTCCGTTTTCAACGTATTTTTTGACATCGGCATCTTGTCCGCCTGCATACAGTTTGCTCAGCCCCCCCCATGTCATCACCGCAAGGATAGGCTCCTTGGCGGCCAACTCGCCCGGCGTGTTTGAAATCCGGCAAAACTCCCTGACAAGACCCGTGAGCCGCCCGTCGCCCAAAGGGGAAAGCGCCAGCGGCAACACGCCGAATTCCGACGCGTCGCCTGCAAACAGAACGTTTTCCGATTCCTTGCACCAGATGCCAATGCAGGCGGCGTTGTCGGCGGTGAAGTCGTCGCCCTCCAGCCATATCCTCATCCAGCCAAAGCCCGCCTCTTTCGGCACAAAAGTAAGGCTCTTCGTCTGGTAGGCCTTCGGCCCAAGTGTAATGTTTTCGGTGTTGTCGGCCTCCTGGCTGTCAATCGAGTTTAGCCGCACCGTTACCAGCGAGTCGCATGTATTCTTTATCACCACCCCGAATGTATAAGGGTGCCCCGGAAGAATCGTCTCCTCCGGAAACTCCACCGCAGATATCGCCGCATTGACAAAATCCCCCGCCCGAGATTCGATCTTGTGAAGATGCACTCCAACCGCCATGCCCCGGGGCGCATTTACCGCGGCCTTTTGCCCCCACTCCCCCGTCTGCAAATCGCTAAAGACATGCACCGCGCCGGTTTTGCTTACACCGTTACCGATAAAATCGAAAGCACGAGAAAAGGCCTTTTCAGGATCGCCGGCCGCTTCAGTCCCTCTTATACTGTCAAGCACGCCCAACACCAACTCCTTGTCGGAGGTCAAAAACTCACTCTGCGCAACCTCAGGATCGTCAACGAGCACGAAAACGGCGATCTGACAACCGCTCTCAAGCGCCGCAACCAGTTTTCTCGCTCCCTCGACGGCGCATTCCAGCTTCGTCTTGTCGTCGGCGGCGGGCCCACTCATCGAGCCGGAGTTATCCACCAACACTATCACCACCGGAGTACTGCCGAAACCGCTGGCTATCTGAAGCACCGGCCTGGACAGCGCAAGCAGTATAAACAGTATCAGCAGGATTCGCATCAGCAGCAACAGCCACTGTTGAATCTTTCGCCGCGAACTCAACCGTGGATCCGTACGGCGAAGAAACATCAATGTCGAAAAAACCACCTGCCGTTTCCTCAACTTCAGCATAAGGTGGAACAGCACCGGCAGGCCGGCAAGCGGCAGAAGATACAGAAATGTGGATGCACCGAAGATCATACCATTCTGCTCCTCTGCAGGATTACGTCATAAACCTCCGTCCGCGTATCGACAAGGACATAGTCGGCCCGAATATTCTGACAGCCCGTGCGCAATTCGTCGAGATAGAGATTCAACTGCTCTAAATAGGCGCCTCTTATCTGTCCCCAGTCCACCGTCATCTTTTCATTCGTCTCTAACGAGATGATATCCACAAGACCCGCACCGGGCATGTGCAGCTCGGCCGGATCGAGAACGTGAAACAGCGTTACTTCCTTGCCGTCGTGTTGCAGATGGTTTATCCCCCGCATTATGCTGTCCGGCTCGGTAAGCAAATCCGATATGACGACAACCAGCGCCCGTCCCTTAATCAGTTCGGCGGCGGCATGAAGCGACGCTTCTATATCGCTCTTGCCCGCCGGCTCCACTTTCTCAAGCCCCAGGAGCATTGGTTTGAGTCCCACAAAACTGCCTGCAGGCTCATAATACTCTCTTATCTCGCTGTCAAAGGTAATCAGCGAAACCGTATCGCTCTGCCCCGTCATCAGGTACATCAGCCCGGCGGCGATATAGCAGCCGTATTCGGCCTTGGTCATCAAGCCTTTATGCTTGTACTTCATGCTCTCTGAAGTATCCAGCAGGATGTAGCAGCGAATACTGACATCCTCGTGATATTTGCGAATGACGTAACGGTCCGTCCGTGCATAGACGGACCAGTCAATCTGCGTGATCGGATCGCCGGGCACGTATTCGCGGTACTCGGCAAACTCCACAGACGACCCGAAGGCCGGCGACCTGTGCATCCCCTGGTGGCTGCCGTCCATCGGGCGCCGCACCCCCAGCTCCACGCCGCGAAGCCGGTCAACCATCTGCTGAGTAAGATAGCGATATGCCGTAGGTTGGCTCATGGACATCTCCAGCGAAAACGTTTAACTGTCCTACAAAACTTTTGCAAAATTGCGGTTTGGCATACATTACATAAGAAAATCATTTTTTCGATTCTCTTATGTAATCATCTAATGTATTGTCCAAACACAACCTGACTCTAAACTGTAGGGTGGGCTCTTAGCCCACCGGGAATACCCACCGGCGCCTTTTCTTTTCCAAAAACATGTCAAATCGCAATTTTGCAAAAGTCCTCACCTTATTCCGATTCGAGTGTGGTCTCGGCCGCCGCTTCCGGCACGGTCTCCACCAGCTTCTTGATCACATCGTCTGTGTCCAGCCCTTCACTGGCGGCGGTAAAGTTCAAGATCAGTCTGTGCCGCATGACCGGAAGTGCAAACTCCCTGATGTCATTGCAGGAAATATTGAAACGACCGTTCAGTACAACATGCGCCTTCGCCGCCAGGATCAGCGACTGACCCGCGCGAGGCCCGCAGCCGTAACGCACCCATTTCTTCACAAAGTCAGGCGCCTCGTCGCCGCCCGGACGCGTCGCCCTGCACAACCGGGCGGCATAGCCGGCCACATGGTCGCTTACAGGAACCTGGCGAACCAGATTCTGATAGCTCAGTATCGAGTCGGCATCGAGCACGCCTTTCAGATTCGCCACATCGCTGCCCGTTGTCGACTGAAGAATCTGTTGTTCCTCGTGCATATCGGGGTAGTCGACCTTGACCAGAAAAATGAAACGATCCAACTGTGCCTCCGGCAGAGGATAAGTACCTTCAAGCTCTAACGGATTCTGTGTCGCAAGCACCAAAAACGGGCTCGGCAGCGAATGACTCTTGCCCGATGTAGTTACCGTGCGCTCCTGCATCGCTTCCAGCAGGGCCGCCTGTGTCTTGGGCGGTGTACGGTTGATCTCGTCGGCAAGCAGAACATTCGTAAAAATCGGACCGCGATGAAACGCAAACCGACGCTGGCGCGTTTCCGGGTCCTCCTCCAGGATGTTAGTGCCTGTAATATCCGTCGGCATCAGGTCCGGCGTAAACTGGATACGCTTAAATTTCAGGAGCATCGTCTTTGAAAGGCTCTGCACCATAAGCGTCTTGGCAAGGCCCGGAACACCCAAAAGCAGGCAATGACCCTGTGCGAAAAACGCCGTCAATATCTGTTCCAGCACGTTACGCTGACCGACAATGATCTTGCCGACCTCTCGCAGGACCGCCTTTTTTGCTTTGGCCATAGACTCCACCGCCGCAAGGCTGTCTTCGGCGATCGAAACGCCCTTGAGCCCGACAGCAGACGAACCTGACGACGACTTGGCCCGGTCCATAAACTCGCTGACATCGATAGTATGCCCGCAATGACAGCGGGCCTTGCGACCATGCGGGATCTTGTTGAGTTTGTAGGTTTTTTCGCACTTGGGACAACTTACGGTTATTACACTATCCGGCATAAACTTCCTCGATTCTAATTGGTCATAACATACGTAATAATATTGACCCCCAACTCCTGGGCCGATGACGGCGCGTACCCGCGTATAAGCGGATAATCAACGTCAAGCCAGCCGGCCTCCAGATCGTAAGGACTATAGATCACCCGAAGATCGCCGGCTATTATTATGCCCAAAAGGTAGGGCTTGTCGCCGACTTTGCTATCGACCTCGGCAACGCCGGCAGCGTACCTGGCCTTCTTGATCTGGAAAAAACTGCTGTATAGCGGGTGGTTGTCGCCGAGTTTCTGAAACTTGGCGCCGGGCAGGACTTTCATCAGTTCCCGGCGAACCGCACCGTCGAACGTCCCCAACCCCAGCCCGTTGTTTATGAGCATGACCCCTTCGTGATGCAGATAATGGCGAAGTACGGCAACCGCCTTCGACGAGAGCGAAAAATCGTCCAGACCCGTCAGGTACAGAAACGGGTACGATGCAAGGCCGTCTTTTTCGAGATTGATCGCCTTGCGGTTGAGATTGACCCTTACCGCACTGTGCCTTCTCATCTTCATCAGCAGCGCAGTCGCCGCGCCGGGGTGAACGTTCCATGCGCCCTCGTGCGTGATCTGTGCGAAAACAAACTCATCGCTGACCGCCTTCTTGTCGGCAAGCCCGAAAACCTCCGGGTTGCCCTCGACGGCGCCCACGCCGGCATACCCGACAATGTACGCCACCAGATTCAGGCCTATCTCTCTTGCGCTTTTTATCTCGTAATATGCCGCCTCGGACAGATGCGAAACCCGCTGGACGTTGCCGTTCCAGCCGCACCCTAAACCGTACCTGCAAAACAGCACGCCTATCCTGCTGCCGATATAGATACCCTCCAGGTGCGGCTTGTCGCTTTTGACGTTCTTGGAATACGACACTTTCTCGACATCGGTTATCACATGATACAACGGGTGGTCCAGCGGAATCTCATAAATCCGACACTCCGGAAAAGCTTTTAGAAAAACACTCTTGCTCGACTCGTAAAAATAAGGCGATCCCGCGATCGAATCACACACAATCGTGCCGCCTTCCAGAACATAATCGCGCAGCGCCTGGATCTGGTCATCGCTCAATCGCAGCACACGCCCGCCGCTGAACAACAGGGCGGGCAGTCGTTTCGGATCATAGTGAAAATCGCTGAGGTTTACATTGTTCCAGTGGTAGGGCAGTTGCACTCTCCTGCCGCTGTCCATCAGTCTGCCTATATCGGTGGGACACAGATTCCAGTCGGCGATATCCAGTTTCCCGACCGCCGAATCAGTGAATGATGCCGCCTGGCCCCAGATCACTTTGCCCATCAGGTAGTCCGGCTGAGGAGGCTTCTTGCGCTCGGTCCGCCGAAGCGGCGTCGCAGGAAGCGGCAGCGGCGGGAATGCCTCGGCGGCGCTGATACTCTTCGGAGGCGCTTTCTGCGTTTTGGACCTGTCTCCAAGGTAGATAAACCAGTCATCTTCCTTACCCGCGGCATCGGCCCAGCCCCAAATCGCAATCACAGTAAACAAAAAGGAAAATCGGATAACACCGACGGCATTTTCTCTACGCATGACAGGTACCCTTCTAACCTTTCTACGTCTTGATCTGGCGGGCAAAATGCTGCTGCAACCCGTATCCCGACCTTGCCGAGCCCTTACCCCTAAGACAGTGTAGTATAACGCGCAAACCCTGAAAATTCAAGCCTTTTGACGCCCTGCATACAGGACACAAACGGATAGTTTTCGCCTTCAGACGTGGTTCAACTTGCACCAGACAGCGAATCACCCCCTGTATACAGCTCACCATTGCCAATTCCCGTTTGCACGCAGCTAAGTAGCGTAATAAAAAAAGGCAGGAAAAAATGATTATATTTAGAGTAAAATGTATCGGTGGATCGTGACATATTATGAATGATGTCGGGCCGGCATTTGGGCAGCGGATTTTGGATGATTGAAGACAGCGTACTTATATGGAAGTTTAAGCGTGGCAGCGGGGATGCTTTGCGCCGGATCTATGAGAAGTATCGCCGATATTTGCTGACATTGGCGACCGCCCTTTTAAATGATGTCAATACCGCCGAGGATGTTGTGCATGATTTTTTTGTATCATTTGCCCAGTCGCCCGAGAGGCTGAGACTCGAAGGCAGTCTAAAGTGCTATCTGGCTACGTGCGTCGCCAACCGCGCACGGGACAGGATCAGGGCCGCCAGCCGTCAGGGTGTCAGCCTGGATCGAGCGAACTCAATAAGCTCGGATGCACGCGGGCCTGAGTCGGAGGCCATCTGCAATGAAGAAATGCGGCAAATCCGTCATGCGTTGAAACAGATTCCGTACGAACAGCGGGAAGTGGTCATTCTTCACGCCAGAGGGAAGATGAAATTCAGGGTAATTGCAAAGCTGCAGGATGTGTCGATCAAGACCGTCCAGAGCAGGTACCGGTATGGGCTCGATAAGCTGCGAGCGACCTTAAATAGTGAGGTATCACAATGAAACCTGTAGATGACATAGAGAAACTGATTCAAAGAATCGATGTTGCCCCCCGTGGCGAAATGGATCAGAGAACATTGCGTGATATCAAGGAATCGCACGAAAAAGCCGCAAAGGCAAGTCGGACGAATGTTGAGCAGGAGTCCTGGAGAGAACTTGCAAAAAGCAGGCGAGTTCAACTTGCCGTAGCGGCGGCAATAATGATTGCGATTCTTATTGGCATCAACCAATTCGGCGGTTTGATCGATGGGGCGGATGTGGCCTGGGGGATGGTCGTGGATCGTATCGAAACGGCTGAGACGGTAAGTTACAAGTCTGTATTCAAGGCGGGCAACACACCGGCGACGACGATTCGGGTTACATATATGGCGCCTTATTTCCTTCGGCGGCAGGAACTGCCCGACGGCAAGATTGACATTTATAACTATCCCGAGCGCAAGCACCTGACTCTTTATCCCGAAAGCAAATTCGGAAAAATCCTTGAATATGCCAATGTTGTTCGCGGGGCGAACGAACTGCCGGCTGATGTGAAAAAGTTCTTCGGGGGGCATCCATGGGAATGGTTCAGACGAAAATACGAGAAGTACGGCGAATTCACCGGTCAGGCGGAAATAGACGGCCGTCCCGCCGACGTGTTTTTTGCGGAGTACGGGCCCCAGACAATCAAGGTTTGGACCGATCACGAAACGAAACTTCCTGTTCGAGCCGAGATTGACTATGTCCAGTACCCGCGCAACGACGACAGTCATCCGGTCCCGTTAAGCTATGTGCTGAGTGAATTTGTCTGGAACACGCCTGTCGATGAATCACTATTCAGTATCTCGGCGCCCGCCGGATACAGAGTGGAGCATCGAAGGATCGATGTTTCCGAAGCAACGGAGCAAGCACTGGTCGAGGGCCTGCGCGCATTCGCTGAGCTTTATGACGGACGTTTTCCCGATGACCTGGGAGAAGATGCGGCGATTAATATTACAACCGACTTTATGAACGCCAAAGCGTCAAAGCACCTCACGAGCGATCAAAGAATTGGGATTTACCAGCAATTCCTGAAAGTAAAGACGGCGGTCGAGTTTGTGCAGAAACTGAATTCCGACAATGACTGGCTCTATGCCGGCAAAGACATAAAGCACGGTGACACCAAAAAAGCCATCTTCTGGTATCGCCCGGTGGATTCGGAAACCTATCGCTTGATCTACGGCGACCTGACAATAGAAGATGTCTCGCCGGAGGATCTGCCACGATAACCTGCGCACATGTAAGGAGTAAATGAGATGAAAGTGACACAAATACTGCTGTCGATTATTGCCGTGGGCATCGCCCTGAGTCTTCAAACGGGCTGCCTGAAATCAAAAGAACGGGCACAGAGGCCGCTGCCAATTGAACCAGAACAGGGTACCGCCAAAAAAGCCCCCTCGACACCCGGCCGATCAACCAAAGGTGCGGTGCTGCATGTTGACAACGCCGTCTTTGACATGGGCAGAATCGGCCCTGCCAAAAGGATCACGTGTGAATTTGCCTTCAGCAATGCAGGGACCGAAACGCTGCACATCAAAAAGATCCTTTCCCCCTGCCGATGCACCGTAGTCCAGCTCGAAAAAAAGGACTATGCGCCGGGTGAATCCGGCAACATCGTCGTCTATTATCGTTCCGCATCACGGGAAATGTCGGTCGAGAAGTTTGCCCACATCATCAGCAACGATAAGGCCAATCCTAAATATGAATTGACCCTCAAAGGCAGGATCGAGTACACGGTGCAGGTTCTGCCTGCAAAGAACGATTTGTTTCTCAATCAGGACAACGCAGGGATCAAGCCGATTACGCTAAAGAGCAAAGACGGGGCGCCATTTGCAATCACAAGCTTCACTTCGAGCAACAACGTGATAACAGCGCAATTCGATCCTGCGGAGAAGAAAACCCGGTTCGTTCTCAATCCGAAGGTTGACGTCAACAAGCTCAAGAAAAACCTCACCGGCTCGATCAGAATCGGTCTCTCTCATCCGGACACCAGGCAGGTGAATCTCTCTTACCAGGCTCAGCCGCTATATGTCGTTACCCCGGGACGATTGATTCTTCAGAATGCACAGCCCGGCAATCTTGTGGAAAAGTACGTTTGGATCAGGAGCAATTATTCGGATAAAGTCGAGATCGAGTCAATCGCTTCCACCAAAGGCTACATGCAGGTTATCGAACAGAAACATCAGGGAAAAAGCGTCAAACTCCTCATCCGTATCACTCCGCCATCCCATGAAGGCAAAACTCGAAGATACCTCTCCGACAGACTCATCATCAAAACAGCCGACGGGGAACAGCTTACCCTTACGATGAGCGGATGGTATGCTGTCTGACGACCCGTGAATTTAAAGTGTCAGGAACTTTCCCGTCTTCCGCCCAACCAACATAACTGATCCGCCCAAAAGGGAAAAGAGATTCACCTCATTGAAGTCGATTGTTTTAACAAATTCAAAAAACATCCCCCAAGGCAAATCGTTCGGATTCGGTCTAATTCTTGCCTGATACTTTGCGAATGACTTCGATTTCCTTCGGATCGTACGGTGTTCCGTTGACGTCACGAAATATGTCCGTGAACCATATTTCCGGTTCAGGCGTTCCCGGTTTTGAACCCCACTGGAATTGGGCCTGCGACCTGCCGTTTACCAAACCCCAGCTATATGAGCCTATTTTCTTTTCCTTGAGAACGGGGAGGGTCTTGGCGAAGATGTCCTTGTGCACTTGCAAACCAAAAATACGAATCATCCA
>SDBV01011873.1_pt1 | contig 11231 bp, 8 predicted proteins | sample 2277081 | NCBI WGS metagenome assembly SDBV01 (sample SAMN10402039, study PRJNA504765) | marine sediment metagenome | isolation source: marine sediment core GS10_PC15, 223 cmbsf | place: Arctic Ocean: Southern Knipovich Ridge | collected 2010
ACGGGCCGTGGGCACTGGCTATGGTTACGATAACACGCGTGATACATGTCGATGCAGATAGACCGCCTGGTGGTGATGGTACGAGTTGGGAGACGGCCTATAAGTATCTTGCCGATGCCATTGATGCCGCATCAAGCAGAGATGAAATACACGTGGCACAGGGTATTTACAAACCGATCGGTAACCGCCGGGCGACTTTCCAGCTTATAAACGATGTGGCGCTGAAGGGCGGCTATGCCGGCTACGGTGAGCCAGACCCTGACGAACGGGATATCGAGACGTACGAAACCATTCTAAGCGGTGATCGTAATGGTGACGATGCGGTGGTTCCCGATCCTGAAGATCTGCTGACTGAGCCAACACGATCCGAGAACAGTTACCATGTTGTTACCGGCCGCGATATCGACGAGACGGCCGTGCTGGAAGGTTTCACTATCACCGCCGGCAACGCCAATGGATCGTTCGGTGATTTCACCGGCGTCGGCGGTGGGATGCTCAACAATGGACACGAAGGCGAGTGCAGTCCTACAGTCATAGAATGTACGTTTATTGGTAACTCGGCTGTCGATTTAGGCGGGGGGGGAATGTTCAACTATGCGCATGGCGGCGGCGTGTCCGATCCGATATTGACCAACTGCAAGTTCGTCGGCAACGCGTCTGCCTCGATAGGTGGCGGGGTATACAACTTGGGGGACTCTTCTCCAGTGGTGACCAACTGCACATTTATAGGGAACTTTGCTGCCGGCAACGGTGGTGGAATGGGCAATTCAACTTTTGGAGCCCCTAGCGTCTGCAGCCCTACGCTGACTAACTGTATTTTCACCGGTAATTCCACGACAGGCTCAGGCGCTGGCGTGTTTAACCAGATGGATTGCAGCCCAACGCTGACCAATTGTTCGTTCAGCGGAAACTCAGCAGGCAACGAAGGCGGCGGGATGTACAACCACTTACTTAGCTATCCGACGACAACAAACTCTATTTTCTGGAACAACAATGACACTGGCGGCACCGATGAATCAGCACAGATTCACGACTATGACGCAACACCAGATGTTAATCACAGTTGTGTCCAGGGCTGGACTGGCGCTTTTGGTGGAAGTGGTAATCATGGAGATGATCCGCTGTTCGTCGATGCCGACGGTGCGGATAACATCACCGGTACAGAGGATGACGATCTGCGGCTTTTGCCCGGTTCGCCCTGTTTTGATGCCGGTGACAACACAGCACTACCGCCGGACATTGCTGACCTTGACGGCGATGACAACATCACAGAACCTACGCCGTTGGATCTCGATGGTAATCCTCGTATTATTAATGGTACCGTGGATATGGGAGCTTATGAATTAGGGCCGATAACAGGCGTGACATATGTCGATGCAGATAGGCCGCTTGGCGGTGATGGTACGAGTTGGGACACGGCGTATAAGTATCTTGCCGACGGGCTCGATGCCGCAGCAAGCGAAGATGAAATACACGTCGCGCAAGGTATTTACAAACCTGACATGGATGAAGGGGGGAACGTTACGCCGGGTGATCGTGCAGCGACTTTCCATCTTATAATCGATGTGACTCTCAAGGGCGGATATGCCGGCTACGGTGAACCAAACCCTGACGAACGGGATATCGAGACGTACGAAACCATACTCAGCGGTGACTTGACCGGCAATGATGTCGAAGTTGCCGATGCAAGTGATTTACTGACTGAAGCTACCCGCTCTGAGAACAGTTACCACGTTGTTAACGGCGACGGCGTTATCGACGAGACGGCTGTACTTGAAGGATTCACTATTACTGCCGGCAATGCCAACGGTTCTCATCCAAACAACTATGGTGGCGGGATGTACAGCGGCAGTAGCGGTCCTACATATATCAATCCTACAGTTATCAACTGTACTTTTATCGCAAATTCTGCTGTTTATGGCGGTGGGATCTACAACAATGATAGCATGGCGGTAATCAACTGCACCTTTAGTGACAATGCTGCTAATGGTGGAGGTGGCGGAATTGCCAACCATGTTCACAGTTCTCCAATAGTTACCAACTGCACTTTCAGTTCAAACTATGCTGCCGGTGGCGGCGGCGGGATGATTAACATCGAAGCCGATCCGATAGTGACTAATTGTAGATTCAGCGGCAACTCAACTGGATATGACGGAGGTGGAATGGCGAACTACGAGTCTTCCAACCCGATACTGACTAATTGTACATTCAGCGGTAACTCTGCAGAAAATGGAGGCGGTGGGTTGTACAATGATTACACGAGCTATCTGGTAGTAACGAATTCCATTTTCTGGAACAACAATGATAGCGGAGGCACAGATGAATCGGCGCAAGTTCACAATGATGGTCCAGCACCTGCTGTTAACTACAATTGTGTTCAGGGCTGGACAGGCGCTCTTGGTGGAAGTGGTAATCATGGAGATGATCCGCTGTTCGTCGATGCCGACGGGGCGGATAACATAGTTGGTACAAAGGATGACGATCTGCGGCTTTTGCCCGGTTCGCCCTGTTTTGATGCCGGTGACAACACAGCACTGCCGCCGGACATTGCCGACCTTGACGGCGATGACAACACCGCCGAGCCTACGCCGTGGGATCTCGATGGTGATCCGCGTATTATTAATGGTACCGTAGATATGGGAGCTTATGAATTAGGGCCAAATGCAGAAACGTGCTATGCGGATTTCAACGGGGACTTCTCCATCGATCTTTACGACCTTTCTATACTGGCACAGGAATGGCTAAGCATAGGGGATTCGCTTGCGACGGATTTGATTGATGATGATAAGATCGACGGGTTGGACCTTGCTGCGTTTGCCGAGCGATGGCTCTCGCACTGCTACCTGTGCAGCGAAGCAGACATTTACACTGACGGAAAGATCGATTTCAAAGACTATTCTGTTTTGGCAAACGATTGGCTGCAGGAAGGGCCAAATCTTGACGGAGATATTACGGGTAACTGGGTGGTAGATATGTCGGATTTGAACGTCCTGCTGTTTTACTGGCTCTCGCCATGCTACCTGTGCAGCGAAGCAGACATTTACACTGACGGAAAGATCGATTTCAAGGACTATTCTATTTTGGCAAACGATTGGCTGCAGGAAGCCCCAAACCTTGACGGAGATATTACGGGTAACTGGGTTGTAGATATGTCGGATTTGAACGTCCTGCTGTTTTACTGGCTCAACACTTGTCAGTGATTTATGTATCTTTATCACTGGATTTTAACTAAAAGAGACCTGCCTGACCCGCACTTACATGGTTAGTGCGGGGGGACTCGTTTTGTTACAATAGGCAGTTTATAGCTTTTCTACAGAGCAGGTACGGTCCCTTTATTTGCCATAAAAACCGCTGCAAAACAACCTTTGTATCATTTTACTGATTATTCAAATGTTGCCAGGATCAATTTTTGTACACCGGACTCGGATTCGTAAAATGTCTGAAATCGAGTATCTTTTTTATCTCTCAGGAATGATAAAACGATTTCCTGGTCATTGCTTCCGGCATGGGTGAAGATCAGCCATAATCGTTTTGTTTGCGGGATAAGAGCATCCAAAGTTTTGAGGTTTTTTTCCTTTTCCCTTCCCCCTTCATAAAAAATTTCAACGTCTTCGGCATTTCGATCCAGGTAATAATAAATGGCAGGTATTGCAGCCAAATTAATATAAATCTTGTCTGATGTTTCCAAATTACTCTGAAGTTTATTCAGAATGGGCTTAACGTTTTCACATGACTCTTCTTGTAAATATTCAAATGACTGCATCAGACCGTATACCGAGAACACAGCGAGTACAATATAGAAAACCGGTTTGGTATATCCGTTCTGAAAAAGATAATAAAAACCCATGCCTGCTAACAAATAAACGGGGACAGTCAGAAATATGGTTTGTCTACCTCCGAAATACGGATAAAGCGAGAACAGGCCAAGAGCAATGGTAATAGAAAACATAACCATCGCAAGAAGCAGCGGGTAAAACTTTTTATGTTTGATACTCGCGTACACACCTAAGAGCATAAGAACCATAAGAAGCGTTTTGGTTTCTGAGGCATAGGAAAATCGAACGACAGACTCTGAATTAAAAACCAAATAAGCAGGCAAAGAAGATAATGCACCCTCCCAATAAGCATGTTGAAGATAATTTGCTGCCCCCCTGGCGCCGCCTGCCATGTGATCTTTCAGAGAGATGTTGAATACAAGAAGTCCCGATATAAAAACGGGGATCAAGGACATCGCGAAAGGGAGGAGCTTTTTGAATTGCTTTCTCCGAAGCACTTCGATGGTAAAAACGATACAAGTTGAGGCAATAACAAGCGATAGGCCGTACTGAAGAAATAGAGACAGGCAAAGGATGATGGAATAAAAAAAATAGTTCGATCTTTTGTCTTCGATTATGATCCTGTATGCAAAGTAAACTATTAAAAGAGTGGCCAGCATCGCCATTGAGTATTCACGTAGTTGCTGAGAATATTCGATCTGGCTTGGGGCAAAAGCGATTAACAGTGAAGCAGCACAGGCTGGGATGGAACCGAAAATTCGCCTGAATAACAAAAAAGCGACCGGGATAGAGACAATGCCGGCAATGCATGGGATAAGTCTGAGCATGAATTCACTATTGCCCAATTTTGAAATGTAATGAATAAGAAAAGTAAATGTTGGCGGGGCACTATTTGATATCAGATTGTGATGGGCCACTTCCTGTAGAGTTCCTTGCGCGCTCCAATATATGACGGCCTCGTCAAGCCAAAGTGATTTAAAACCCAAATTGTAAAAACGAAGTCCGGCGCCGGCAATGATTATTAGTGCGATTAAAAAATATTGATTTAGAATATACTTTTTCATAGTCATGCTTTCAAATATGGCATCATTGCAGACAGTCTCATGATAAGAAATTTCACTTCTCCTTGAGTGGAAAACGCGACAAAGATTTTTTAAGCTCCGCAATAATATTCATTACTTTTGGAACTCGCCGGCGTATCGCTACTTTTGTGTCCCTTGACTCGGCAAGACGAATAGGGATTTCGATTACTTTGAATCCCATCCGATGAGCTAAAAGCACTAGTTCCGTTTGAAAGACCTCACCGCCTGTAATCGAAACATCACATATAGATTTTGCAGTTTCGGTCCGAATCGTCTTAAGGCCGTGTGTATCAGATCCTGGAAATTTAAAAAACATTTTCAGCCATTGGTTGAACAAACAGGTCAACATTCTTCGTTTAAAGGGTCTAAGGTCGTGCGATTCCGGGTGGCGTTTTGACGCTACCACGAAATCCGCTTGATCGTCTTCGATAATCTCAAGAGAGGACGAAACAAACGATATATCCATAGCATCACACTCAAGAATGCAAACCGCCTCGCCTGTAGAAGACATAATACCCTGCTTAATTGCTTCTCCATAGGAGGGGAAAGGGACTTCTTGTGTGATAACCGTATCCGGAAATTTTTTTTCTAATTCTTCACATACCAATAAAGTATTATCACTGCTGCCGTTTTCCATCAGGTGAATTTCAACTATTTTATCGCGCAAACCTCCAAGATTGTTCCAGAATTCCATAAACAATTTATCAAGGTTTTCTCCCTCGTTATGGACAGGGACAACAACCGAGCAACTAATCATAACATTCTCATTCCTGATTTAATTTTCTTACAAGTTCAATGCTTGAAAAAATTGAGTCTTCCATAGAAATATAATCCCAAAGCCCATATCGGCCAATTGGATGAATATCTTTGGTTTTCAATACATCAAATATCGCACTTAAAGTTTTTTCACGGTCATTATTGAAATGTATGTAAGCGCAATCGATCCAGTTGGCAGTTATAACATCGCAATTCTCACTCGACATCCATCCCAGGTCCTCCAGTGAAAGAAAAACTTTGTCTAATATCTCATTAAGTCCGGGCAATGGCTCATCGCAACCCAATGCCACTTCTATATACATCGAAGTTTTATCGGAAGCAACATATGAATGTTTAAAGTGTGAATAAAAACCTATTCGGTAAAACGGTATACTTTTCTGCGGCACATATATCCAATGACTTTTTTCAAAATCCTTATGGAACTGACCGTTGATACGCAAATTAATGCATAGTACTCGATTATGTTTTAGTGAAAGTGCGTATGACTTAAGATCAGAATCGTCAGTAATCGAACACAGCCCCTTTAACGGCATAGAGAAAATAAGTCGGTTGTACTCTATTTCACCCTGAGAGCTATATATGCGTTTATTTTTTGTACTAATTCTTTCAACATCACATGATGTGTATAAACCCGATAGCCCGCTTGCCAGCCCTTTGGCCAGCAGTCCGATCCCTTCTTTTTTGGGATACCAAAATTTACTGTTATATCCAAAAGTGGGATGTTCGCTATGTTTAGCGGCTTCACTTACAATTTTTTCTTCGTCTGGATAAGGGAAAAACCGATTTATTGCTTTAGTAGAAAAGTTATCGAGAGAACTCGCCATCTGCTTTTCATTGTATGGAAATAAGAAGATTCTACAAATTTCCGCCCCAAAACCTGACAATAAATATTCTTTTAATGAGTGAGCGTTGGTTATGCTTGGGCGATTTCTATAGCTTTCAATACATGCCTGACGCACATCGTCTGGTAGAGAGGAAAGATTGTATTGCAAAGGTGCCGGCACGATCTCACCTTCGGCGTATACGACTGAATTGCGTTCGATAACCTGCCAGTCTTCATCGAGCTGTTTTGCATAAGGAATTTTCGCAGGACTCTCATATTTTGAAAGATGTAAATAGTGACCTGTATAGTCAAAGTGTGCATCACCGACACTTATGGAACGGGTAAGGCCGCCCGGTTCAACATTTTTCTCCAGGAGTAAATAGTCTATTCCGTTGGCTTGTAACTCTTGCGCAGCAGCGCAACCCGAGATTCCGGCACCGATAATTATAACATCTGTTTTTTTCTTCATTGTAATGGTTTCATATTAAGCTGGGATTTCCCATATAACGTTGTATATCTTGGTTCAGCCGCGCTACTGGGAATCGTTTCTAATAGAATATCAAAGCTGTCTCGAAAAGTAAAGGTTTACAGCTTCATTTTCGACGCAATAAAAGAGACGGGCCTGTCCCGCCTGTCCTGGGCATGGTCGATAGGAGCACTTACATGGTTAGTGCGGGGACTCGGTTTCGGGGGTTTAGGCATGTTGAGGGGGACATTTCTACATTCCTTAGTGATGGAGCGAAGCGACAGTCCCACAATTAAAACTTGCTTCCCTTTGTCATCATTTCTATGTTTTGAGTTGATCTTTACTGGAACGCTCACCTTCTTTCAATAATTCAAATACTAATATTTCCACTGCATCGCCGTAACGAATAACATTTCCTTTTTCCTCCTCAGCCTGCACTTCGGCTTTGTTATCATAAGTTATCTTCTGTGCCTCGGGATGTTTTTCCAAAAACTGCATGAGTTCTGATAACTCTTTAAAAGCCCGCCAAAACCAACAAAACCATTATACTTTTTTGCATTTTTCATTCCCTTTCAAATATTGATTGCGACTGTCTCGTTTGGCTATGATCCCATAAAGCATTAAGAGGATGCCCGGACAAAAAGTAAACGCGAAGAATGAAAAGTAACCTCCTTCCATACAATTCAACAGATGAAAAGAAATCAAACCGGCAGTTATCAATATTCCGCCAAGTGCTTCTTGTTTCCATGCAATAATCATTCCGGCTAAAACCACTGTTAAAAAACCGTTAGATTTATATAGAGTTAAAGCATTTATAGAATTAAAGGAAAAGTTTGACGACTCTGTGGCGATGTAATAAACATATACGATGAGTTGGAAAAGCAGAACCACGAGAAATATCCTGGCAGTCCAACGGATGTATTTTAAAATGCATTCATTATTCATTTTCTCACCTTTCAAGGGAAGTTATAACAGGCCGAGCCCCAAAGCCCGGCCAATTGTATTGATTATGGGCAATTTTGTTTACGAGAGCCTACTAATCTTTTGTCAAAGTTTGTCGCCATGCCGAAACTACTTCTTCTGATGGAACTTGGCACCAAACATCCATCTGCCCATCACCATCGGCATCAAAGGCAGCTTTGCAATAAGTGTAATCCGTCTGATAATCCAGAAATTCAAAAACAATTTGCCCCTGATCTTTGTAATCAAATGCGGGCATAACAACAATACGTCCTTTTTCTGAATTATTATTACGATCAAGCTGAACACCATAACAATGGTTCCCACTCAAACCAATGCCCCTATGACTCCAAGTATATGGCTTCGAATCGTTTGATTCTGCTGGTTGCTTAATTTTAACTGTTACTTGTTGAGGTTGCTTGACATAGATTTCAAATACAGGTTCTTCTATTCCAATCACGTCTTCAGGCGTTTGGCCTAAATTCGTATTCAAACGATAAAATTTCGCTGACCCCTCATCTGTAACCACAGTGGCTACTTGAGGATTTATCAATTGTGGTTGATTTTCATAGTCCCACAATTGACTATTGACATAATCTTTTGGAATTAATGCTTCAAAAAAATGCTCGTTAAGAGGAGCTTCATAACTAAGCACTTCATAGATTTCTACCGGTTTTCTTTCGTTTTCCGTGTATACTTCCATACGGAGCAAGCGGTCATCTTTATCCCGTAACCAGCATCTATGTCTTTTACCCTCATATTCACTAAATTCATAGATGGTAATTTCATCTCCATCTAACTCGGTATTATCAACTGATCTACCGTAGGGATTGTTATATGTACCCTCTTCCCAATTAAACTTTGCATAATATTTGGCAGTTAAGTAATCATTGATCCACTTTTTTCTTAGTTCACGATATGGAACCCTATGCTTAACGTTAATCACATCAGCATCCCTGAAAGTCCAACTTTTCTTATTATGTGAAAAATGAAACTCACCTTCTTCATTATAGATACTGGTTGTTGGAGTAAAAGTTATATAATCAGGTACATCATTCTCTTGATAGACTTCTTCGATACGCATATTAAAAGGCCGCTGTACCCATATTTCTTCTTTTTTTATCACGTCACCAAAACCTAGATCATCGCCAGATAACGGTTTGCGATTGGTAATCACCAGATGAATGTAATCGTTCGTCTGCAATTGTTGCTTAAAGTTCCGCATAACTTCTGCCCAAGCCACACTTGTTCCGTCTATTGAGCCTCCGAACTGATTTATTCCTATCATTACAGCGATGAGTATCACCGCTGCTGCTGCATATTTTGTAATTTTACTATTCATAATTATTCTCCATATATTTGGCGATGTATCAGCCAAGTATTGTTGCTTTGCATCATCCAGCCTATTTTGCAGCTTGTTAAGTACTCTGGAGTGTATCTCATTGCTGGACTCAACCTTTAATTGTTTAATTGTTAATTTTATCTCTTTAACTGATTTCATTTTATTTCTCCTCATCAGATAAAGTTTCTCGTAATTTTTTCAGTCCGTACCGATACCGACTTTTCACTGTATTGATTGAAATCTCTTGGAAGCTGGCTATCTCTCTAAACTTCATACCACCACGAAGATGCAGCAATACTACTTCGCGTTGCTCATCTGCAAGTTGTGCTATAGCATGGTTCAAGCTTCTTGCTTCTTCACCGAAGATGGCATGATGATCCGGTCCGTTTATTTCTATTGCAGGCGATGTTGCTTCATCGAATTCACAAGGCTGTAACTTTCTTGTCCTGAGTCTGTCACGTACAAGATTTACAGTGCACGTGCCAAGATAACTTTTGAGACTACCAGTGAGCTTGAGTTTTTCCCTGCATTCGATAAACTTGCAAAAAACATCATGCAATACATCTTCGGCCGCATTTACATCTTTTAAAATAGCCGCTGCCAATGCCAGTAGGTAATCGCCATATTTACGATAAATTTCGCAAAGAGCCTCATTGCTCCCACGCTTAAATTTCCATATCAACAGCTTGTCTTCCAGCATCAAGTAATTCCCAGACTAGATCAAGAACGTTCTTCACCTGTTACACGAACAGGTACCTTGTTTTGGTTTAAAGAAAATCATTATTACTAAACATTTCCCAATTTTACCTGATTATTCATCTAAAAGCACGAAAAAGGCATGTTCACTGGCCCCCACTCCAGCCAAAACTACAATAAACTAAATCCTTATTATTTTTTGGGCAGAAAATTGCTGTGTCGAAATTTCGAGAATTAAGAAGTATCAAATTAAAGTAGGAGTCTCAGAAAAACCATGGGGCTAGAGGGCGGCACCTAACTGCATACTAACTGAGTCTGGACTATCTCTGGACTATGAGAAACGGTCTTAAAGACCGATATCAATTTGAATTGCCCTGCCCCCGTTTTTGTTAAGCCCCGTCAGTACAGCGGTCAGTTGGACTCATCGTTTACACTCTCGGTTTCCTTCGCATTAGCATCCTTGACTATCAACCACAATCCGCCCACCAGAAGTAGTGGTGTAATTGGCAGTTCAACCCGTCGCCTCGGGACAGTAACACCTTGTGCTGGAGGATTGTCCTGTGCCTGTCTGAGCCTTTCTGCATCATAACGGGCATATAGGATACGCCCAATGCCGAAGAAAGCGAATGAAAGAACGAAATAGGCAACCAGTATTAGGTAGCCTGTGTTCTTCTTCGCTCGGAAACCGCGGAAGCAGATAACGGCTCCTACCGCAAAGAGGACCAAATTCAGCGTGTCTAAGATAGTTAAGATGGTTAGCATTGTCATTTTTCTCCTTGCCTAAAAATTATAATCCGATATTTCCCATTTAAACAGTTAAATTTTTAACCTAAAAAAACACTATTCAATTGAACCAGCATATATTAACAGCTCAAAACTAAAGGAACAAGAAACAAAAAAAGGTGACAGAAATTCTGAAAATAATTCAAAAAAAAAACACTCCAGCCAAAACTACAATAAACTAAATCCTTATTGATTTCTGGGCGCAAGACCCTAGGGGTCTTTTTGGAGACGCAATTAAAGGAACCGGGAGACGCAATTAAAGGAACCGACGCAATTAAAGGAACCGGGAATCATTATGATAAGGACGCAATTAAAGGAACGACGCAATTAAAGGAACCGGGAATCATTATGATAAGATAGGCAATTTACAAAAGCTTTTCCTCACTACCTCTTAAACCAGCCCGACGCAATTAAAGGAACCGGGAATCATTATGATAAGATAGGCAATTTACAAAAGCTTTTCCTCACTACCTCTTAAACCAGCCCGGCCAATGGCCGGACTCCACCGACTAAAGACTAAAAACCA
>SDBV01011874.1_pt1 | contig 11231 bp, 13 predicted proteins | sample 2277081 | NCBI WGS metagenome assembly SDBV01 (sample SAMN10402039, study PRJNA504765) | marine sediment metagenome | isolation source: marine sediment core GS10_PC15, 223 cmbsf | place: Arctic Ocean: Southern Knipovich Ridge | collected 2010
TTCCCTGGGCTCCCTGAATACCAAGCGCCTGGGCTGTCATTGTCCCAATGTATACTCTTTCGTTCTGGTCCATATTTGCACCAACCTGAAACTGCATAACGGTTTCTGAGTCTCTGGAAAAATTACCAGTTAACATGTTCATACCGTTAAACTGGGCATGGGAAGCAATTCTGTTGATTTCGTCAACAAGCTGTGATACTTCCACCTGAATTTGCATTCGATCTTCCTGGGTGTAAACACCGTTGGCTGATTGAACAGAAAGTTCTCTTAGCCTGTGGAGTATATCCTGTGTTTCCTGCAGATAACCTTCTGCTGTCTGTATAAAGGATACACCGTTTTCGATGTTTCTTTCCGCCTGGTTAAGACCACGGATCTGACCTCTCAGTTTTTCTGATACTGCCAGACCGGATGCATCGTCGCCGCCCTTGTTGATGCGCATACCTGAACTAAGTTTTTCTATGTTGCCTGCAATATCAGTACCTCTGGCACTGAGTGTTCTGTTGGCATACATTGCGCTCATGTTGTGATTTATTATCATGTAACCCTCCTTGATAGGTTAAAAAGAGGCATCCTTTGCCTCTTACTTTATGCATTGTTAGGGAGGAAACAAAAGATCTGGTTGCGCCTCTTTTGCCCCGTTCGTTCCTCCCTTGATACGAGGAGATTTATCCGACCCGCACCGTTAATATTTGGCGTGCGGATCGGAAACTCCCTTCGTACAACTATGCCCTTTTTAATAAGGAGAGTATTTTTTCAAAGAACAACGGTAATCTATCTATACTATAAACCCCAATTAGAATAACTGCAAGACAGATTGTGTTTTTGCATTAGCCTGGGCAAGCATTGCTGTGCCAGTCTGTACAAGAATCTGATTCTTCGTGTATTCAACCATCTGCTCTGCCATATCTACGTCTCTAATTCTTGACTCGGCAGCCTGAAGGTTTTCGGCACCAATATCAATACCAACTATAGCATGCTGAAGTCTGTTCTGGTATGCACCGAGATCTGCTCTCTGCTTGTTTACAGCCTTAAGTGCCATGTCGATGGTCCCAATTGACATATTTGCTTCTTCAGGTGAACGTATGGAAATGAAATCTCCGGTTCCAAGATCAGTTATACCAAGTCCTGCAGATGTCATTGTGCCAATGTAAACTCTTTCTCTCTGGTCCATGTTTGCACCTATATGGAGCCACATCGATGCTGTCACAGTGTTTTCCCCTGTTTCGCTGGCAAAACGGCCGGTCAGCATGTTCATACCGTTAAACTGAGCATGAGATGCAATCCTGTCAATCTCATCAACCAGCTGGCTGACTTCAACCTGAATTTGCATTCTGTCTTCTTCAGAATAAATACCGTTGGCTGCCTGAACGGCCAATTCTCTCATTCTGTGAAGAATATCCTGGGTCTCCTGCATGTATCCTTCTGCTGTCTGTATAAAAGAGATACCATTTGCAGCATTTCGTGAAGCTTGTCTAAGACCACGGATCTGTGCTCTCATCTTTTCTGAAACAGCAAGACCCGAAGCATCATCTCCTGCTCGATTGATACGTAAACCTGAAGCTAAACTCTCCATGTTTCTTGCCACATTGTTGTTAGTTACTTTCAATTTATTCTGAGCGAACATTGCACTCATGTTGTGATTGATAATCATTTGTTTCCTCCATGAAAACATCTTTTTAGAGCATCCTTGCTCCATTTTCTGTGCCTTTTTAAAAAAAATATGAAAAAAAACATATTTTCTCTTAAGGCGTCTCAGATTTCTCCGATATTGATACTATAGGGGGGAAGAATGTATTACTCCAGGTACCGTGGATACAGCTTCCCTCATTGAATAGCATCGGTCGCCCATCTTAATATCTTGAGTAATAATTGTAAAAATAATTTTAATTTTTATTTGTACCTATTCTTTTGTAAGAAAATCAATATATTTTTTAGCTATTTGATCATCCGGATCAATTTCGAGAACAGTTCTGAAGAAACCCACTGCTTCTTCTTTTTTGTTTTCTTTTAAGGCTAGAATCCCAAAGTTTGATATTATTTTTATATTGTCTCCATCAAGCCTGAGAGCGGTGGTTAGTTTTTTCCTGCAATTACTAAATTCTCCCATTTCAATAAGGCAGATAGCAAGTTCATTGTAAGTATCAACATTATCCTCATTTAGAGTTAAACACTCCAAAAGAGCCTCTTTTCCGTTTTTATAATCTCCTATCCTTCTGTATGCCCAGCCAAGAAGAAACCAGGCATTCCATACATTTGAATTAGTATTTAAATAGTGTTTAATCTTTTCTATTCCTGATTCTTCTCTTCCTATTTTTATTAATTCGTAGGCCTCATTAAACACTGTATCATCAACAGAGAGATTTCTAATTTTTTCGAGAATACCTGTAACATACTTTTTTTTATCAGAGTTTTTGGAAATGGACACAAAATGGTTAAGAAGTTGAATTGCCTTTTCCATATTTCCATGTTTAAGGTAGAAATTACTCCCATTGAACATAACCTCCTCTGAATCGGGATGCTTTTTGATTGCTTTTTTATAAATTTCGAAAGCTTCCTCTACTTTTTTCTCTGCCAGTTCATGGTTTTTAAGTTTTTCATACAGTTCCGCCTGATCTTCAAAAACCAGTGCAAGGTTTGTAAGGTTTTGTTCAATATTGGGTTCAAAGTTTGCAAGGGCACGGAAGATTTCTTCTGCGATTTCATAATCCTTATTTTCCGCTTTAATGATCCCTGTCTGAGTCATCTCTTCGTTTATACCTGGCTGAACAGCATGGATAAAGCTTCTGTAGTAGTCGATATTCTTATGTAACGGATCCCAGGCGAATATTTTGAGCATAGCAGCGACAATCATTTCCCAGGAGAGATCCTGCATTTGCCACTCCGTTTCTCCAATAGGTATTTCCAGCGGCATGAGAATGGAACTATCAATATGAAATCCATTGATTTCCTGTTCTGCATCTTCAGGGATTGAAATGTACATTATACGGTCGAGAGCAGGGTTGGTACTATTATTCATTATTAGTTAGTATTCATGCTGGCGACATTCCGCTTGACAGTTATATAATTGTTGATCATTTTTTTGTAATCCATAGAGATCGAATCTTCATTAAATTTAATGGCAAGGACTGCTATATCTTTTCTATCAGCTACAGTTTCTACTCTCACAACTTTGCCTTTAAGGGCGAAGATTTTATCCTCTTTAGCAATCATTCCAAGAACACACTCTTTATCATTAAGAAACTTGGCAATTCCTGGTAATATAATTTTAGCTCCGGAAAAGCTAATATCCCTTACAATGCAGTTTCGAGGTATTCCTGCTAAAGATAACTTTGCATTTTTTGAGAGAAGTCCCAATACCCTTATACTGTTACTGTTAATATCTATTCTTTCATCAGTTCGTTTTTTTGAATTTACATTGATTTCAAGCATCTGACCAAGAATTGCTATAAGATCATCCGGCGGACGCTTTGTATATGTAAGATTAATGAAATTAAGATTCGGTTTATCCTTATTGTATGGATTAAAACCTGTAACTTTTGCAGATACAAAAAACAAGAGCTTATCTTTCTTGTCTTCTATACTGAAGGCAAACCTGAGTGCAACAAGGTTATTGGCATTACGTATAAGTTCAAACGATTCTTTTCCCACATTTGCAATTATCTTGGCTCCAACCATGGATGTAGAGTAGATAATTCCAGGCCATTGAGATCCCTGGCACTTTAAATATACATGTTTGGGAAGAAGCATAAGATTCTGTGTAACTTCTTTAGTAAAAGTAACATCGATATCTTTAAAGCTTTCATAATATCTGTTTATCTGTTGACTTGTTAATACTGCCATAACTGTTTCTGATACTATTATCTGGATTATCTAATGTCAACTCATGGAGTGGAAAAAAACAAAATCCAGTGATAAAAAACCCGCGATGCCGCTCAGGGAATTGTCTCTTGAACTCGATTGTTCAAGTGGGCGAACTCTCACTGGCATCCTGTACGATTCAAAGAACCACGCAATTCAACCTGTGAATATGTAGGCCCATTCTATTAGTTTGAACCAAGAGACTTGTATCCCTTCCCGAACACCGCAGGATATATTTCATATAAAGCTTTTATCGATTAAACTGATGATTTCAAGAGTCATCTGTTCAACCTCATCTGCATCTTTGACTGACAATCCATGTATATTTTTATCCTGTTCTTTTAAAAGATCATCTGCCAGAAGTATACAGGATAATAAGGCAATACGCAAAGGGTCTTTTACACTCATAGACGATTCTATTTTAGAAAATTTTTTCTCAATATAATTTATAAGTTTTTGAAAATATTCAGGATCCTCATCCACTTTAAGAGAGAAGGAGGATCCCAGAAGTCTGATCTTTTGAATACTACTCATGACAAGGGGGTCAGAAGATATCCAGTTCAGATTCTGTATTTTCAGAAGAATCCGCAGATTCAGATTCTTCTTTATTGGAATCTTCTGTTTCTTCTGTATCCTTAGATTCATTTATTACTTCAGTAGTTTCTACTGTCAGCTCAGAATCTACAACAATTTGGTCGGATGATTCCTGCGCCAGCTTGGAATCTTCTTCAGGAAGAACAATATTATCTTCCAGGATATCAAGCTGATTTAATGCATCAATAATACCATTCTCAATCTCACCCTGATCCTCTTTAAAAGTATCAATCAATACTTCAAGTTCTTCAATTCTAAGCTGATAATTGTCCAGCTTCTCCTGAAGCATATTATTTTCACTTTTAAGGGTATTAATCTTATCAACAGCTTTTCGGACCTTATGATCCAACTGCTTAATTTGATCAAGAGTAATCATTAAATTACACTCCCAGAGCTTTTTTTGCCTTTTCAACTACAACAGAGAAAGCTTCTTTGTCTTCGATAGCAAGGTTTGAAAGTGCTTTCCGATTAAGCTCAATATCAGCTTTTTTCAGGCCATTAATAAACCTGGAATATGTAATGTCCTCTGCTCTGCAAGCTGCAGAAATTCGAGTGATCCATAACCTTCGGAAGTCTCTTTTCTTTCTTCTACGGTCTCTATAGGCATACTGACCGGCTTTTGTTACTGCATCTTTTGCAGCTCGAAAATTCGTGCTTCTTCGGCCGAAATAACCTTTAGCACTCTTTAATATCTTTTTTCTTCGATTTTTTCTTCTTGTTCCATCGACTGCTCTTGGCATTTTATATCACGCTCCTTTAGAAACTGTAGGGTAACAGGATTCTTGCTTTTTTTGTCTCCGGAGCGCTTAAGACTCCTGCATGACGAAGATTCCTCTTTCTTTTTGTAGATTTCTTCGTCAGAATGTGACCTGTGCCCTGCTTTTTGTATTTCACTTTACCGGAAGCGGTAACCCGATACCTTTTTGCAGCTGCTTTTCTTGTTTTCATTTTTGGCATTGCTTTTCCTTTATATTTATTTTTTAGCCACTACTAAGGAACAAGACCCCTCAGTGTTGCTATATTTTAGATTTTATATCTTATTTTTTGGACTTAAGATCATTGACATGAATCTTCCTTCCATTTTCGGTGGAATATCAATATTGAATCCAATTTCCTGATCATTTAAAAGATCAGTTGCTCTAATTAAAACATCTTTTCCAAGCTCTGTATGTGCAAGCTCTCTACCTCTGAACCTGATAGTAACTTTTACTTTGTTCCCATCTTCCAGAAATTCGATGATATGCTTTGTTTTAAATGCAAGGTCATGTTTTTCAATTCTTGGCTGCATACGGATTTCTTTAAGTTTAACCAGTTTCTGTCTCTTTTTAGACTCTTTAAGTCGTTTTTCCTGTTCGAATTTATATTTACCGTAATCCATTATCCTACAGACAGGTGGGCTTGCCTGAGGTGCAATCTCAACTAAATCCAGCCCCTCCTGACCAGCGTTGGAAAGTGCATCCTCAATAGAGACAACATTCTGGTCTCCACTATCTGAAATTAATCGAACTTCTCTGACACGGATAGCCTGATTTATTCTCAATTCCTTCGCAGCCAATATTACTCCTTCTATGCGGATATCTCTCCACACTATTAAAATTGGCGTAACTATATCATTAGTATAAGAAAGAGTCAAAGGGGCTGTAAGGTAAACATTTTAGGGAGACTTGAAATGAATAGGATTAGTTTGTATGATTAAATTATGAGTAAAATCACTATAAAAGAGCTTCTTGTTATCTCTGTAAACTGGACACTTGAGATAAGTAAGTTCTATGCGGATTTCCGTGAAGAAACGGATGATGTATCTTTCAGAAAACTTCTTACAACTATGATTGATCAGGAAAGGCAATATACTGAATATTATGAGGAAAATTTAGGTAGACTTGATTTACAGTTGGATTTTGGTATCGGTGTTAATGAAGTTTTTGATTTCGAAGGTGGTTCCGAGAGTATCCCACCTGTAGATGGGCTGTCAAAGATCGATTTTTTGAAAAATGCTGTACATTATCAGGGTATTTCCATCGCCACCTGTGACTTTCTGGGCAGTCTATCCAAAACTGAGTCGGGAAAACAGATTTTTAAAGAATTATCAGATGAGGAAAGAAGGCATATGCTTATATTCAAAGATCATTTGGAACTTGAAGAGTTATTCTGAATATGTATTTATCCTTCTTAATCAGCTTATTTTTACTGTTTTCTCTCCCTCTTTTTTTTGCAATTATTGTTTCACTCTTTTTTAAGTGGGATTTTAGTATTGGTAGATTTAAGAAAGCTTTCTTTATAGGCATGCTTGCCTTTGTTATTGCACAGTTTATTATCTTAATAGTGAGATATTTTTATAAGGCTAGCTACGAAACGATACCCTTATTTTTATACATCTGGATTACAGATATCCTTGTTTTATTAGCAATTATTATAATTGGATATTTATTAATGGTAAGGAAAGGATTTTTCAGGCAGGATAGTTACAGGGAGTATCCATTTATCCTTTCTTATACAGGCGGATTTCTTGTTCTGACAGGATTGGTTAAGATTCTTAACAGTTTGCTCAAGTTTGATAGTTATATATTATTTCTCTATCCTTTTATATGCATGACCATACTATTATCTTTTTCGATAATTATTATTGAAGCCGGAACAAGGAGAGGATATAGTTCGGTGCTTATGTATGGCCTTTTACTTCCTTTATCGTTGGTTTTAGCATTAATCTCATGGCTCTATTATACAAACTATATTATAGCTGCGGTTGGGATTACTTTAGTAGTGTTTGTCGGGTCCGGTATAATTTTCTTCCTGTTAAAAAAAGACTATATTAGGAATTAAGTCAAGGAATAGCCTGAATTATTAATGAAAAAGTATATTATAATAATCATTATTTTGCTTTTTTCCCTTATTTCCTGTTCTAAAATAGAGATTATCTCTGATCCATATTGGAAAACTCTTGTTTCTGAATTCCAGGGAAGGGCAGTTGGCGTTAAGATTCAATCCTTCTTATATGGAAATAAATTGATTCTGACCGTTGTGGATGCAGTAGGAGCTATTACCGATCTGAGAGGCTTTACGGCGACTGGAAGTGATATTTATCTGCTTAGCCCCCTGTTAAGCCAAAGTGTTTCATCCCTTGGAGAAGTTGAAAGTTCAAGTATTTTTTATTATTTCGGCAGTATTAATAGATCTGTAGTTGATAGAAATGATAATATGGTTGTAATTGAACGCGACAGGAGAAAAGCATTTTTCGATGCCGGCAGATTGGTTGCTAAGGAAATGGGGGATGATTCTTTTCTCTCAATTGTATTTGATGTGGATAATTCAGTGCAAAAAGAGGAGACTGATAGTTTTCTTGATGGGGTTGAGAAAAGTGGTAGAAACATAAGTATTGTATCCCTGGAAGTTAAATCAAGTACCTCTGAGGCTGAAATCAGAAGTTTTTTTAACAGGGAGAACGTTAAAAGTGATTCTTATATGGTTATTTTTACTGACAAGTGGAAGAATATCTGTTATGAATTGTCTGAAAGAGATGGTAAAAAAATTATAACATCCGATTCCTGGTTTAGTAAAACCTATGAGTCTATCATTGTTTTGAGCATAGAAGATGATATTAAAGGAATGCTGAAAAAAGTATATAATAATATAAAAACAGGAAAACATACTGATATAACAATAGATGGCTTCGTTAGTAGATGATATTTTAGTGATTAATAGAAGCAATTGTCTCATTTTGACTTTTATAGCTGATAAAGCTAGCAAAAATACTTAAAAATGAGAAATGTCAAAGCATTTGACCTGATAGTAAGCCGGTTTGTAGCGAAACCTTAGATTTATCAGAGGTTTCTGCGGGAACCGGTCGAAGCAAATGAGACAATTTTGCTTTAATTAGAAATTATGCTGTTTAATAGAAAAAGATTTGACAAACAAATAGCTAAGAAATATAATTCTAAATACTTGTAACATTGTAAATGTGTAATTTAACAAGGAGTACATAATGAGAAAGGGCAGCATTTTTATCATATGCCTTACAGTGCTTTTTTTATTAGTCCTGCCGTCAGTTATGGCCGATTTAGCTACAGAAAACCTGGAATCAATGATTCTTGAGAGTTTTGATCCTGAAAGTAGGACAACCGACTGGCTTATAGTCGGAAGTAAATTTACCACTGAGGGTTTTCCAAAACAAACCTATACTGAAGCCTGGCCGGAAGCGGTTTATGGATCCAATACGGATGGCAGGGATCTTCAGGTTCTCGGAATTAATGTAAAATGGGACAGAAAGGGATATAACAACATAGAAATAATTCCTGTTAAAGAGGATGAAGACGGTAATACTGTTCCCAATCCAATCTCTATTCCAGGAAGAGCACAGAAAATTGATCTTTGGGTCTGGTGTTCAGATTTTGATTATTATCTGGAAATCCATGTAAGAGATACTAAAGGTGTAATTCATGTGCTCCATATGGGAGGACTTGCCAGAATAGGCTGGAATAACTTCTATACGAATATTCCAAGCAGGATCTCGCAGTCAGGGCAATATGTTCCCTATTTGAAGAGTCTTGAATTAGTAAAGCTCGTGGTCTGGACTAAACCTACTGAAAATGTCAGTGATTTTTATATATATTTTGATCAAATAAAGGTTTTAACAGACACCTTTATTTCCAGATTTGATGGTGATAATCTTGCCGGTCGGGGAAGCGTAGAGAAAATCTGGGGAGAGGAGTAGGTTATGAGTGGTATAAAGAAGTTTTTAATTATTACAGCAGTCCTCCTGATTGTTGGTACATTTGCTTTTGGTCAGTCCGTTACTACTGCAGGTGAACCGGATCCTGCAGAGATAGGTGTAGACACGGCACAGCAGAAACTGAAAGAGGTTTCCATCTCTAAGTTCGAAGATGCTGGTTTCTGGTCTGTATCCATGGGCAGGGATCAGGGACTTACTACATTGCGTAGACTTCCAGGTGGCCCTCTTGATAAAGAGCCTATCCCTGATGAGGAACAGATTGGTCTAAGCGAGACTGATCAGTATGTACTGGGTGTGAGAGTTGATTACTACAAACGTGGTTTTAATCAGTTTGTAATAACACCGGCAAAACCTCTGCCTGTTGAAGGAATTGTAAAGACTCTTTCTATGTGGGTCGTCGGCCGTAACAGTCCTCATGTTTTAAAAATGCTTATTTCAGATCAATTTGGAAATAATGCAGAGATTACTATGGGTAAATTGAACTTTACCGGCTGGAAAAAGATGACAGTGGCAGTACCTACAACCATTAAGCAGCAGGATTATCATTATGCAAACAGAATGGGTCTTAAAATAGAGGGATTCCGGATCGATTGTGACCCTGTTGAAACTCGAGGTACATATTTCATATATTTTGATGACCTTCGGGCTGTAACAGATCTTTTTGCTGAAGAGAGCCGTGATGTTGATGATATGATGGATAACTGGTAGGAGATAGCCATCACTTTAACTTGAACGAAAAACCCTCTTTAACAGAGGGTTTTTTTATTACATGTGAACAGTTTTGAGTTGACTTGTGTTCAGAATTACTTATGCATTGTAAGAGGCAGCAAGATGATAATATTAAGACATAACCGGGTGTTACTGGTTCTAAGACTGGTTCTAATTTCTACTATTTTTATTATTTTGCCCCGGGACCTCTATTCTCAGGAGCTTATTACTCTTGATCTTGGTGATCAGTACCGGATAACTGAGCGTCAGAACTTAAGAGTAAGAGTAAATGGAAGTTATAAAGGTTATTTATACAGAGAGTACAGAGGATTCCTTCGTCAGGAATCTGAAAATCCAAACCATTACCGTGGTGAATTCTACATCCTTCAGGATATGAAGAGAAATTCACAGATTATTGCAAAAGTCGTTGATGATATTTATCCAACCGAATTTTTCTTAAATCAGGCAGGCTATATCTTCATGGAAGATGAATTTTCAGTGCCTCTTCATCAGAGTTTTCCTGCCTTCTCATTTGAAGCAGTTATTCCTGGTGATTCATGGGTTGCTTCGGGTACAGATCTAATTTATGACAGCAGTGGAGATTTTGTAAAAATTCCGTTTCTTTGCAGCTATATCTATAGGGGTGAGGATATTTATCAAAACCGGCCTGTAACAATTGTTGATGCCCAATATGCGCTTCGTTACAGGAAAAGCTCCTATGATGATAATATATCTGATATCGTAAGTATTCAGGGAAGTCATAAGGCTGTAATTATGCTCTATAAAGATACAAAAGGAGGTATTTTTATACGAACCGAGCTTAATCAGGAAATCGGATATGCAAATGGTAATAATGAATCCACAACAGGTTTTATCCTGACCTGGTATGATGGGATTTCCGGTACAATGGTTGCCTCAACCAGAGATAGGATTATCAGCAAACTGGAAGAGATCGATCAGGAAAATTTAGAACTGGACGACATCGTTTTTGAAGAGCGGGAGAATGGACTAATGCTTCAAATGCAGAATATACACTTCCTTCCTGACAGTCCTGTAATACTACCGGAGGAGCGAAACAGACTGGATGTTATAGCTGAGTTGCTTATGCAGGCTGCAGGAAATACTTTCCTTGTAGTCGGGCATACCGCTGATGTCGGAACAGAAGAGAGTCAGATTGAACTTTCAGTGGAAAGGGCCATGGCCATTATTGATGAGCTGGTTGTAAGGGGTATTCAGTCTAAGCAGTTTATCTATAGGGGTGAAGGTGGGAGTCAACCTATTGCCTCAAATCTAACTAATGAGGGCAGAGCTCAAAATCGCAGAGTAGAGATTACAATTCTGGATT
>SDBV01011875.1_pt1 | contig 11231 bp, 14 predicted proteins | sample 2277081 | NCBI WGS metagenome assembly SDBV01 (sample SAMN10402039, study PRJNA504765) | marine sediment metagenome | isolation source: marine sediment core GS10_PC15, 223 cmbsf | place: Arctic Ocean: Southern Knipovich Ridge | collected 2010
GGCCCGATCGAGCTGGTGAGGTTTGTGTGTTTCAGTGGCGGGGATTTCGAGGTGTACCAACGATTGGTGAAGAGGGAGGAGGGAGGAGGGAGGAGTTGATCATTCGCAATCCACATCCACCAGGAGTTGAGATATCCATGTGGTTGTCAGGACTTACAAGCGACGCCCCCGCCCCTCAATCAGGAAACCGCACGAGATCGGGCTGTAACCTTTGACCATCTGAGAGCATCTACAACAAAGGGATGGGCCCGAAAAGGCCCCTTCCAGATACAATTGGTCGCTTTCCTACCGGCCGCCATCCCCGGGCGTGCTTTTGAGCGGCTTCTTCTGAAGAGACGAAGTGTGTTTGGTGCACGAAGCCGCAGGCAGGTGAGCCGTGAGTATTGGCGGAGTGCCTCCGGTGGTGATGCGCCAGCGATCCTGCAGATCGGCTTCGCTGCCGACACCGATGGAACTCTGTGGCCGGATCTTCTGACCCAGGTGTTATCCGATGTAGGAGCTTCGGTCTCGATCAACACATCGGCTTGATCGTAACAAGAACCTTGTGGACCCCCGCTGCATCGCGTCCAAGCTCAGTCAAGACCATACTGACGGAGATCGAAGAATGAACATAGCGCCCGGTTCTCCCATTCAACGGGATTGGCTAGAGGAGATCGCATGGCAGTCCTTCACCTATTACCCTCGCCTGCGCAAGGTCAACCTACACCTCCACGATCACTTGTCCGACAAAATAGCGGCGTCCGACGCAGCGCGAATTGCCTGCTGCGAAGCCAAATATTTCTCGGCGTATTTTCACGCTAAGGTCGATAGTTGTGGCACGATTCATGAAAGATGTCGCTGGATCAGCGGGTCCGTGGTAGGTCAAGATCTCCGCCGTCGGGCGTCCTGCGCCGCTGGGGAGTTTTGTGAGTCGAGGGCGTCCGTAAACGGTGGCTCAGAACCGCTTGACTATACCGGCCAATCGAGGCGGAGCCAAAGCTTTCGAACTCGATTCGTGTAGCGGTCGGCAACGGCCGTCTTCGGAAGATCATCTTTAGGACGCTGTCCATGACGGCTACACAGCATGCTACATGAGGATGCTGCGATAGCCAGCGGCGAGCCCCACCTTCCTAAAGCCACGCTCAGTTCAATTTGGAAACATCCACTCGGGTGGGCGTGGCGGCGCCTGACACTATGGTAGCCGCACCCATCGCCAGTGCCTCGATGGTGGCGGTCATGTGATCGAGATCGAGCGTCGCCACCTCGTCGGTGACCTGGTGGTAATCACGATCTACGTCGATGGGCGTCGTGAAGATCGTATGGGCCGGAACACCAAGGCGCGCAAAAATCGCGTTATCCGACCGGCTGAAGAGGTTCTCGACAATGTACGGATCCGGATAAAACGAATACGGCGTGTCCTCTACGGCCTCCCGGAGAATTCCGCCGAAGGTCGAACGTTCGAAGCCCGTGATCCAGGCCGTGTTCGGGCCTTCCCGGGTGGGTTTCCCGATCATCTCGATGTTGAACATCGCGACAATCTCGTGCGGGTCCACCTGTTCGGAGAAATACCGCGATCCATGTCCTCCTGATTCCTCGGCGGTGAACGCCACGAACATCAGCGTTCTCTCCGGTTCGCCCAACGCCTTGAAGTATTTGGCCAACGAGATCACCGCGGTAGTGCCGGATGCATCGTCATTGGCCCCGTTCGCGATGGAATCGCCGCCGACGGGACGTACGATACCGAGGTGATCGTAGTGAGCCGAAAAGAGCACGATCTCGTCTCGCCTGCGGCCCCGAATCATTCCCGCCACGTTGGCGAGGACGCGCTCTGAAACCGTGAACCGCTGCATATAGCCGTCTAAATCATCCAGTGTTTCCAGCTCGATCGCGGCGAATTCATTCTGGATGAACCTTGCCGCCCTTTCGATGCCCGGCGAGAAGACCCTACGGCCCCCCATATCGTCAGCGCTGAGCGTGGTGATTATCCGCTCGATGTCGGCGCGGTCAATATGTTGCGGCTTGGATACGCAGGCGAAAAGACTCATACCGCACGCAACGACGAGCAGCGATGATGCAGTGATCTTCATGACTAACCATTGAGGGTGGTTGGTCTGCATGACTCCAACCGCTCAGTGTCGGGATTTGACGAACCCCGGTACGCGCAGGGCAGCCGCCATAGGCCCACCCTATTTGATCAGATCATACAACACAATTGCCTCAGCATCGAGCGCGTCATGTGTTTTCCCGAGCAAGAAATCGGGCCCAATTTCATAGACCTCTAGGTCGGGTGGAATCGTAACGTCTCCAAGCCAATGACCCTCTCGGCTGAAGACCGACCAGCGAGACCTGATGGCTTTTGGTGCCAGGTAATGCCTAACCCAAACAAGGCCAGCCGCATCGACAAGGATTGCGTCATACGGCGGGAATTCTTCCGGGTACGGGGCCGATTCAAAGAAATCTCTAACCACTTCGGGCGGTGCGGTACCTCGTGTCCCGCCCGCCTGTATCTCCCACAGGGCCTTGATATCGTGCGGAGATACTGGGCGACTCGTTACGGGTTTTCGAATAGATCGCTCAGCCCGCCCGTCTGGTGAGTACACTGCGATCTCAAAGGTATCAGCAGAGCCATAATAGACCTCCTCGGCTCCGATGGCAGTAACGGCTCTCCGACCGAACGGACGGCGGGCAGGAACCGTGCGACCAGCGAGCCTGATGTTGAAGCGCTCTTCGACCGGCAACGTCATGATTTCCTCCGAAGTGCCACTTCCCAATGAAAACAGCAGGTACGTGAGCCGATTTCTATAGACTCTCTTCATTACTTCGCTGCTGCCGCCGGAAACATAGCCCACCCAATGACCGGACGACAAACGCCCAAGGATAACCGGCGACGATGCAAACCGAGACCCGATATTGTCGACTCGAACCAGACGCCCTATGTCGTCGAAAATCGTAAGTCGGCGCGCCGTTTGATCAAATACCGCGACCGAATCTGGCACTAACTCCCAAATCCCGGTCAATCCCAGACCTGAGCCAAACTCACCGGGCCCGCCCCCCTTTCCTCCAAGGGTGCGGAGAAAGCGCCCGCCCCGATCGAAGACTTTCAATTCGCCTGAATGCCGGCTAGCAACAACGATAACTCCGCTCGTGAGTCGCTCGGCGTCTACCACGCCGGATAGCGCATCTTCCCCTTCGGCTTCCGAACCACCAATTGACAGCGTGGGACGCTCACCTAAATGCCAGGCGTTTCCATCATTCCACATTGGCATCGTATCACGCGTGAACAAGGAAGTTGAGCTAGACGCATCGTCTGGCCGATTTCCGCAACCGAGGTTCGCAATAGCAATCGCGCTTGCGATCACCAACCTTTGTCGTGTGACCATCGCGATTTACACCTCCATGCGGATGTTGCTGCTTCATCGAAGAAACATCCCCGCTCGCTTGACTACGCTTCAATCCCCCCCTTACGGAAACAGCTGCAAGTCTGGCTACCAGCCTGCTGGCTACACTTTGACTGGGTGGGGCTCGCACCCACAGGACGGATAATCAGAGTTTCAATCTACATCTTCGACCTCCTCTCCGACCGGCATCGCCTGGTCGCTTCCACCAACGCCTCCCGGTGTTGCGGGAATACCATCGTGGCGCCAAGCAAAGAGACTATGCTGTCCCTCAATGCCCGCCAATAGAACCGATCATCGAGACGTATCTCCAGTCTGGAGCGCTCTCGTCGCCGAATGGCGCCATTCCCCGTCGCGGATTCGATACAAACGGATCCGCTCCCAGAGAACCTGCCGCGACATACCCAATAGCCGAGCGGCTTGCGTTTTGTTGCCGCCTGACCGCACAAGTGCTCGCAGTATGTTGCTTCGCTCCTCATCGGGGTCCTCGGGTGCCTTGTAGCGCGGCCCGGGCTTGCCGGGTGAAACTTCCGTTCGGGCGCCATTTGAGCAATAGGGTCCCGCCTCATGTCCCAATAGAAGCTCCTCGGGAAGGTGTTCGGGGCGGATGGTCATCCCGTCGGAGTTAAGAGCGGCGAGGGATAACACATGCCCTAAATGGCGAATGTTGCCCGGCCATTCATGCGCACTGAGGATCGCTGTCACTTCAGGATCGACAGATGGTACGTCACGCCGGGACGTCGAGCTCAGTTGTCGCCACAGAATGTGCCGGATGATCGCTGGAAGTTGCTTTCGTCTTGCCCGCAGCGGTGGTAGTTGGATGAGCAAACCGCAACAGCGGTAGTACAGATCCTGGCGAAACCTTCCTTGGCGTATCAGGTCTGCTAAGTCCTGGCTCGTCGCGCAAATGATGCGCACATCCACTCGCGTTTGGCAGGTACCTCCAACCCGACGTATCCAACTTTCCTCAAAGAGCGCCAACAACTTGGGCTGCTGATCTATTGGTAGGTCAGCGATTTCATCCAAGAATAGGGTACTCCCGTTCGCCGATTCAACGAGACCCGCACGCGCCTCTCTTGCATCCGTGTACGCTCCACGCTCGTGCCCGAAGAGCTCGGCCTCGATAAGATTCGGATTGATCGTAGATAAGTTGACTGCCAAGAAGCGCTGGCTCGACCGGGAGCTCAGTTGGTGGATTCGCTCGGCCAAGTACGTCTTCCCAGTGCCCGTCTCCCCTACGATGAGAACGGGCATCGAGCCACTTGCTGCCCTTTCCAGTTGCGTCTGGACGTGCTCGGACAACGGGCCTAGCGACGCGACCGCTCGTTGACAGGTTGCTGCCGAGAGAGAATCTTGGGCCATTCGTGTGGCCTTTCACCTAAGGCCTAGTACACCGGTTCAGAAATTCGATGACGTATTATCGCGGCGACAGCGAGTTCCTCGGGCTCAGAGGTGGCCCAGCGAGCACACAAGGCGGTCCAGATCTCCGCGGGTGAACTTCCACTTGAAGGGTTGGGCGAGCTGCTGGTAGTGTTCCTGGAAGCCGAGGATACGGGCGGCGACGGTGTCCTGGGAAGAGAAGTCTGCCGGAGTGAGCGCTTTGCGTTGGAGGATGGAGAAGTAGATCTCGATCTGGTTGATCCAGCTGGCGTGCTTGGGCAGATGTACGAGGGTGAGGTTGTGGCACTGTCCCTGGAGGCGGTCCAGGGCGCGCTGGCCTCGGTGGATCGTGCCGCCATCCACGATCCAGAATACGCGGCGAGCCGAACGACAGGGTTCTTGGGTCATCACCTGGGCGACGAGAGCGTCGAAGGCGACGATGGAGATCTTCTTGACTACCTTGCCGAAGAGTCGGGCACGGTGCACGTCCCAAGCTACGATGTAGGCACAAACCCCATGACGACGATACTCGTGCTCGACGCGGACCATCTTGAGAACCCCCTGTCAACAACACTTTGAAAACCTCGGACCAGGCCCGCGACGCTGGGGCATTAATGCCGGACGTCCAGATTTCGGATCGACACTCGCAGCCAGATGCCGCGCGCTGGCTGTTTCACCGTCCTTCTTCTCCACAAAGGTCGCTCAAGCACGCCCGGGCGGCCGGTAGGCAGCGACAAAGTGTATCAGGACGGTTTGCCAGACACTGCGACTGGCGGGGCGTTCCACCACCCATTTGCTAGATGCTCTCAGATGGTCAAGGGTTACAGCCGGATTTGGGCGGTGCCGGGTTCCACAACTCTAAGGGTGCCCCAATCGAGCCCGAACACCTTCCTCTCGAGCGGCTTGAGCAGGGCCAGCCAAGCGCGAGCCGTGCAGTGAAAAACAGCGAACCACGGAATGAACACAAGCGGCGCTACGTGGCGTCCGGAGACTCCCCAGAGGAACGTCAAAACATAGTCACAGCGTTGATCATGAGCGGTGGAAACAAAAAAAGGGCTGCGCAACATCTGGGGAGGTCACGCCAACTACTTTGGGAAAGGATCCGACTCTATGGGATCGACCCGACAGAATGGACACGCGTCACTCGGTCAGACGTGTTGGAATGGGTGACCAAGGAACCGCGTTGCCCCTCACATTGCGCCAGCAACGAAAGCCGGACGTTGTCCCGGTATTCGATAAACGCAACACATCAGCGTCCGCCATCGTGTAACGATTCGTGTGGGCGTGCTACATGTTCTTTCAGCATCCGAACAACCTGCCATCTCATCCGAAAACCTGCCACCTATTGAATGCCCGGTTTGATGATCGAGTGCAGGCGAACTCGTTCGATACCGAGTTCATCACGGGATACTCCTACTACCTCATCGATGCCGAAATCCATGACCGTGAAATCTGCTGGCATGAGCACTGATCCCAACAGGCCGCCGTCCGGTGCCAATACGGTCCAGTGCTGTTCTCGTTGTCCAGGTCGCCGAAAGCTTTGCACCCAGATGTTGCCGAGCGGATCAACTTCGATGCGGGCATACGCTGGAAAAGTCGATAGCATCGGCATGTCCAGGAGATACCGCTCCGTGGCCGGCCTCGCCGCCGCGCTGACGTTGGCGAGGCGCTCGGTGCGGTAGGTATCGATATCTTTCGCTCGGATGCTCAAGTCCTCACCACGCCAACGGACGAGTCGTCGAAGGCGGCCATCCAGCGAGTACTCTTGCAGTTCGTAGTCTCCACCAGATCCAAGGTATATGGCGCTCTCCGTGATCGCGAGGGCGGTGAAACGACCAAAGGGATGAGGGCCCGTATCGCCATTGGAAAAGCCAATCCGCTCACTTGAAAGGACCGTGTCGAGTTCGACCGTCACCACCAATCTGGCGGCCGGTATGGTTTCGACCGTTTCCGAAGCAACCACGTGGTCGGGGGCCAGAATCCAAGTCGGCGCTTCAGCGCGGTAGAGGCCGATCTTTGGTGGGCCGCTCCGGGCTTCTCGCCCCAACACAATAAAGAATCCGTTCCGTGCGCACTCGAGGGCATAAGGGCGCCGCCGACTCGAACTCAGGTCGTAAGGTCGTGCCTCTCGCGAATAATGCCCGGTCGGTGTGAGGATGACCATCTTGAAGTCCAGATCGAAGACGAAGAGCGAGTCCCCGCCGCATTGTCCCATGTCCCGAATACGCCGGAACTCACCGGGGCCTTCACCCCTGCGACCGAAAGAGCGAAGGAAGCTGCCGTCTCGAGTGAAGTAGCGAACTTGAGAACTGCTTCGGTCCGCGACGGCCAGGCGATCCTCATCCAGGAGGAGGACGGCCCTTATGTTGGAGAAGACGAACTCTGGAGATCCATCGGCGACTCCAATCTGCAGAACCGGGTTCGGCTCCACCTGCCACTTGGTGGCATCCGACCATCGCGCGCCCCGTGCCTCGACGATTTCGACGCCCGCGCTGTCGCGAAACGAAACCAGTTCAGAGTCGACCGAGTTCGGCGTGCAACCTCCGGTCAGCGAGACGAGCATGATCGTCAGAACGATTATTGGTGATTGAAGACATGCCGACGTCACCGGGTGCTCCTCTCCCACGTTTCCGCGTATCGAATATGAGGGATTGCCTAAGCCGCAAGGTACCAGCGGGACACTCTTGTGGCCAGCATGACCCTCACCGTCGCTCCGTCTGTGGCGTTTGAGGGCCACGAATCATCCTCACGTCCAACGTCCGGTCACCGTCTGGACAATGTCCGGACTGTTCGGATCGATCTCGTGGTCGTCCCCGCTCATCTGCAGCTCTGCTCGCGTAACTGCGTGCCACGGTGCAGGTTGTGCGTCGTGATGACGGTGAGGTCCACATCTCCATTTGCTGGCATAGCGATTGCAGCGTCGGAAAGCCGGAGTGCCATGTTCGCGTCGGTGATGGTCAACCGGTCACTCGCTATAATGGCAGGATCATTCGCGACACAGAATCAAGGAGGAGTATCATGAAGGGCTGGCTTAGAATCAGCTTCTGGAGCATCGCACTTGCCGCGCTCCCCATCGGGCTTTCAGGCTCAATAGAGCGCCCGCTTCGCGTGAGTGGCGCTGTCTGCTTCGACTGCATGGAGAATGACTTGTATGACTGTGGGACGCCGCCGTATAGCCCAGACCATTGCACGGCTGGACAACCGTGGTGCATTCCGCCGAAGCAAGAGTAGCACTCTTGTTTGTGTGACTCTTGCCCTGCGGGGCGGCTGTGGTACGGTTGGTGTGCCCTTCCCAAATTCGGGCACGCTTCCTAAGGAGATAAACGCCCGTGACCTGGTTGACCATCATCGACACGCGAATGGCAGTGTTGTTTACACTAGTTTGTGTTTCATGCAGAGAGGCAGGTCCGCACACACGTGACCTCAACCACTTCCGATTCCCGGATTCCTCGGCGTTACAGGTCACTGCGATAACGCGAGCTGCGATGGCTGGCGTTGCAAGGTGGCCATCACACGCTGCCCCATTCATCCGAATGGGAAGCATTTCAGGAGAAGACGCTTTTGGGAAGCTCACCGCCGCCATGCGCCTCCCCGACGGGCGATACATTGGGGCAGATGCGTTCAGAAATCAAATCCTGGTATTTGACCGAAGCGGGCGTTTCGACGGTGTGTGGGGTCGTGGCGGAGCCGGCCCAGCCGAGTTTCAGTGGCCGCTTTGGCTTGGCGTCTGTGAGCAAGGTCTCGTCTATGTTTACGACGTCATTATGGGACGATTACACGCCTTTGAATTCGATGGCACACTTGCAAATGTCAACAGACTGTTCACCCCGCCGAACAATCAGCCCCCAGAGGCACTGACGTGCAACGAAAATGGGATGTTTAGTGCGGTGTCGAGACGGGAATATCCCGAACTCAGGGAGGGCCCCCATCGTGAGCTGGTCACCCTGGTGGTTGGGAACGCGGAACAAGGGTTCACCGAGGTCGCTCGAATTGCGGGTCGGGATCGGTATCGTTATTCGACAGGCGATGGGCCGATGCGAATATGGGGTCGCTTCCCGTCCATTGCGATGACTTCTGATCGTATCTTTGCAGCGACCGGTGACGCGTATGAGATCGCCTCGTACTCTTTCGACGGAGTGCTGGAAAACGTAGTTCGAGCGGAGGACGTTCCTCGTACTGCCGTGACTCTTGCGGAAATACGAGAGGAGCGAGACCGACAGGTCTCTAATCAGAGCCTGTCTGCAAGCGCCAAGAGGAGGCTGTATAAGACTTTCAATGGTATGATCTTCCCAGCATTCCACCCCGTCATCAAGGGTTTGATTGTCGATTCCCGAGGATGCCTCTGGGCCATGGACGGCCACCCGACGCATCCGCGGACTCGATGGCGTGTGTTTGACCTCAGCGGCGAACCGGTCGGCATGGTGGATATGTCCTCCAAATTTACGTTGTTTCAGGTGGACGAAGACATCCTAGTGGGGCGCGAGACGGACGAGAACGAGGTTGACTTTCTCGTAGCCTACCGATATCAGGAGCGCGACGACCGTCGGTGTGATCGTGAGCTGTAGTGGCGAGGCGGGGATACGTGGCTTCGAGCCGGCCGGGAGGGAACGCGGCCTGATGCGGGGAGACCGTAACAATGATCCGACGGCTGAGGGCCTTTCTGAGCGACGGGCTCGAGCCTGTGGGTGAGAGAACGGCGCGGAGAGAGAATCCCCGAGACACGCGGCGATGGATTAGAGAGCGGCTCAAACCGCTTGTGGTGATCGTGGGCGTGTCGCTCCTCCTGCGCACGTTCGTCCTGCGGAGTGTGGTAATCACTTCGGGCTCGATGGACGACACACTTCTCGCTGGGGACGTCCTTCTGGTGAATCGTGCCGCCATTGGTACGCGCATCCCGCTGGTCGGCCTACGCATCCCGGGATACTCAGAGCCCCGACGCTTCGAGGTGCTCGTCTTCAGGCCTCCTGATGGACGAGGCCTTACGCTCGTGAAGCGCCTCGTCGGGATGCCCGATGACACTTTGATGATGCGCGAGAGGGTCGTTTTCATCAACGGACAGAAGGTCGAGGAGCCCTACGTACGACACCGGGGCACGCGTGATAAGGCCCACCTTTCCATGTCATGGCAAGCCCAGTACCTGGCGCCGGGGATGGAGCGTTCCACGTATCACCCGACGCGTGACAATTGGGGTCCGATCGTGATCCCGAAAGACCAATATTTCGTGTTGGGTGACAACCGGGAGGAGAGCCTGGATTCCCGATACTGGGGGTTGGTGGACGTAACAAGAATCGAGGGGCGTGCGGCGTTCATTTACTTCTCGTACGATCACGATTCCTATCGGCGGTTTCCGTACCTCCGGACTATTCGTTGGGTACGGATGGGGACTGCCTTCGATTAGGCCACGAGGTTCGGATAGATCCCGCGCCCGATGGGGATTCGTCGAGATGCAGCCCGCTCTAGATCGAGGAGAACCATCGGGGCTCGGTTCACGCTATTTCAATCAGATCGGTCTCGACAAGAGGGACACCTGTGGATTGGTGGGGCGCTGGTCAACACAGCTGGCGAACGGATGTGGCATAGGTTGGACGGCGATGGAAAACGGACGGGCGTGGCAGTTCTACCTGCATCAACTCGCATCTGGCAGATTCTCCAAGGGACCGCCCTAACCCGAGAGGTTGATCTGCTTGGAGTTGAATACGTGAAGCTTCTCAAGCTCCGCATGTAATCCGAATGTCCAGTTGACCGAGGCACTAGACTCGGATCCAAGAGGCACCTGCCCCACAATCGAGGGGCTACCCGTTTGTGGCGGTCATGGCCGACAGTTTCTCGGTGGAGAGGCGGAGACTGATGCGGTTCATGGGGGCCAAGGTGGTTCTGACGCCGGCGGCGGAGCGTGGGAGTGGCATGGTCAGGATGGCAGTCGGACTTGGCGAAGGTCTATCACATCCATAGTCTCACGATGTGGGGTCGAGTCGCCGAGCTGTGCCGCCTGAGTGAGCGTTTTGTTCGGGAGGCCCTGGATTACGGGAATCTCTTCGTGGCAACGATGTTCCGCACGGGCTGGTCCAGCTTGGTATGGTTGAGTGCGGATGATATTACCGGAGCCCGCAACGCGCTCTCGTGAAGATCCGATCGGCATTCGCAAACAGCAGATCCCGCCAGCGGTAGTACACCGTGGGGCTCACCTGATGGCGGCGACACACCTCCGACACCGACGCCCCGTCCTGCAAACCCTCCAGCACAATCTCCAGTCGCTGCGGGGGCGTAAACGTTCTGCGCTCTTCCTCTTCATCGGTCCCCCGTGGGTCAATGGTTCATCATTGCCTCCCACGAGCCGGACCGTCAACTTCAAATCACTCTCGATGTCTCATTTCGCTGACACATTTCAGTACGACCCCCTCCCCCCTCCTCCTCCCCTCTATCACTCGTTTCCCGGATACCTCCAGCAATCCGGCCCGGTGCGCCGGCTGTCCGCCA
>SDBV01011876.1_pt1 | contig 11229 bp, 11 predicted proteins | sample 2277081 | NCBI WGS metagenome assembly SDBV01 (sample SAMN10402039, study PRJNA504765) | marine sediment metagenome | isolation source: marine sediment core GS10_PC15, 223 cmbsf | place: Arctic Ocean: Southern Knipovich Ridge | collected 2010
TGGATTGATAATGTCCATGAGTGGCCCCAGGATCGCCTTCTCACTTCGAACATGCTCCAGCATCAGGAGCCTGCCGCGAGGCTTGCAAACTCGCCTGATTTCCCTGAGTCCGGCAACCGGGTCCGCTACCGAACAGAATACAAAAGAACAGACAATAGTATCGAATTTATTGTCAGCAAACTCAAGGTGTTGAACATCCATCACAGTCAGTCGTATGTTCTGTCCTGACCGTATTTTCCGATGAGCTCTTGCGAGCATCCTCGTACTAAAATCGATAGCAGTCACCCCAACGTTGTCCGCGTAGTAAGGAAGATTTTTCCCCGTTCCGACACCGATTTCCAAGACGGTTCCGCAAACTTCGTTGATTAGTTCCTCTCGCCATTTGGAAACTGATTTCTCCATACGGGATTCAAGCACATCGTAGAGACTGGCAATTCGGTCATATCGTCTTCGAATAACTTCCGTTTTCCTCATACGATTTTCCACCCCCAACTCACCAGCCAACCAGGCTTCAATAAACCTAAGAATCCACCCATTAGCAAATCTCCAAGTTCGCTCGTTAAAAATACTATCTCCCATCCTATTCAGGCAATATGCAGAGGAGAAGGCCTGCACTTGCTGCGAACCAGATGTAGACCGGCCACTATACTCCAGTATTTTTCTAACTATTCCATTGACTTCTCCCGCTTATGATGATAAGATAACTAATGTAACGTATAGAGCTAGATTGACAGTGTTTCAGTTATGAATGATAAGACTGTTCGTGCACGGACCAAAAGATTGGTAATCACAGTAGTGATTCTGCTCCCTCTATTGATGGGGATGACAGTTCAACCTTTCGGTCAAGAGTGTGATAAGGTTGATCAGAGCCCCACAGAAAAGAGTGATGCTCCCTGCACGCTATCCCGCCTCGCTCTCTCCGAAGAAACACTGACACTCAAAAAAAATACCGATTGTGCTTCTCGTTTGATCGTTCTTCAACTGAATACACTGGACAACCTGATTTGGGAAACCGCACCATTACATAAACCAGGAAACCATGAAAGTGCTTATTCTTCAATACCGATTCTTTTGATGAAAGAGTCGTTTCTGATCTAATCCTCGCCTCGCCGACACATCAAGAACACATCGCCTCAATTTAAGCAATCCATTCATGAGGAGGAGGAGGAGAAATGAAAAGAATCTTTTTTGTGGCATTAATTGCTATACTCGGTGTTTCTTTGCACTCGGAAAGCATTCAAGACAAGCTACTCAAGCTTGGCATCGCCGTGGCGAAGGAAAAATTCGAGTCGGTTGATTTCGAGCTAGAAGATGTAAACGGTAATTTCAAGAAACTGAGCTCCTATCGCGGCAAGCTGGTATTTCTCAATTTCTGGGCGACATGGTGTGGACCTTGTCGTTACGAGATGCCGTCAATGCAGCGCATCTATCATGAGCTCAAAAGCGAGGGTTTCGAGATCGTCGCCGTCAACCTGAGGGAAGGAAAAAAGATGGTCAAGGAGTTCTTGGATCAATACAAGCTTACCTTTCCGGTGCTCCTAGATAAAGACGGAAGAGTGGGAGCCATCTACGGTGCTCGAAGTATACCTACAACATACCTCATCGATAGGGACGGGTCGATCATCGGCAGGGCGATAGGTGCCAGGGAGTGGGATACCAGGGAGATCAAGATTGCGCTCAAAGAAATCTTAGAGAAGGGATTTAACTACGTCAAATCTTCCTTCTAAGGGTGAGAGAGATGATAGGTGAAAATCTGAATTTCGCGATTGCCTTACTAGCTGGGGTTATTTCGTTTATTTCACCGTGCATACTACCGGTGATTCCAGCCTACCTGGCTATGATCGGGGGCATTTCGTACGACGACCTGGCTCACCGAAAAAAGATCAGATGGACTATTTTTGCCAAGAGCTTGCTTTTTGTCGGTGGCTTCACCGTTGTATTTGTTGTATTAGGAACTGTTTTCAGCAGCATAGGAATGTTTCTAAGTGGAGCAAACCGCATCATCAACTATGTAGCCGGATCAGTCGTATTGCTCATCGGGCTCAACTATATATTCAACTTCTTTAAAATCCTCAACATCGAGCGAAGGTTTCATTTCTGGAAGAAACCCGCCGGAGGCATCGGACCTGCTTTGTTGGGCATGGCATTTGGTGCTGGATGGACACCCTGTATCGGCCCAATCCTGGCTTCGATTCTTTTTCTTGCTGGCTCATCGGCTCAGGGGCTCCAGGGTACCATGCTCCTATTGATATATTCTTTCGGCTTGGGAATGCCCTTCATTTTAGCCGGGGTGTTCTTTTCTACCTTCCAGAAACACATGGAAAAACTCAAACCACATTTTCGTACGATCCGAATCACAAGCGGAATTTTTTTAATGTTCGTTGGCACACTGATATTTTTCGGTAGCCTGACTAGACTGAATGCTTTTTTCTTTCAGGCGGCATCTCGCCTGGATGCATGGGCTCAGGAGAGTCCTTGGATGGCGCATAAGCTGTTCAGTCTTCCATTTTTCGTATTCTTGTTCGCATTAGTGCTCTCGTATTTCAAGAGGGTTACCAGACTAACAACCGGAGCTTCGACCGAAAGATCGCTGTTGATTCCTTCAAGGCTCATTTTGATTTTATCCATTGCGTCGATCGCTGTCTTGTCATTTATGGGGATTCTGAACATACCCCGGATCATTACGTCATGGTTGAGCTTTCAAGGCATCTAGGAGAGAAAGGTATGGCCTTTAAAAAGAAGGTGAAGAGAGGCGTAGATTCCCACAGAAGCGATGTCGATGGGCTCTCATCGTATTTTAAGAAAATCGCATCATTCCCGGTGCTTTCAAAAAAAGTCATGGATCTGTACGCCAAACGAGCTTCAGCCGGGGACACATTCGCAAGGCAAAGATTGATAGTGACTAATCTCAGATTTGTCGTCTACCTGGCGAAAAAATATCAAAATCTTGGACTACCCCTTTCAGATCTCGTCAGCGAGGGAAACATCGGATTGATAACCGCTGTCGAAAAGTTTAATCCTGATCGAGGAGCACACTTCATAACCTGCGCTGCGTGGTGGATAAGACAGCGTATATACAACGCCATCTGCGAACAATCCAGGCTGATCCGTCTACCTTCCAATAAGGTCAGAGAGCTCTTCCAGATACAAAAAGCCCGTAGGGCAATATCAGAGATAAAAGGGAAAGAGCCGGACATTTCGGAGATTGCCCATTACTTGAAGAAAAGCAAACTGCAGATAGAACAGCTGCTTACGATCTCAAGGGAGCCCGTCTCTCTTGAAGCGAAGGTTCACCATGAAAATGAATCGTCTCCCCTTCACGAATATATAAAAGATTCGAAATATGAGACGCCGGTCGAAGCACTGATTCAAAGATCAAGCAAAGAGGAGATAGATAGGGTACTCCGGACGTTGTCTCAAAGGGATGCTTGGATCATCAGGTATCGCTTCGGATTGGATGGTCAGGTTCCTGTTTCACTGCAAAGGATCGGCGATATCTTACACCTCACTAAAGAAAGAATCAGACAGTTACAGATGTCTGCTTTGAAGCGTTTGCAGAATCAGAGGAAAAGACGGGCAATTCGAATTGTTGACTAAGTTGAATAACTTTGCTAAACAAACTGATTAGCGGCATGGAGTCAGACCACGCTAAAACATTGATTAATCATTTGAGGAGGAGAAAATGTCTAGTGATTACGAAACTGATAGAGCATCTGTCCAAGTAGTTGTAGAAAAAGAAGCCACAGGAAAAGTCAAAGATATTTACAAGGAAATTCAAGAAACCTTGGGAATTGATTTTGTGCCTAATATGTATAAGGCTTTGGCTGGTAATCCCGACTATCTGGAGATGACCTGGAAAAAAGTGCAGATGGTGATGGGTGTAGATGGGAAGTTAGGCAGAAAAACGAAAGACATCGTGGCGCTGACAGTGTCAATCATGAGTGGCTGTGAGTATTGTACCAACGTCTACAACGAAGCAGTAAAACATGCCGGCTTGGATAATGATGCCTTGCTTGAGCTATATGCGGTGATTGATCTTTATTCAGGTCTCAACAGGCTCAACCTTGGATTGCAGACCAAGAAGGATGAAAAACCCTGGCATGGGTGTGGAGGCGGTTGAAATACTAACCTAGACACTAGGCACCTCTCAGGCTGTCGATCTAGCTTTGCCCGCGGATTCTTCTCCCCGGGATCTACTTTGGTTAGACAGGAGCCAATTGAGCAGACTTAAGTGTTGACGGTAAAAGGAAAAACAGTTATATTTTTGATACCCCAGGGGGGTAGGGTAAAAAACGAATTTGCTGAAAAGAAGTTAATCAATCAAATGCGCCGGCTGGCATATGTGAGAGTTTTTTCTACGCTACTGTTCCTCCTCTTGTACACTGGGGTTTGGGGATTTTCGCACGACTCCGCGGATGAGTTCTGTTCTACGAATCAGCCCAAAATCTTCTCAGCGACCCAGAGCATCGTCCAAGTGGATTTCCCCTTCCCTAGCAAGTCCGCAGGAGATGATGAGTGTCGCTTCGAGGCACGATCTGACGCCCGGGATCTGACACTTATTCCCACTAACTACACAGACCTCACCTCCTTGGTTGCCATTCATAAAATAGCAAATTTCAACACAGCAAAAGAAGCAAGTCCAATCTACTATTTTACATCTCGGCATCGAATTCACGCAGAGCCGATCTACCTCACCAATGAGTCCTTGTTGATGTAGACCTCTCTTTTTGTTCAACACCACATATTAATCTTCGCCTGCAGATGCAGGCAAATTCTGAACAAGGAGAGACAAATGAAAATGAGATCGGCGTATCTGTTGCTTCTAATCTTTATGGGCATTGGAGGCCTCGTGTTCGCCCAGATCGACACGGCCGGGGAGAGCCTCCATGGACGCCCAATGAACGAAATACTCGATGAAATAAGGATGATCCAGGGGATCGAAGGAGAAGACGGCATCGATCCTGAGAAGGTCAGTGATAATTTGTTAGTAGAGCTTGGTGAAGCATACATGGGAGTCATGATACCCGCGCCCAAACAGCACCAATGGATGGACGAGATGATGGGTGGTGAGGGATCCGAAAGCCTTGCCTCAATGCACAAATATATGGGGTATGCGTATCTCCAAGGCGGCATGATGGGGCCGATGGGTGGCATGATGATGGGCATGAATAGCTCATACGGCGGTATGGGTGCCGGTATGATGAACTGGGGCATGTCGAACCATTGGGGCATCGTTCCTTGGGTGATTGGCGGGTTTCTGGCAATTGCGGTCGTTGTGCTCTCTGTGCTGCTGGCACGTAAAAGAGAGGACAAATAATAGACGGTTTACGGTTGGTATTGGTGCACCCGTCAGGGTGCACCAAGTTAACACGACTGCTTGTGTACCATATCGAGGAATCCATGGAACGAATTGAGATCACCGGTGAAGTGATATCCCCAGGTATTTTCAAAGGTCAGATGTGTTTTATTGATCCAGAGGAAGAATGGGTGCGCGACCGAGAAACAATTCCCAGTGCAGATGTGGACCATGAGATCAAGAGGTTCGAGAGCGAAGTCGGATCTGTTGTCAAAGAACTGGAAATGGTTACGTGGGTGCTGGAACAGGAATCCTATGGGGATGAGAGCGACATTGTTAAAACCCATATCCTCATGCTCAAAGATGTCTCGTTTCACGAAAGTGTGCGTGATCAAATCAGGACAAAGAGGAAATCTGCAGAGATAGCAATCGAGCATGCCCTAAGCGAAATGGTAGAGGCGCTTGAGCGTTCCAACTGTGGGGTAATATCTGAGCGCGCTTTAGACATTCGCGACATCCTGCTCCCTCTGAAAATGAAGCTGACGGCAGGGGACGGCGAACTTTTTCACAGAAAAGCGACCCAGGTCGGTTGTCCGGTCATAGTGGTCAAAGAGCTTTTTCCTTCGTACGTCTTGGAGGCAAAAAAAGTTGGAGTCACTGCTTTTATCATCGAAAGCGGTACCTCACTTTCTCATGCAGCGATTCTGGCAAAATCCTTCGGAATCCCTGTTCTGAAAATCAAGACTATCGAACAGCTAAAGACTCGAAAAAAAATCCCCGTATTTGTTGATGCGATCAAAGGTCGACTAATCGTCGAGCCCTCGGCTGAAGACACATCGGAGTCAACGGAATTAACCACATTTATTGGAGAGGGCCTAAGACATTTTCCGCTAAAAATCTGGATTAATATCGCAGACTCATCTCAGATCGAACCTCATCTCATGGAAAAAGTAGAGGGCATTGGGCTCTACAGAACGGAGTACCTCTTCATGAAGAAGCGGTTCAACTTCCCTGATGAAGATGAACAGCTCAGAGCGTACTCGGAACTTTTCGATAGATGTAAAGAGAGTCCTATTACTGTAAGGACTCTGGACATAGGCGGTGATAAAACACTGCCCTACTTCTCCTTCGGTCCTCAGGACAATCCCTACTTGGGTTTGCGTGCCCATCGAGTTTTTCGATTTCATCCGGAAATTCTAATCACGCAAATCCGGGCAATCTTGAAAGCAGCCGTCAACCTCTCCCACCTGCGTATTCTCTATCCCATGATAGAAACTCTGGACGGGCTGCTTTTTGTCCAGGATCTGCTGAACGCTGCGATCGCTTCACTGAAACAAGAGGGGGCTTCGTTCAACGAAAGCTTCCAGCAAGGCATTTTAATCGAAGTTCCTTCTGCAGTGTGGAATTTTCGCGCCTTGCTGGGTCATGTCGACTTTGCCAGCATCGGTACAAACGATCTGCTGCAGTATTTTTTTGCCGTAGACCGGAACAACGCCAACGTCCATTATGCATTCGAGCCGGAAAACCCAGGCGCCCTAAAAATGATAAAATATATGGTGGACATCGCAAAAGAACAGGAGAAGCCTTTGAGCGTTTGTGGGGAGCTGGCGTCAGACATTGCATTTTTGCCGATTCTTGTTGGATTGGGAGTAGACCACATTAGTATCGATACTCACGCTGTCCGACGCGTAGGTGCGTCCCTGGCGAAGATGGATACCGACGCATGCCGGCAGATGGCTTTTGAATGTCTCTCTGCTGTGAGAAGCAGTGACGTAAGGATAATTCTCAAAAAATCCAATCCATCCCTCCGTGAACCTTCCCCCAACATCGAATCCGAATCCATTGATCCTGTCTGCAAAATGGTGGTTCACACCAACGACAATGCCTTTACGATAGCGCAGGGTGAGAGACGGTATTACTTCTGCTCGAAACACTGTTATGAGCAGTATGAGCAGTTTTTGAATGGAGGGATTCCAATCCCCTTTCGATCACCGCAAAGGTTCACTTTCGGCTGATGGGACGTATCATCGGCCTTCCCGCGGGTAGAGTGAGGATTGTCGATGATAAAATCATCGACGATAGGCTAGCCTCGGACCATAGGCCGATTGTCGTGAAAATGGGCCTGCTCAGAGAATGATTATCAAAGCAACTTCCACTCAAAAATCCGTTTTGGCACGTCGAAAACATCCCGAATAATGAGCTTGATCCACTTGGTCTGAGCCTTTAGCTTTGGGAATACCAAAACACCTTTTCGATGATGGCCTCCCGGGGGAGATCCCTCCCAACGGAGAGGTTGAAATGTATTACCTCGATCGTCCTCCAGCAGAGAGATTTTTGTCAAATCGAAATTGAGATCGCCCTGGTGGGTATTAAAGCTCAAGCGGAACCGCACAGGCTCATCCAATCGAAAATCCAGCGGCTCGGCTTCGAGGGTTACGGAATTCTGATCATTGACCAAAGGTGCAAGAACAAAGGCGCGATCTACGTCAGACGCCTGATCCCCCGCACCAGCTCTGGCCGAGACCAAAAGGAAAGATGCAGGGAGAACCACGGCTGAAAATATTAAGATAGCGGTACGGACTTTGGCCTGATCAAACGACAGAAGCCATTTGATGAAGCGCTGTTCCAAGCGCAATCCGTGTTTCTGAATGATTATCAGCATCATAGATATACCTACCAGATTGGACAGAACTCCAAGTAATATAAATGGGAGTTGATACTCTACAAGAAACAGCCCCACCGCCGTCAATCCCAACAGGGGGAGGACTTCAGCCAGATGATGTGCGCAGCATGCGATCATGGCACCTGTCGAAAGACCGCCCGAAGCAGCTACTTCAGCGGTCGAGGCTCTTGATTTTTGTTTTAGGCCCGTTCGAATGAAGGAGTATAATCCGAGCTGAAATCCGAAACCACCAGCTAAAAGGACAATCCAGTACCACATCGAAAAAAACTGCTCGGTAACATGATTTAGGGATCCAGCCAACGCAAGAACAACAAGATACAAACCCAACAGACTCCCCGAACCAATCGCTCCGATCAAAACATGTTTCTTATTCTTCATTTCCTCTCCTCTCAGGATCAAGACTTTTGCGATGCCCGCAGGGGCACCGGTCAGTGACCGGGATGCCTATAGCGGCACTGGCGTATCACAGTCGGCGCAGTTAATGTTTTTTCCCCAGCTAAGCGGAGCCCTTACTTTCGGTCCGACCTTGCGTATCCTCGAAAGCAACGTCGACTTCCACATACAAAACAATTCCGTTAGGATTCGCGGAATCAGTTTCTCCAGTACCACTAGCAAACGCAACGCCTGAAACCCCAACAATGACGATTGCGCTCAGCCAGAACCGCCGGGCACGACTTTCAAGCTTATCAGTTTAAACATCTCGCCCCCCGAGGTAAGGATTATATACCTTACCCCCCTAGGGTATAATACTAAGATATTTTCAGCCTGTCAATATCCCCTTCGCTGAGTTTACGGGTCGAATTGGACATGTCGAAAGGAGGGGGTCCGGTGTCGGACTATCAGCGGACAGCAATCTCAGCGGAAGCTTGAATCACAGAAAACAATCAGTACCAGATCGATTGTCTTCCTCCCGCGTTTATGTCGCGCCTTTTTTCTTCTGCGCTTTCCTGACATCCATATCGGTCATGAAATCCACGAATCTGGGAAACAATCTATCCACGAAACAGAAGACCCGGTCCAGAACAGTCGGTATGATAATAAACCGTCCCCTCTTCAGGCCTTTCAGCAGTCCCCGGGCAATAAGATCGGGTTCCACAACCTTGGACCAGCCGGAAATCACTTTGGTTTCGATGGGCTTGGTCTTGTTTTCTTCATGGTATCCGGGGGTGTCCGTATCGGTCGGAAGCAACACCGACACTCCGATCCCGTGAGGTTTGAGCTCGCTCTTCAAGACACGCGAGAGGGCAATTACCGCGGCTTTGGAAGCGCTGTAGTCGGTTAATCCGAACATCGGGATAAGCCCCGCGGCGGAGGAGACGTTGACGATTTGGCCGGCTCCCTGTTTTTTCATGAACGGCACCAGTACGGAACAGGTGTTCCAGGTTCCATAGAGGTTGACCTTCATGATCTCGTCAAATTGCTCGAAGGGAATGTCCTCGAAGTAGTTCGGCAGGGACCTGCCTGCACAGTTGATGAGAAGATCGGGCACGCCGATTGTCTCCACCGCCGTTTCCATGACGCGTTTAACGCCTGAGTATTCCGAAACGTCCAGAGGCCGGCACGCGAAACGCTGTGAGTCGCTGGCCTTAGATCCACTCACCTCACGAAGAGCCGTCTCGAGTCTGTCGCGATCACGGGCGAAAAGAACGATGTGGGCTCCCTGTGCGGACAGGGCTTTTGCGATGGCCAGTCCGATTCCGCTGGATCCGCCTGTGATGTACACGGTTTTTCCCTGGAAATTCTTAAATTTCATGATCTTGAAGCTATCATTTTTATTACGCTGTCGCAACGCGTGTAGATTTAATACAATACGCTTAATGGCTATTTCTATTATTTTTTTTGTAGGGCAAATCACAGATTCTTTCTGTTAGGAGCGAACATGGCTGGGGAGTTGCTATTCGGTTTGATCGGAGGATTGGGGCTTTTCTTTCTCGGGATGAAAACAATGACTGATAGCCTGAAGCAGGTTGCCGGCGAACGATTGAAGCATATCCTCGAGCTGTTAACAAAGAAGCCAATCGTTGGTCTTTTTGTAGGGACCGCCATAACCATGCTCGTTCAGAGCTCGAGTGCCTCCACCGTGATGACCGTAGGATTTGTCAACGCCGGGCTCTTGACTCTCAAGCAGGCCATTCCCCTGATCCTTGGGGCCAATATCGGTACGACCTTTACAGCATGGCTCGTCTCCTTCTTTGCTCTCTTTAAGGTTACCAGCTACGCCCTGCCGGCCATAGGAATCGGCTTTCTCGTGAGTCAATTGGGAAAGACCCGGACGATCAAAATGTGGGGGCGGTTCATTCTGGGTTTTGGAATGCTCTTCTCGGGACTGGGATTCATGAAAGAGGCGTTTTCGCCGCTCAAGGAAAGTGAAGTCCTCAAGAATGCCCTCCTGGCATTCGGCACCTATCCCATACTGGGCATACTGCTAGGAATTGGCCTTACCTTAATTCTCCAAAGCTCCTCTGCGACTATTGCTCTATTGCAGATAATGGCTCTATCGGGCCTCATCGACTTTCAGACCTGCATACCGATTATCCTGGGAGATAATATCGGAACCACGATAACCGCCAACATAGCAGCTCTGGGAACAAACACAGCCTCGAGAAGGGCTGCGCGGGCTCATGCGATTATCAACATAGTGGGAGTCTGCTATATGCTCATTCCAGTCTATACCGGCGTATACTCCCGCTTTATTGAATGGATTGTGCCCGGGCAGGTATCGCCAAAAAACATCATGCTCCATATCGCCCTCGCACACAGCGTCTTCAATGTGTTTAATTCCTTTGTCGTATTCTTGCCGTTGAACAATATCCTCGAAAAACTAGCGGTGAGATTGACACCTCCGAAGCCAGGTGCGGTAGATATACAACCTGAATATCTGGAAAAACATCTGTTGGAAACCCCGGCGCTGGCTTTGGAGCAGACAATCAAGGAGATCCTCAGGATGATCCATCTTACACGAGACGCGCTTCAAAACTCTGTAAAATCGTTTCTCGACAACGACGCAAGTCTATTCAAGAAGGTAAGGGATCAAGAGGAAGCTGTGAACAATTTCCAGCGAGAGATAACCCAGTATCTCATCTACCTCTCCGAGAGAGACCTGGAGCCATTAGAGGCCGGAATGATCCCCGTTTTACTGCACTCTGTCAACGATGTCGAAAGGGTTGGGGATCATGCCATCAATATCCTCGAGCTGACAGAGCGGAAGATAAACCAGAGCTGCTCTTTTACTCCCATAGCGATCGAGGAA
>SDBV01011877.1_pt1 | contig 11228 bp, 6 predicted proteins | sample 2277081 | NCBI WGS metagenome assembly SDBV01 (sample SAMN10402039, study PRJNA504765) | marine sediment metagenome | isolation source: marine sediment core GS10_PC15, 223 cmbsf | place: Arctic Ocean: Southern Knipovich Ridge | collected 2010
CTACACGTTCAACGGGGACAGCACGTTCGACTACTTCGGCGGCTCGGTCAGCGGCGCAGGCGACGTCAATGGGGACGGCTTCGCCGACCTCGTCGTCGGAGCGCCCGGGGACGACAACAACGGCTCCTGGTCCGGCAGCGCGCGGGTGGTCACGGTCAACGGGGTGTACGATTGGCAAGGCGCCAGCAGCGACCCCGGCGATGCGGCCAACTGGCGACTGATGAACACCACGGCTACGCCCGACTGGGCGCCGGCCGGACGCGACGTAATGCGGATCGGCCCGGCGGCCAATCATCCGCTCAACTCGGGCACGATCGACATCGCGCGGATCGACGTGCTCGACGGCGGCACGTTGCAGAACTCCGCCAACGCCTCGATCATCTGCCCGGCGATCAACGTCAACGGCCTGCTTATGGGTTCCGGAACCGTGGGGACCTTGAACCTCAATGACGGCGGCACGCTGGCGCCCGGCGGCAGCAGTGGGAAGATCGGCACCGGGACGATCGGCACCGGGACAATCGGGGCCGGCGATACCACCTTCGGCCCGGGCGGGTTGTTCGAGCTTCAGATCAACGATTTCGCCGGCACGGCCGGCGACGCGCTGCTGGGTTGGGACTTATTGAGCGTCACCGGCACGCTGAGCCTCACCGCCACGGCCGAGGACCCCTTAGTGATCGACCTGATTTCGCTCACCGCGGCGCAGGCGCCCGGGCCGGCCGAAAACTTCGACGCCATGCAGAGCTACTCGCTGACGCTGGTGGCCACGACGGGCGGCATCTTCGGGTTTGATGCGGAGGCGTTTATTTTGGACGCCGGTTCGCTACAGAACGATTTGGGGGGCGGCACGTTCTGGATCGGTCAGAGCGGCAACGATTTGCACCTGAACTTCGCCCCGATTCCCGAGCCGAGCACCCTGGCCATGGCCGCCATGGGTCTGTTGGGGCTGGGCCTTTACGGCTGGCGTCGGGCGGCGCAGCCCCGAAGGGGCGACAGTTAATAGCCAGGCGGCGTGAGCCCCTGGAAACCGGGCAGAAACGGTGTGCCCGGCTCTTCTGCCGCCCCTTCGGGGCTCCCCGTTGATGCGTCAGATGACAAGATGAACGCGAATATTGCCGAAGACCGTTTGGTGCTACGGCTTGCGGGTCTCGATGAAGTAGCGTAATCCGGCAGCCAGCGTCAGCGCCCAGTTGCAGGCGACGGCGATCAACACCTCGCTCATGCCGCCGGATCCGGAACCGTAGGAGTGGTTTCCGCTGTCCAACACGAAGTTCACGCCGTACCAGGCGGTGAGGATGGCCGTCATGCCGACTACGGAACCGGCCGCCAGACCGTAATCGCCGGACCATCCGGCGTAGCGGCCGTGCAAAATGCCCAGGTAGATCAACAGCGAGATCAAGGCCCAGACCTCCTTGGCGTCCCAACTCCAAAAGCTGCCCCAGGCCACGTCGGCCCACAGTGCGCCGAGGATCGTGCCGGCGGCCAACAGCAACACGGCTACCTGCGTCGCCTTGTAGACGAACCCACCCAAAGTCTTGCAGACCTCCGGCGGCCGGACGCCGCGGGGACTTCGCGGCGCTTTATCCTCGACGTCGCCGGGCTGCCGCCGGGGCAGCGAGCAGTCCGTGTCGGCGGCCGGTTTGTGGTAGCGGCCGAAGAGGTAAAAGGTCAGCGAGACGTTACCCAGTCCCCACGCCAGCGCACCCGCCCCGTAGCTGGCCGTGATGCTCAGCACGTGCATGAACAGCCAGAAGTTGTCGCGGAGGATGGGCATCGGCAGGCCGATTTCCTTGTGCAACACCGACGCCGGCGCAAAGTAGGCCAGCGCCGAGGCCAAGAAACCCACCGCGGCGCCGACCAGGGCCAGCGGCTTTCTGGCCAGCACCTGCTCTGTTAAGGACGGCTCAATCAGGCCTTGCCGGGCCAGCGTCAGCGGAATCGTAACGATACTCACCAGCGCGGCCAGCGCCAGCCGCGGCACGTACCAGACGCTCAGCGCCAGCACGCAAAGTCCGACGCCCCAGGTCAACAGGTCGTTGATCGTGGCGGCGCCAATCCCGGAAACAGGGGAGCCGACGCTGGTTCTCGGCACCAGGCCGATCGCCGTGTAGCCCGCTGCCACCCCGTATTTCACTTGGGTCAGCCAATAGAAGACCTCGTACATCAGGTAGGCCCGGGGCACGAGCAGGACCCAGCCGGCAGCCGACCACTTGGGGCGCTGCCCCAAGGCAGCCTGCTGTTGGTCCAGCGGACCGGCTTCCCAACCGAGCGGCGCGGCGGTCAAACGCCAGGCGTTTCTCCATCCCGGGTAAATCATCGGCAGCAGGGTGAACCACAACCCCAGAAACGCCCCGACCAGGGCCACGAAGACCACCGTCTCGAACATGTTGGCGACCGGGACCCAGCCGGTGATGTACCATCGCAAGCCGAAACCGTACACGGCGAACAACTGGGCCGCCACCAGGACCACCGCTCCCGTCCAGAACATCGGCTTGCGCAAGTACCCGAACGAAAAGGCGAAGCTGACCAGCGCCGCCAGACCCACCACACACGACCAGAAGAAGGGATCGAACCGGTTGTAATGAACCTCGACCCGGGTGTAGCCGGGAGGTGGATAGGCCGTGGCCGCGATCAGATTTTCGTCGCGATGCCGGATCGGCAACTGCGCGCGCAACGGCTCGATGGCTTCTGCAAGTTGGCCCACCGCCGCGGCGAACTGCTCCATGGCGGCGGAGAACGCTTCTCGGCGGCCGGGTTTGCCGCGATCGAGATAGACCGCTTTGACCTTCTCGAACGTCTCGCGAACGGTTCGGACCTCGGCCGGGGGATATTCGCGGAGCACGGCGTCGGAACCGTAGATCAGCGCGGCCAGGCTGAGCCACGGCTGGGCGTCGTCGTCCGGCAGCCGGTTTTCTTCCAAGGCGCCCGGATTCAGCGCCGGAACCAACCGCAGCGAACGCCCGTTGTCGTAGAGGGCCAGGTGCATTTCGGTGGTCTGGCGGCGGAGATCGGCCGAGAGCGAAACGAGGGTCTTCGACTCGCAACCGTCCAACTCCTCGTCCAACTCCTCGGCCAACCGGCGGAACTCGGCGGTGGCCGCGTCGACCTCCGCCAGCGAGAAGCTTTCTACGTTGGAGAGCCTGAACTGCCGGCTCAACGCCATGCCCGCCTGCCTGATCAGGTCGCGGGGAACCTCCTCCGCCCGAACCGTCGAGTCTTGTTGAAAGTTCCGGGCCAGGCTTTCCAGCGCGGTGAATGCCTTGCGCTGCCTTTCGGAGAAACGTGGGGAACTCTCGCCCTGGAGAGTGGGATTGAAGGTGGCCAGGTCAAACTGTTCCAACGCCGTCAGCAGTCGGCTGATCTGCTTGTCGACGCCCACCAACTCGAAATCCTCTCCCTCTGACTGGGCCCGTTGACGAATCTTCTCCCACCGATCGTTCAACCGCCGCCGGGCGTGCTGTACCTGCCACACGGAGACGTACTTCAAGCGGCTCCCCCGCGAGTCCAGCAGCGGCACCCGGAGGACGTCCTTTCGCAACACCTTGTGCCCGGCGGCCATCAGCGGCACACGCTGCCACTTCTGCGGCTCGACCATCCAACTGAACAAGAGTTCCGCCGCGTCAAACGTCCGCGGCTGCCCGTCGGGAAAGAGCTGTCGGGTGACGGCGAACTCGGCCGAGGTGGTGTCGACGTCGGGCAAGGCGCCGGCCAGCGCCAAGCGCGGACTTTCCCGCCCGCAGATCCTCTCCACCACGGACCGGGCCAGCGTGTCCAGCGGCTGCATCCGGCCGTCCTCGAACACCGGCAGTTGCCGCCACGCACTGAAGTCAAGCGGATCCCGCTGGCCGGCCCGGGCCACGCTGCCGGCCAGCCACGGCAAAACCACAAGCAACAACAAAAGTCGGCGGAACATGGGGCAGGCGATTCCTGGGGATTAGGGTGATTACTGAAGTTGTTGCAGGATGTCCGAGAATCCCGTAGGTCAGGGCTTGCCCTGACGCAATGAAATGTGGACATTCGACCGTGTATGCGTCAGGGCAAGCCCTGACCTACGGAGTATCCGAACACTCTGATTTACTTGCCACGCTTTCCGAAAAAGTAGGCCCTCATGTAAAACATGATTCCGATGCCCACGATGAGCAACAGCGAACCGGCGTATTTCAGGCCGCGGCCGGGGTCGTAGTTGACCGTCAGCCGGGAAAGAAACAACTGGTCCCGAGGACTCTCGGGGTCGACCAGCGCATCGAACTCCGGGCTGCCCGGCTCCCACGGCCCGTCGAACGACGATTGGAACATCCGATACGAACGCCCCGTCTTGGGATCTGAGAAATCGACCGGCGCGTTGAGCGTGATCAAGATATTCTCCTTAAGCCGCTTGGGCTTCTGCTTGGTTGACTTTTCATCGTCTTGGCGCTCGAGCAGGTCGACCCGGCTGGCGTAGTGCGACGCCATGGTGCTGCCGGGATCCAGCTTGCGCTCGAACTGGCGGAGATAGAGCTGAAACCCGAGCTCAATCTCATCCGGGGGCATGGCAATCTCGACGCGTCGGTCGGCCGTTTGGACCACGTGTTGCTCGTCCGGTTGCGTGGGACGGCTCGGGCCGCAGAGCCAGAATTCCTCGGGCTGACCGTCGACGATCAGCCGCAGTTTCGCCCTGGGCTGCTCCTGCCCACTCGCCTTTTTCACAAACGGCAGCGGATGGACTTGCCAACCCGGCTCGTCGCGCGCGATGAAATCGGCCAGAGACAGCGTGAGTTGTTGGTCGGACTCCGCAAAGGCGACGATCCGCCCCCCAGCCGCTGAGCCTTCTGCCGCCGAGTCCGGCCAGGGTGCGATCGGGCCGATGCGGGGCGAGTGCCAGGTGCGGTAGTAGAGTTTCCCGTCGTGGCCCTGGACGACGTCGATCCGGGGCCGGCCGGCGTCGTGCAAGGCCCGTTGGTCGATGGGCTCGCCGTGGCTTTGGTCGCGCTGGGCCGCGACGTCGAACCAGTAGACGCCGAACACGCCCTGGCCGCCGTCGTGGAAGTTCTCGTGAGGACGCGAGGCGTAGAGCCACATCGGCCGCGGCGGATCGCTGTCGTGATGGATCTGCAACACCACGCCCAACGCCTCGGGGTCGAACTGGACCAGTTCGACCTCCAGGCCGGTTTCTCCCAGCGGTTGTCGCCGCTGCCGGCGGAGCTGCTCGACCGAGAAGGCGAACTTCTTGCCGCCGGCATGGAGCACCACCTGTCCCAGCGGCCCGAGGTTACCTTGCGGCCGGCTGTCGAGAAAGGCCTTGGTCTGGGCCTCGCTGCCGGTCATCCAGAAAGCGACGCGATGACCTTGCGGCGTGGCCGCCTGCTGGCCCGTCACGAATCGGCCGAGCGACGGATGCAGTCCCCGGCCCTCGGTCGCCGCCAACGTGATTTCCGACTCCCGACGCCCGGCGGCCGATTGACCTGGCACCGCCATCGATGGACCGGCCGTCCGCAGAGTAATCATCGGCACCGCTTGGCGCCGCGAATCGTGGTAATAATCCAGCACTTCGAGCGTGACTCGGTCCTGGTTGTAGATCACTCCCCGGCTGCGATACGGCAGGCGCCACGGAAACCAGAACATCTCCTCGTACTGGTCCCAATGGAACGGGCCGGAAACCAGCGGGATCTCGACTTCTTCTGGCTCGGCTTCTCGCTCGGCGTCCGTGCCGGACCGCTGCAAGGGCGTAATCTTCAACTGGAAGTGCTGTGTCGCCTTGTAGGCGATATGGCCCGCCTTGCCCTCGAAGATCGACAACTGGGCCTTGATCCCTCGGACCTGGCTCAGCCAGCAGCCGGCCAGCAGCACCAGGATTCCGGCGTGGGTAACCACAAATCCGGTCTGATGTCTCTTCCATGGAAAACGGATCGTCGCGGCACACAGGACGTTGAGGGCCAAGAGCAGGTTCAGCAGCGTGAACCACGGCGTGTCGTAGATGGCGAAATGGACCGCCGGCGTCCCGTAGCGGCCTTCCACGAACGTGGCCCACGCCAACACCCCCGAACAGAGGGTAATTAACGCCACCGCCAACTGCAGCGACGCGCAGGCCCGAAAGAGCTGGAGCACCGCTTGCACGGGCCAGGGACGGCCGGAAACACGTGGGCGGGAATGCGACATGGGTGGCCACGAAATGGATCGTTTGCGACGGCCTCAACGCCCGACGAGGCATGGCCGCGTGAAGGACCGCTCGGCCCGGCCCCGGACACAATTACATTATATCTGCCGGCTCAGCGGCCAGGAAGAGGCGTTCCTCTGCCGGTTGAGAACCAGTCCCTTGGCAATGGCTTGACGGGGATGTTAGACTGGGCGTGGGCTTGAAACCGGTGCGAACAGGAGGACAGTAATGTTCCACAACCGATCCGTTTTGCGCTTTGCGGCGGCATTGGCGTTGGCTCTTGTGTCGTCGACCGCCGCGTCGGCCGGCGAGTGGAAGAGCCTCTTCGACGGCAAACGGCTCGGACGCTGGAAGGCGCAGGATCGTTTCGACTTCCGCAACCACGGCGAGGTCGAGGTCAAGGACGGCGCGCTCGTGCTGGGCAAGGGCCGGCCGGGGACCGCCGTCCGCTATGCCGGCAAATTGCCCAAGATGAACTACGAAATCTCGTTGGAGGCGATGCGCGTCGACGGCGAGGACTTCTTCTGCGGAATGACCTTCATGGTCGGCGAATTGCCCTTGACGCTGATCGTGGGCGGCTGGGGCGGCCCCATCGTGGGACTCTCCTGCATCGACGACGAACCGGCCGCGGAGAACGAAACCTGCCAGTACATGGAGTTCAAGAAAAAGCAGTGGTACAAGATCCGGCTGCGGGTCACCGAGGGGAAAGTCGAGGCCTGGATCGACAAGGAAAAAGTCGTCGACTTTCAGACCAAGGACAAGAAACTGACCATCTGGTTCGAGCCCGAGACGGCCGTTCCGCTGGGCGTTGCTACGTGGGAAACCACCGGCGCGTTGCGCAACATCCGGGTCCGCATGCTTGAGCCAAAATAGAAAGGGCCGCTGGCGGCTTCGCACGGGCCGCGCTGCCGGCTGGGGACGTTTGAAGAGGCTCTCAGAGCCGGATCAGCGAAATGGCCACCTTGATCAGGCGATCGCTCAACAGCAGCGTCTCTTCGTTGGCGTGCTCGAAAGAGACGCAAAGGTACCGCAGCCCGCCGACATAGGCAATCTGATAATTCTGGCCGATGATCATCGAGGGAACGGTGACGTATTTGAAGCCCCATGGGGTGCCGGCCAATCCCTTCTTGATCCCGCCGGCGATGATATTGGTGATCTCGCCGGCGCCGTCGACGACTTGGGAGGTGAGCTTCTCAAAGCGTTCCTGCAACAGCCCACCGACGGTCGACAAGGCGACGGCTTCCGCCATGTTCACCGTGATGAACCCCGAGACGTCGCCGTGTACGCCGATCATGCCCGTCACGCTTCCCGAATCGTGGATGGGAACGGCGGAGACGCCCACACACTTGGCCTTCGCGTCGCACATGGTCAGGCAACTCTCCACGGCGTCGACGATCGCTTTGAGCTGGACGGGATCGGCGACGAAAGAGCTTGGCGATTCGGCGGTGGCGCTGGCCATGGGATGCTCCTGGATTCAGAAAAGAGGCTGTTCTGGACTACTAATGATCAAGATCGTGAAAAACTCCACAAAGTAGGTCCCGGACACTCTCAGGTTATTAGGAGGTTAGGGGATTAGGCTGTTAGGGTCGCGAGGACAAACCGAATCCCTAATTCCCTCTAGTTGCGTTAGGCGTGGGTCGACCTTCACGCCTCATTCACAATTCATGGGTCACAGAATCGGCGCAGGCGCCGTTTGAAGCGGCAAAAAGACCAAGAAATTCGTGGCGGGGCGGCCCGAGACGCGCCCACCGTCGTAATCGTTTTCTGTGGGTCCCTTCGGCCGCAGCGAGCCGCCTGCCGGCCCGGCGCGCCAGATTTGTCCGGCGCGACCCAAAACAGTAAGCTACGGTAGGATAGCCCCCGACCCGGTCGCCCCTTGCCAGCGATGTGCGACACACAGCTTTTCCACTTCACTTGTCGGGGGACACATTATGTTCACAGCCAAAGATCTAATGGCTACTCGCGTGATTTCGGCCGATCCGGACGACACGGTCCAGCAGGTCGTTTCTTCGATGTTGGATCATGCCCTGAGCGTTCTGCCCGTGGTCGACCGGTCGGACCACCTGTTGGGAATCGTCAGCGAATTCGACCTGTTGGAGCTGATCAACGATCCCAACACGGCCTCAAACCCGGTCCGCCTCCACATGACTCGCGACGTGTTCAAGGTGAGCGAGAACACGGAACTCAGCGAAGTGGTCGAATGTTTCCACAAGCTCCTGATCCGGCGACTGCCCGTGATGCGCGGCGACCGGCTCGTAGGAATCATCAGCCGCCGCGACCTGTTCCGCTGCGTGGTCCAGGCCCGGGTCCAGCTTCACGTGGCGGGCCACAAGATCCCCGCCCCGCACATGCTCGCCGCGAAAAAGGCCCGGCAACGGCATTCGGACCAATGCTGACGACCGTCGCCTTCTCCCGTCGTCTGTCTCCGTCGGGCTGCGGCCGGTGGCCGCTCGGCTTGGTTTCCACTATGATCGAGTGGCTATGGACGCCCTCGCGGAAACATCGCCGAAACCGCTGAAGATCGGCCCGGTGACCGTCGATCCGCCGGTGTTGCAGGCGCCGATGGCCGGTTTCACCAACTACGCCTACCGGCAGATCGTCCGGCGGTTGGGTGGGGCGGGGCTGTTGGCCACCGAAATGGTCAGCGCCCGCGGGTTCCTCGAAATCGACGCCCGCCGCGACGACCTGCCCGACCGGCTTTGGGGCGTCCGCGACGAGCCCCGGCCACTGGCGGTCCAGATTTGGGACAACGACCCGGAGACCATGGCGGCCGTCGGCCGTCGGCTGGTCCGGCAGTTGAACGTCAGCGTGGTGGACATCAACTTCGGCTGCCCCGTCCGCGAGGTCTCCCAGAAGGCCCGCAGCGGATCCTACCTGCTGCGGTATCCGGACCAGATAGCCGAGATCGTGGCCACGGTGGTCCAAGCCTGCCGCCCGACGCCCGTGACGGCCAAGATCCGCCTTGGCTGGACCCGGCAAACGATCAACGCGATCGAGGTGGCCCGGGCGATCGAAGCGGCCGGCGGGGCGGCCGTAACGGTCCACGGCCGCACGGCCGGGCAGAAATTCAGCGGCTCGGCCGACTGGGACCAGATTGCCCGGATCAAACCTCATCTTCGCAGTATCCCGCTGATCGGCAACGGCGACCTGAAGACCCCGCAGGACGTCGTCGAGGCGTTTGTCCGCTACGGCGTCGACGGCGTAATGATCGGCCGGGCGGCCCTGGCCCGCCCCTGGCTGTTCCACCGCACGCAAGCCGCCTTGGCCGGAGGGCCGATCCCTGCCGAACCCACCTTGGACCAGCAGCGGCAACTGTTATTGGACCACTACCAACTGGTCATCGAGCGATTCGGTCCCAAGCGAGCCACGATGCTGATGCGTCGCTACGCGTGCAGCTACGCCCAAGGCCGGCCCAAGGTCCGCACGTTTCGCGACCACGTCAGCCGCGTGTCAACACCCCAGGAGTTCACCGAAACGGTCCAACGCCATTTCCCCCGGGAAGTCAGCAGCTAGCCTGGATGATTCCTAGCGCGGCCGCTAGCCGCAACCAAAGGGGATTAGGAGGTTAGGGGATTAGGAGGTTAGGGAATTGGGTTTTTCCTCGCAACCCTAACAGGCTAATCTTCTAACAACCTGAACCCTAAGACCTGTGCAGACAATGTGTTACCGCCCGTTGGCCAAGGCTCCGAAAACGACTCCTGGGTCTTGTCAGGGCAAGCCCTGACCTACTTCTTCTTATCGCGTCGCGCCCTCGACAAGCACCCTGCGGCCCTTTCGATGTTTCAGCAACAACGGGACGCCCGGGCGACATGGCCCGCCGTTTAGTATACAAACATTCTGCCTTGCCTCAACGATTCATCGCCACCAATCCTCAAAACGCCCAAAATCGGTCATGCTGAGGGGGTCTTCTTACTCATCTCGCCAGGATTGCGCCAACGGATGCTTCTGCCAGATGTACCTGAACATATAGTTCCAGTACGACCTGCCTTGGGTCGTCAGAGAGCCGTCTCTTGCAGCACGCGACGGCGGCCACTGCGCCGCCCACGGCCAAGAGCATCAGCGTCGACGGTTCGGGCACGGCCGCCAGTAGCGTGACTTCGCCGGTAATGTACAGATTGGACGTGTCCCACACGGCCTCCGCCTGGGTCACAATTCGCTCAAACTGGCTGCCCACCGTTGCTCCCTCCCAATCGAACAGATCAAACGTCGTGCCGACCAGATCCGCCGGCCGAATGTTGTCGTCAAAAAACAGCTCCAGCGTGCCGGCCAACGAGACGTCGATGCCCGGTTCGAACGAGATCGTAGAGCCCCAATCGGTGTCTTGGAAAACCATTTGCAGCGCGCCATCCGGATCGACGCTCATCAGCGAGCGAATCAAGATCGGAATATCGCTTTGCCCGTTATAGTCGCGTACGATCAGCCGCTCTGCGGCGTTCAACTCCAGGCCGTTGATCTGTCCGTCGGGCCGGATCGTGGCCTCCGTACGGGCAGCCGTGAGTCGAGAGTTCGCTATCGTCGCTCCACGAAGATCGGCGAAGCCAAAATCGGCGTCGGTCAAATTGGCCCTGCCGAAGTTGGCATCCGTGAGGTTCTTTCCGCCGAAGTTCCAACCGCTCAGGTCGTTCTCGCGCAAGCGAATTCCACTCAGATCGCCGCTCTGGTAGCTAGCCGTGGAGTAGAGTTGGTCCGCTGTGAATCCCCGGCTTGTCGTGTCCCAGAACGACACGCCCGAAACGACCGCGCCGGCGAAGTCGGCATCGGCCAAGGTTGCCAGACGCAATAAGGCATCCGCCAGGTTCTTTCCGGCAAAGTTCCAGCCACTCAGGTCGTTTGCTTCCAAGCCGATTCCACTGAGATCGCCGTTCTGGTAGCTGGCGGTAGAGTAGAGTTGGTTGGCCGTAAAGCCGCGACTGGTGGTGTCCCGGAAGAACGCACCCGTGATGACCGCCCCGGTGAAGTCGGCATCGGTCAGCGTTGCATCTGCCTTTCCGAGGATCTGCTTTCCATTTTCTCTGAATTTCTTTCCCGTCGGCAAGTCAGGCTCGGTATTTGGCGGCCGGGACTCCGAGGAGCTTGAGGATACGGCGTTGCAGGGCGG
>SDBV01011878.1_pt1 | contig 11227 bp, 6 predicted proteins | sample 2277081 | NCBI WGS metagenome assembly SDBV01 (sample SAMN10402039, study PRJNA504765) | marine sediment metagenome | isolation source: marine sediment core GS10_PC15, 223 cmbsf | place: Arctic Ocean: Southern Knipovich Ridge | collected 2010
CACAGCAAAGACTACGAAAAAACAACATCTTCCGCTGAAGCCTTCATTCACATTGCCATGATATCCCTGATGTCCAAACGCCTTGCAAATCCCGAAAACTGAATTTCAAAACACGTTCTAAGTCAAACGAACGATACGCCCGACCAGGATCTTACCATAGTGTATACTTAGGTAACCGGTTTCGTTGATGACAACCTGACCGGACGTTTATTAGCCCAGAAACAGCAACCACAAATGAACGCCAAACCCACCATATCCGCTGTGATCCCCTGTTACAACGCGGCGCCCTTTTTGCGAGAGACTCTCGACTCCGTCTTGAACCAAACCTACAAGCCGCTGGAAGTGATCCTCGTTGATGACGGCTCGACGGACGACTCGGCGGCGATTGCCCAGTCCTACGGCCCGCCGGTGCGCGTGATCCGGCAGGAAAACCAGGGTGAGTCGGTGGCGCGCAATCGCGGCATGGACGAGGCTCAGGGTGACTGGGTCGGTTTGCTCGACGCCGACGATCGCTGGGTGCCGAACAAGCTCGAGCGGCAAGTGGCCGCCTTGGGCAAAGCGGGGGAGGATGTCGTGTGCGTCTATTCCGACTATATCCTATTCGGTTCCGTACCGCGACGGGCAAGAAGCCGACCCATGTGGCCGGTCGAAAGCGAACGTCGAGTGCGTATGTTGACCGATCCGTGGATCCAGCCAGGTACGGCGCTCATCTTGACGGCGTTGACCAACGAAGTGAGATTTCCGGTTGGCATTCTTTATGGTGAAGACCAAATCTTCTGGATGAAATTATATGACCGCGGGAAGTTCGTGCATGTACCCGAGCCATTGGTGGAGTACCGCAAACACGCGCACCAGCAAACTTCACAGACCGGACATGGCTACCGTGTCATTGCCGACCTTTGGAATTGGGTCAAGGATCATTCCGAGGAATTGAATCCCGAGGAAACAAAGCTCTTCAAAGAGCAGTTTGCCCAGAAATTGGTCGGATGGCACGACCAAGCCTATTGGGCAAACAATTGGGATGTCGTACAGCGAGCAAGGGCCTTGTACCAGGAAATGGCACCGCAGTCCGGGCCCTTGCCGCCGTTGTTCGAACGAGACGCGCCGACTTGGAGCATGCGTGCCGGGTACCGCGCGTGGAATACACTTATCGACATACTACCTCGTCAACTCCGCCGAACCCTCTATCACTCGAGCCGGCGTACCGTGGACCGACTGAAACGGGGAAAGGTCGGAAAGTAACCTGACCGCAAAACACGAGAATCGTCTGGAAACGCAAGGTAAACTGGATGAGGGATCTTCGAAACTTGCCATGGTGCCTCGCACTATAACCGTCTTCACAGGCCGTTATGCCTCGGACCCGATCACCGAACATGTCGAGGCGATTGCCGGCCGTTTTCCCCAATGGACGATTCACGTCGTTCACGAGCGGGCGCCAAGCGGTTGGCGAACGTATCTGCGCGGTAAGATCCGCCAGTTGCGACGACAACCGATCTCGTATCTGCTGGAGGTCGCGGCAAAGATTGCCCGAGTATCCTGCAACACGCTAGCCGCCCCCTGGCAACGGAAGCGAGGCGATGGAGATCAGCCGGTGGGGCTGCCGGACCACTTGAGCCGGATCAACTTACCCAACGTCGCCTACCACGACTGCCGGTTTCTGCACGCGGCCGAAACACTTCAGCTTGTCGAGTCCTTGCAGCCTTGGCTGGGTATCTCGATCGGGGCTCCCATTCTCCGGGCGAAGCTGTTTTCAATCCCCGAGCTCGGCACGATTAACATCCACAAGAGTCTCTTGCCCAATTACCGAGGGATGCCGCCGGGTTTCTGGGAGCTTCATGAAGGAGCGTCGACCTCGGGAGTGAGCATTCATTGGGTGGCGGAGAAGCTCGACGCCGGCGACTTGATCTCACAGCGAGCGTTGCCCATCCCGCGCTACGCGACGCCGCAAGGGTTGGCCACGCGGCTTGACGTCCTGGGGACCGAAGTGCTCCTGGAGGTTTTGGAACAGATCGACAACGGCAGCGCGGCGAGACAACCCCAGCAGACAACAAGTGGCAGACTTTATCGACAACCGCCGTGGTTGCTTGCCGAACGCGTCGACCGCCGCTGCTGGAAGCGAAGGCGACCGGACCGACCACTGCGGAAACTCAAGAACCTGGCCAAGAGCGTCGTACTGGCCGGATATGCGTTCCTCTGGGCTCCGTTGCGCAACCTGGTTCTCTCGGCTCGGGGGAAATGTCATCTGAGCGTGCTTCTGTATCATCGTGTCGACGATTCCTTCATGGACGATGTATCCGTCGGCGTCGAGCAGTTCGCACGTCAGCTTGCGATACTGCAAAAGCACTATGATGTGTTGGACTTACCGACCTTCCTCGCAACACGGGAAAAACCTCGCAAACGGCCGGCCGTGGTCATTACCTTTGACGACGGATACGAGTGCAACTACCTGGCGGCCGTGCTACTTCGGCGGTACGGGATCCCGGCGACGTTCTTCTTGTCGACCGGAATGATCGGGACGGATCGGCCCTTTCCTCACGATATCGAGAGCTTGGGATACCGCGTACCTGCGCTGAACTGGTCGGAAGTCTCCCGAATGGCCCGATGGGGGTTTCATTTCGGGATACACACGGTCAACCACGCCAGACTCTCGGCCATCCCGCTGCAAGAGGCTCTCGAGGAAGTCTCGCAAGCCCAGGCGGAGTTGGAAGATCGCCTCAACGGGCAGGCCCTGACTCGATGCCTTGCTTATCCCTACGGACGAGAAACCGACATCAGCGAGGAAGTCCGCAACTCGCTGGATCGCGTCGAAGTGGATTATTGTTTTTCGGCGTACGGTGGAGTAAACTGGCCCGATTGGGAGTCGCTTGACATCTTGCGGTGCGGTGTTGACGCGAACTTTTCCGACCTCGGATTCCGGGCGGTCGTCGAAGGCTGGCGAGTGTCGCTCGGCTGACGAACAGAGACTGCCCTGGGGGACCGCGCAGCTCAACTAGCCAACATATTTTCGCTGGAGCTCTTGGAGCATTATTCATGAATCTTGTTTCGAAACTGGCCAAGGCCGTCCTTCATCCTCGAATAGCCTATGAGGTGGGATGCTCGATTCTGAAGGGATGTTACTGGAGTTTGCGATGTCGTTTGTTTTCACGACGGTTCACGATCGGCAACGGGTTGAGAATCACCGGGAAGTTTCGGCCGAGTGGGCCGGGTACAATCGTCGTTGGAGAGAACGTGATCTCCGACGGCGGGCCTCACGCCGTAACGTTGTTTACCCATACTCCGCAAGCGGAACTCCATATCGGCAACAACGTCTTCCTCAACGGCACGCGGTTCGGATGCTCACAACGAATCGAAGTGGGTGAAGATTGCATTCTGGCCGATTGCCGCATCTTTGACACGGACATGCACAGCATTGGGCCCGATCGTCATTCGGAGGATGCCGTGGTGGCGACTGCGCCGGTTCGGATCGAGAGAAATGTGTGGATTGGAGCTGCGGTGATTATTCTCAAAGGGGTTACGATCGGGGAGAATTCGGTGATCGGAGCCGGTGCCGTGGTGGCTCGCGATGTCCCGCCGAACTGCATCGCTGCGGGAAACCCGGCACGAGTTGTGAAACGCCTGACACCGGGCAATCGTGGCTCGGCCCAGTAGTATTTCATACCGACACCTACACGCTTGAGCTTCTTGATATGCCCGATTTGCTGTTAGAACGTCCGCGACAAATCCGCTGGAGCAGCAGGATCGTTGCCGGATGCGTTTGGGCCTACCTGGTCATGATCCTTGCGGTTTGGGGGCTGCTGTATTTCGGCGGGGATCGATGGTGGTTTGCCACGCTGATGCTGTTTGGCCCAAGATGGCCCTACATGCTGCCGCTGGTGGTGTTGGTGCCGGCAGCCGCTCTTCGTCGGCCCCGTTCGTTGTGGGTCTTGGCCTTGACGGCAGTTTGCCTACTCGGACCGATCTTGGGATTGTGCGTGCCGTGGAGGACCGTCTTTGCCAAGGTCCAGCCGAACGTTCGGCTGCTTATCTGCAATCTGGCGGGCCCTCATGTCGACACCGAGGTATTCTGGGATTTGATCGAGGAAACCCGACCGGATGTGGTGGTCCTGCAAGAGTGCAAACAAGAAACGGAGTTGCCTTGGCCGTCGAATTGGCACCTGCAGCGTCTGGGGCAAATGCTGGTTGCATCACGATGGCCCATCCAGCCGTTTACGCCTCACGTGAATCATCATCCTCCCAGCCGTTGGCCACCCTTGAATGCCGTGTATTGTATCATCGACCGGCCCCAAGGGCCGTTCGGCCTGGTGGACGTGCATCTGGGGAGCCCGAGATATGCTCTGCAAGCCGTGCTCGACCGGCGAACGCTTGTCAATGGTCAACGGAGTCATCTCCTGAATGACAACATCGTATATCGGCGCCGGGAATCGGAGACGACAAGCCAATGGATCGCCGGCTTGACTGACCAGCCGTTGATGATCGCCGGCGACTTCAATATGCCGGCCGACAGCCCCATCTTCCGCCGCTACTGGGGCAAGTACGCCAACGCCTTCTCGACGACCGGATTCGGCTTCGGCCATACCAAGCACTCGTCGGTGGCCGGCTGGTCGTATGGGGCGAGGATCGACCACATCCTGACCGGCCCCGGCTTCCGAGCAATCCGCTGCTGGGTCGGTCCCAACGTCGGTTCCGACCACCTGCCCGTGCTGGCCGATATAGGTCTCGAACCCCAATCGGAACGTTCCGAGTAGGCGTTGTCCCAAAATACATCTAACCGGTGGCAGGGGCAGCTTGCCTGCCCCTGAAGCCGCAAGGGCGGGCAAGCTGCCCCTGGCACCCACGGGCTATCCATTGAAGTAGAGATAGGCCGCCAGGATGGCCACCAGCACTAGGGCCGAGGCCGCTATGTCCCGCCAGTTCCAACTGGCCCTCGACTCGGCTTTGTGCTCTTCGGTCACGGTGCCGTAGGTCAGCCCCTTGATCCGTTCCAACGACGGCGGCTCGGTCATGTAGCTCACACCGATCATCACGATCACGCAGACGACGAAGATCAGCAGGCTGTAGTACTGGAAGTAGATGTTGTTGACGATCCAGAGGAAAGAACCCTCGGTGTAGCCGTTCTCGAAGCCTTCGACATGGAGCGTGACGGGTGTATCAACCACCAGCCGGAACACACCCAACAGGAACCCGATGATCAGGGCCGCCAGGCAACCCTTCGAGTTGAGCCGTTTCATCGAGACGCCCAGGAAGAAGACCACGAAGATCGGCGGCGCCAGGTAACCCTGCACACCCTGGAGGTAATGATAGAGTCCTCGCGCACCCTGGATCACCGGCACCCAGGCCAGGCCGATCACGACCATCGCTACCGTCGCGACGCGCCCTATCCAGACCAATTGATGCTGTGAGGCACGGGGATTGAATTTCTGGTAGAGGTCCATTGTGAAGAGCGTCGAACAGGCGTTGAACACGCCGGCCAAGGAACTCATCAACGCGGCCAGCAGACCGGCCACGACGATCCCGCGCACCCCCACCGGCAAGACGTGCTTGACCATCAAGGGGAAGGCCGCCTGGCACTGCTCGGCCACGAGTTGGCCGTCCTCGTAGAGCGTTTCCTGTAACGGGACCGACTTGCCAGTGCTGGCCAGGGCAAAACAGATCATGCCCGGGATGATGAAGAGGAACACCGGCAGCAGCTTCAAGACGGCTGCAAAAATGCTCCCGCGTCGGGCTTCCGTTTCATTCAGCGCGCCGAGCGTTCGCTGCACGATATACTGGTCGGTGCACCAGTACCACAGCCCGATGATCGGGGCGCAGAAGAGCATCCCCAGCCAAGGATAGTTGCCGTTGAAGTACCAAGCCTCCTTGAGGATCGTCCCGTCGGCACTCTTCTCCAACACGGGGGCCCAGGTTCCCTCGACGCCCTCGGGGATCAACGGTTTCCAGAGGTTGAACATATCCGAGCCGCAAATCTCGCGCAATTCGGCCCAGCCGCCCAGTTCCTTGAGCCCGTAAATGGTCACCAGCAGCGAGCCGAAGACCAGCACGACCGTCTGTAGCGCCTCGGTGTAGGCGACGGCCCGAAGTCCGCCGAGCACCGTGTAAAGGCCCGTCAGGACGATCACCAGGAACGAGCCGATCCAGAAGCTGTCCAGCACCATAAACCCGACGTCCAGTTGCAACTCGGGCAGCAGGGTGCGAAACACGATCCCGCCGGCGAAGATACCTACCGCCACCTTCGTCAGCACATAGGCCACCAGGGAGATGATCGAGAGCACCCACCGGGAAGTTTCCGAGAAGCGTTTTTCGAGGAACTCGGGCATAGTGTAGACCATCGAGCGGGCATAGAAGGGCACCAGCACCCAGCCGAGGATCAGCAGGCACCAGGCGTGCAATTCGTAATGGGCCATGGCCACGCCGTCGGTGCAGCCGGAGCCGGCCAGCCCGACCAGGTGTTCCGAGCCGATATTCGAGGCGAAGATCGACGCCCCGATCACGAACCAGCCCAGGTTCCGCCCGGCCAGGAAGTAGTCGTCGGCCGTATCCTTGTTCTTACGGATCACCCACCAGGCAAGCCCCAGCAAGATGGCAAAGTAACCGCCAATAACCGCCCAGTCTAACGGATGCATGATCGTTCCTTTTCGTAATCGTAGGTCTCTCGTTCCCACGCTCTGCGTGGGAACGTCATGTTTCGACGCTCTGCGTCGGGCCCCCGAAAACCGCGTGTTCTTTGCAGTTCCGCGGACGCGGAGCGTCCCGGCAGTGGGTTCCCACGCAGAGCATGGGAACCAGGTTCATTTGTCATTCCCTAAAACGGCAACCGCGGCGTATACAACCCCGGCACGTCTTGCGTGGCATGATACACGTCCATGCCCAGGTAGTTGCCGAACGCTTCCCAGAGCACGTTGCCGATATGGGCCGGGGTGATGGCCACATGGTGCGGGAACTGCCGCAAGAGCACATCGCGGTAGAACCGCTGCAGGTTCGGGATCCGGCACCAACCGTAGCCGCCGAACGTGACCGCCGGGTTGTCCTCGATATTGCCCTCGGCGATGGCCGCATGCCAACCGGCGTCCGGGTCTTGGGTCACGCGGAACATGGTCAGCGGCGACGGTTTAGCCACCATCTCGACCGTACACTCCGCGTCCTCGTAGGCGGCCGCGCCGCTGGCAGCCATGATCTCCTGCACGCCGAGCTTCGGCTTGTCCTTACTCAGCGAGGCGGGAAACACGCCGCAGTGCCAGAGGTTGGCCAGTTCGTCGTCCTCGTTGTGCAGGTTGTTCCAGTCGGCCAACCCGGCCGGCGAACCGCTGGCCAGCATGGCCGCGTGCATCGAGAGCGTACCCATGATATCCGACTCGCACGCGCTGGGCACACCTTCGTCACTCAAGCGGCTCATCGTCGCGCAACTGCACACGCCGTAGTTGTTCTGAATCGACGTCCAGCACTGGATGCCGAACGCGTCGACCTTGTTCTCCTGCTGCCAACGACGCAAGAACAGTTCGAATTTCGCGCTGCGAACGACCCGATCGGGCTTGACTGCCGAGACGTCGGCATACTGGCCGATCGACTCGACGAGCTTCTGCACTTCCGCATCATCGTCGGCAATCGCATTGGCTCCGGCAATCGCTTCGGACAGATCCAGCACGACCGTGGTCGTCCCCAAACGCTGTAGCTGCTTCTCGTTGTAGCGGCAGGTCCAAAATGCATCCGGGCGGGTACCGATCTGGCCATAGCGGGCGTTACGCACGCCGTCGACCACCCGGCAGACGCGCTCGAAGAAATCGATGTCCTCGGCGAACGAGTCGTCCGAAGGGTAGCAGATCGGGCGCTGGGCTACCGTGTACTTCGCGCCGATCTGACGTAGCACGTCACCGATCGAAAGCAGCCCGCAGAACGCGTCGCGTCGCTGGGTCTTCATCGTCAGGACTTCCTCTTCCTGACACCCGAAGATCATCACCGGCACGTCGCGACCGGTCATCCGCACAGTCAAGGCGGCCGACTGCTCCTCGCCGAAGTTGACGGCCCCGATCACAATCCCCTGCACTTCGTTGTCGCGGAATAGCTTGGAACAAAGCTCGGCCTCGCCAAGTGATTGCACACAGCCGGCCTCGGTCTGATCGTCGCCGGGCACAACAACCTCGATACCCGCCTTCTGCATGGCCTCGATGGCTTGCCCACGCATCTTGGCCGCCAGTTCCGAACTGAAGCAGCTCCGGTTGGCCGGAATGAACCCGAGCCGCGTCTTATTCATTTCAATCGCCATTAAAACCTCCTATCTTAGTCGTTGTTCGGTAGAGTTCAGGAGCAAGAGGATGCCTCGAAGTATGGTGGGGAGGATTCCGCAAATCCTTTCACCCTAGAACGCGGGAGGACATCCCAGGTAAGAGAAGAGCATAACGAGCAACGGCTGTCAAGCCGGGCGGGCAGAAGACGAGTTGCAGGGGCTTGCCGAATTGGCATCTCTCGGATCGGTTCAGAGACGTTGCCCTTGGCGAGCTATTTTGTGCCAGGAAACTGGCCCCAGTCGTTGATTCCGGCCTTGGGGGTCGATCCCGGCATGTCGACGCGTGGGTTGGCCCGCATTTGAGCGTGCCCTTGGCGAATCGCCGCCAAGAGGGCCTGATAGGTGGGATGGTCGGTCGTTTCGAACGCGGGCGGTCTCTTGCCGTCCGATTCCGTTTCGATCCCCCAGCCGCCGGCTTCTTTGGCTAAGTGGGCCGCGAGTACCGGGCTGTGTTCCGGGTGCGTTAAATTGATCCAGGCGGCATGCTTGGGGTGTCCTCCGTGTCCGAGATTCGGGCCGTGACAGTCGGCGCATTGCTCTTGGTAGATCGGCATGAACTGCTGTCCGAACCAGGGATCGGCCCACAGATCGCGTCCACCGGGTGTGCCGGGTCGAGTGCGCTGGTGCGTGCCGTAGTAGTTCGAGTTCGCATCCATCCACACATAGAACCGTTCGCGTTCCTCCTTCGAGAGTTGCACGTCGTAGTGCTCCTCTTCGAGGAACTGACGCAATTTGCTGACGTAAGAAAAGGCCCGTTTCGGCGGGATAACCTGGCTGTCGTTTTGCGTCAAGCAAATCGAGTGCATCAGGCCGCGGTCCCAGAGGCTGTCGTAGGCCATGCTGAAGAAACGCGTGTGATCCCCGGAAAGATCGAGGCGTCCCTCGGGTGTCGGCCCGCTGTGGCAGCTCACACAATGCTCATCGAGCACCGGCTGCACCACCACGGGAAAGGCAATAAAACCGTCGTTACCCCACGCATAAGGCTTCGGCGCCACCGGCGGCTTTTTGGCCGCGGTTGGCAGCGCGCTAGACGGCGGAGTCGTGTTGCGATCGTCATGACAGCCCACGCAGGTTTGCGTCTCGCCGGGCGCCAGGGTCACCGCCGACCCCATCGACTGCACGGCGCGCCCCTGGGCATCCAGCGCTTGGAAATAGAGTTCCCGAAACGCCGGCGCGGTAAAGTGGGCCGAGCCGTCCGCTTCCACCGGCACAATCCCCAGGCACCGTTTGCGGTAGTAACACCTTTGCCCCATGACCGGGGTCATGTCATAGACCCGCGGGCTGGATTCATTGACGGGAAATTTTGGTGGTTGTTCCATGACGCGCAGGTATTTGATCTCGCCGCGTTGCACACTCTCACCCAGGCCGGCATAGACGTCTTGCAGGATAAATGTTCCCGTTGCCGACGGTTCGGGTGAAGGCTGGGTAATCCGCATGTTCGGCATCTCGCGGGGAGTCAGCGGCAACGGGTAGATGCAAGAAAGCTGCCGATCTTCCCAAACCAGCGCCTTTCGGTCCGTATCGTCGAGCAGATAGATCTTGAACCGTTGGTCCTTGCTCTGGCGACCGCCCCCGTAGGAGACCAGAAACTGATGATCGTTGATCGGCATCGGGTCGCGGTAGGCCCATTCGGTCTGCCTCGCGTTGTCGAGAATCACGGGAAACTCCTGGGTGATCCAACGGTAGCCGACGCCGCGTGCCGCCTCGACGCCGTGACGCCGCGTCACGATCCCGATCGCCCCCAGCGGCCAGCCATGGTGCGGTGCAAACGTGGCCACCACCGCATCACGGCCGGGAATCGGTCGCGCCTGCCAGAATACGGCCGGATCTCGGACCGTGTTGCCGAAATACAATTGCATGTTGGTGCCGTCCGGATTGACCGTCCACAGCGACTGTCGCCAGGTGACGTCCCGGTCGACGTATTCCCAGCGGGTGTATATGATTTGGCCGTTGGGCAACATACGGGGCGAGAGGTCGTTGAGCGTGTTCATCGTGACCTGACGAATCGAACCGTCGTCACGCCCAACGGCGAACAGGGCCGTCGAGAGTGTCACCGCACAGACGTTGAAGCTCTTGATGCGCGTGGAGCTGAAGACGAGTTCGCCGCTGGGTAGTTCCTCGGGCGAAAAATCGCTGAACGGCCCGGTCGTGATCTGGCATAGTCCATTGCCGTCCACACCGACCTCGAACAGATGCCAGTTGTCCTCGCCTTGGCGGCGAAAAGAGAAGAAGAGCGTCTTCGCATCGTACGAGACGTTCATGTCCAGGATGGCGCCTTGGGGGTCTTCGAAGACTACCTTCGGCGGCGCCTGCGGTCGGGCCGGATCCACGATTTGGATACGGCATCCCCATTTTGTGACGACATGGCCCGGCCAAGCGTGATACCGAACCAAGCCCTGCGGGTTACCCAGCCGATGCTGGACAACACAGGCGATCGGCGGCAGATGCCGAGCCTCCTGACGCAGATCGGCAATCGCCTTGTCGGGCACGGGGTCCAGTACCAGACCCAGGTCGACGTATTGGCCTCCGCTCGTCTGGCGAACGTGCGCGGCCACCACGTTGCGCCCGGGGCTTAGGGCTTCTCTTAACGGCTCGGTGACGTCGTGCGGGGTCGTTTTCAGATTGTAACCGACCGCGGCAAAGATCAGTTTCGAGTTGACGTACACCCGAACGTCTTCGTCGTAACGCACACGAAGAACGGCCCGCTGAAAATCGATCGGTCCGGCAACGTCGATTGCCTTGCGCAGCCAAATGTCGGACATTGTCCAGGGCGTGCCGATACTCGCCTTGGGCGTAAACGGATCGGCTACGCCGAAGCCGGCCTTGCCTTCGTTCCATCGGCGATCGTCAAACTCCGGGCTGGCCCACTCGCCCGACGGCCTGACGGTCGTGTATCGCCACACGGTAGCCCGATCCGGAGCGTTGCCGATCAAGACCCGTGTTTCGCAA
>SDBV01011879.1_pt1 | contig 11226 bp, 9 predicted proteins | sample 2277081 | NCBI WGS metagenome assembly SDBV01 (sample SAMN10402039, study PRJNA504765) | marine sediment metagenome | isolation source: marine sediment core GS10_PC15, 223 cmbsf | place: Arctic Ocean: Southern Knipovich Ridge | collected 2010
CCCCCGGAAAGTAAAACCAAATTAGCGATGGTTTTTCTCATTTTCCCCTCCTATTTACTGTATTATTCTGTATTATTGCTAAATTCCATAATAATATTTATATTTTTGGTGTTATTCTGTACTATAACTTTCCTTACACTATCATATAGAGCCTTTATTATAGTACTCCATTTATACATTTCATCCAGTAATCCATAAACGTTTCAATCTATTAAAGTTGTTTAACGGTTGACCGTCCTTCGAGTAACGAATAACATTATGGAAGATGGAATCCCACATATAAGGTATTTATTTGTCAAAAAATAATTTAATAAAACAGTTATAATTTAAATTATGAAAATCGGAATTCTCGGAGGCACATTCAATCCCGTGCATTACGGACACCTGAGGACTGCTGAAGAGATGCGGGAGGTGTTTGCCCTTGATAAGTTTCTGTTCATACCGGCAGGCAGGCCGCCTCTTAAAAAACCGCGTCTTGCCGATGTCCGTCATAATTATGAGATGACAAAAATTGCTGTAAGCGGTAATCCGCTCTTTGACATATCCGATATTGAAACAAGAACAAGGGGAATATCCTATTCGGTTGAAACCATGAGAAAGTTAACCAATAAATATAGAAATGCTGAATTTTTTTTCTTCATTGGAATCGACGCCTTTTTGAACTTGCCGAAATGGAAACAGCCCGTTAAACTCATGGAACTTGCGAATTTAGTCGTTATATCAAGGCCGGGATTTTGTTTTACAGATTTATCTTCTTCTCCATATTTCATGAATGCCGGTAAAAATATTTTAAAAAGATTTGACAATGGGACAAGAAAAAAAATTTCTTTTAATCTTGGAACGGGCAAGAAAATTTTTTTATGCAAAGCCACAGAACTTGACATATCGTCTTTCCACATCAGACGCCTTGTAAGATCAGGCAGGAACATAAAATATCTCTTGCCTGAATCCTTAGAATCCTATATAATTTCCAATAGGTTATACAAGTAAACAGTGACCGGTAAACAGTTATCAGTTATGGGTTATTTGTCTGCAAACTAAATGCCGAAATGGTTTTAAAAGGTTAAGGTTAGGAAGTGCGTATCGTTTATCGTCAGACGGTTACGGTAAAAAAACCGAACAACCTAACCTTTTTATACGATACGGGCATCTTGACCATAACCTTTACTAACAGGGTTATTTTTATCGAGAGGGAGACTTTTAATAGATAGCAAGGTAAAGGCATTAAAGGCAGCAAGAATAGCCATTGGCAAAAAGGCTAAAGATACAGTTATCCTCAAATTAAAAGACCTTTCAACGATTGCGGATTACTTTATAATCTGTTCCGGAGAAAGCTCAGTACAGATAAGGACTATCGCGGAGACAATAGAGGATAAATTATCAAAGGCTAAAGTCTATCCCCTGGGAAAAGAGGGGTTAAGGTTCGCGCGGTGGGTATTGATTGATTACGGTGATGTGGTAATCCATATCTTTAATGAAGAAAGCAGGGCTTATTATGAATTGGAAAAGCTCTGGCTTGATGCTCCGCGAATATCCGCAGAGAAGGTATCGGAATGACAAAGCTTGCAATTTTCATATTTATAATTTTCAGTGCGGTAATGGGCTATCTACTGATCCTGAATAATGATACTGTCACATTAAAGCTCAGTGAGACCTATAGTTATGAAGTCCATAAGATTGCCTTAATAATTTTTTCAACTGTCTTTGGCGCTTTTGCAATATTTGCGCTTGTTGCTGTAAAGGATGCCAGGCGTTATATTGAAAGCTGGCGGGACCACCGCAAACAGAAAAAAGATTTAAAGATACAGGAATCCTATTTAAAAGGCCTGGATGCCTTTTCTGCGGGCAGATATAAGGAAGCCTCAGAACTTTTCAACGGCATCATCGAAGAGGATAAGACTGATGTGAATTCCCTGCTCAGGCTTGGCGATATAGCTTTTATTACAGGAAATCTGATAAAGGCAAGGGATTTTTACGTGAAGGCAAAAGATATCAGGCCTCAAAGTGTCGAGGCGCTGTTTTCCCTTGAGAAAATGTTCGAGTCTGAGAAGAAGTGGCAGGAGGCGCTGGGATATCTTGATAATATTCTTGAGATAGATGGGGAAAATCCCAAGGCACTTTACAAGAAAAGGGAAATTTATGAGATAAATAAAAACTGGGAGGCTCTTTTAGAAATCCAGGACAAGATACTAAAAAGCGATATTACAGGGGAAGATAAGCAAAAGGAACAGAAAAATCTCCTCGGGTATAAGTATGAGTTAGGTCGTTATTACCTTGAGAAAGGGGAGACTGACAGGGCAAAGAAGGTTTTAAGGTCTATAATTAAACTTGACAGGGGTTTTATAGCGGCATACCTTGCCCTTTCCGAGTCATATCAGAGAGAAGGCAATGATGAAGAGGCTGAGGAGCTTCTTATAAAAGGATATGAGGAGACTTCCGCCCTGCTTGTTTTTTTGGTGCGTCTTGAAGATTTTTTCATCACAACTGGAGAGCCGGGCAGGATTATAGACCTCTATCAAAAGGCAATTCAAAAAAACCCTAAAGACTCAGATCTGCAGTTCTTCCTTGCTAAACTTTATTATCGTCTTGAAATGATAGACTATGCTTTTGAGACAATTACGGGTATTGACACCTCAACAATTGACAGTCCTGATTTACATATACTTTTCGGCGATATTCATGAGAGGCAAGAACATCATGAAAAGGCCGCTGAAGAATTCAGAAAGGCATTACAGGCTGAAAGGCCGTTCCTTGTCCCTTTCTGCTGCACTCACTGTAATTATACTTCAAAGGATTGGGCAGGCAGGTGTCCGGAATGCTCGCAGTGGAACACCCTGGCCCTTGACGTAGGTGGAACCTGCAAGCTTTAAAAAAGAAAAAGTTGTTTTGGACACAAGTTTGTTTGTAAATCCCGAGGTGCGCGCTGATTTCGGGGAAACTCCTACAGAGGCTGTTGAAGGTTTCCTTTCCCTTGCTGTTCAGATACCAGCACTCGAGTTTTATATGCCTTCATCAACTTTCAAGGAACTTCTTAATTTTCTGGACACAGATAAAATATCAGGAGATTTATTCACAATACTACAGCAGAAACCGCCGAGCAGGCTTGAGCTTAATTGTCCTGCAATTCTCCTTTATGAGTTTATCGAGGAGATGAGGGAACGGGTTAATAAGGGATTGAGGTTTGCCGAAAAAGCTGTAAGAAATGCAGCAAATGGAGATGAAAAGGAAATCATACAGAGCCTGAGGAGAAACTACAGGGATGCGCTCAGGGAAGGGATACTTGACAGTAAAGAAGATGTTGATCTTATATTCCTCGCAAAAGAGCTTGACGCATTGCTTGTTAGTGTTGATAACGGAGTTATTAAGTGGGCAGAGAAACTTGGAGTAAAGTGGCTTCTGCCAAGCAGATTTAAAGACTATCTCCTGAGTTCCATTAAACGGCAAAAGGTATAAAAAACAAAGAGCAGGGCAGCAATAATACATGACGATTTATAAAATTGCGCATAATATAAAATTCCTCCAAAGTCTGTCATGCCGGCTTGTCCGGCATCCTTCTTTGTACCCCTGTTTTCTTTGTGAAAACAAAGAAGGGGTACCTTACGATTCCTGACAAGCCCTATACCATGACGGTACAGTTGCAAGCAGGAAAGATTCCCGACAAGCGGGAATGACAAAATATGCGCAATAATTTATGTCGCTGTGTATGAAATACAATAATTCCCAAGGTATTATTCAGATATACTTTTTATTTTGCACACCTGACATCTAAATGGCGCGGCTATAATGAGAGTTTCTTTTTGCGTACCCGGAGTTTGGTATCAATGAAGTCCTTGTGGGCGACGTGGATAAGGTCGGCAATTTTGCGGACCGCATGTTCCTCGTATCTGTCAAGCACTTCATCTGCAAAGGCAACTTCCCACAAATGCTCTATCACTTTAACCTTCTGCCCATAGGTAAATCCTTTATTAATAAGAGAGGTAAATGCATAATACCCGGTGGACCTTTGGATTTCTTCTTCAGCGAGCTGAATAAGCGAATTTGTTTCTTCCTCAGTTAGTTTGAACTTGGACTGAATGGTCTTTGTTACAGTTCTGCGTTCATCCTCGCTGACATCTGAATCAGCACGCATTATTTCTATAAGGAGTGCGGCAGTAGCAAGCTGCAGGGAATGCTCAGATACCTCATCTGTTCTGTCAGAAGAGGGTTTAATATTCTTTTTAAAAAATTGCTTTATGGTTCCTATCATAAAAAAAATAATTATTCGTAGCTTATGCGAAGAATAATGGTGCCGAAGGCGGGATTTGAACCCGCACACCAGTGAAGGCACCAGACCCTGAACCTGGCGCGTCTGCCAATTCCGCCACTTCGGCACAGTTTATAGCTTATAATGATTGTATTTGATTGGCGCGCCTGCCTGCCGGCAGGCAGGTCTGCCAATTCCGCTCTAAGAGTCGTTGACTCAACGAGTCATAGACCACTTCGGCATATATATTGAAAAACCTGAAATATTAATGAGTTCAAAAGTAAAGCGACATTAACAGAGCAGTTTTTGTCATTGCGGCTTGTCCGCAATCCTTATTCAAGAAAGATTCCCGACAAGCCTGCCTACCGGACAGGCAGGCGGGAATGACATAGAACGTAGTCTTACTTATAAACTCATTAATAAAACATCAGGGATTGAAAATACACTCCAAAATTTAAATTATCAAGAATATTTCAGGTCCCGTGCAATTAATCTTTTCTTCCCTGGATTAAGATAGGGTTCAGGTTGAGTTTTGCCTTTATATCATTAATGATAAGTTCCCCCTGCCTTTTAGTGGTTAGACCGGGTATTCTGATTTTACTGAAATTATTCTCCACCGCAATATAGGCATCAGGATAATGAGTTTTTAATTTATTAAGTGTTTCCTCTGCATATTCAGCATTTCGCCAGGCCCCGACCTGGACGGAATAATTCTTATTGCCCTTCTTTACTGTTTCAGTTTGAAGATGGCCAGGGTTTGATACTTCATCATCTTTCAGCGCTTTACTGCCCGTTATTTTCCGTGTTTCCATCTTAGTTGCCTGTTCTTTATGCTCCGGATTAAAAGATTCCTTTATGGTTGTATCGCTGGTTTGTTCAGTATCGATTATAAACAAATGGAAGGGATTATCACCGTCTATACGGATTAACTTTAACGGTGTACCCCCAAATACAAAAACAGCAATCCCCCTGTCTCTTCTTACCTTTCCTCTGATAACCCATTCCCCCATCCAGTTTAAACTGACCATAACCTCTGAGTTGTTAATATCCACCATGCGCGGCGAAAAGGATAATTCAGCCTTTTCAAAAGATAGTTCGTTTGAAGTTTTTGCTGCCAGCACAGGGGCTAAACGGCTACGGAAGGCATCCCGGTCTTTTCCCTCATAGGCTGTTTTAAGAGTGTCGATGCTGTTCAGGGCCTCTATTGTAAGGTTGGAGTCAGCAGATGGTTTTACATTTTCTTTGCTGTTACAGCCAAGAAATACAGATACCAAGATTATTAAGGTTACACAGGTTTTTTTCATATCTGTTGATTCATTGGTGGAGGCGCCGGGATTCGAACCCGGGTCCGGAAGTACTGCTTCTGAGCGTCTACATGCTTGCCTTACTTTTTTCTACTTTGGAATCAGGACCGCCAGTAAGAGGGCTTTCCTGAATCCTATCCCTTCAGGTCTTGCCTAAAGATTAAGGGAAACATCTTCAGGCCAGCCTGCTTTCTGACGTCTCTTCCGGACCACAGGCATTCCCGGGGAGACGCGCTACTTTAATTTAAGCAGCGAGTGCTAATTCGTTATTAGCGTTTAATTTTTTTCTGCCTTTTAACGTGGTTGCAGAGCCACGGCATGCAACTCAGACCTCATAACAACCGTCGAGGCCTGTCGCCCCCATAGTTAGCAATTTAATTATAACATAAAATTATGAGGATGTTTTTCGATTCCATCTTCCATTGTTAGCAGAACATTGTCTTTTATCGGATCTTTTTTTAAATAGCATGTTTTAAGATAATTGACAAAAACTGTTTTTTTAGTTAATTTTATCCCGTTAGAAATATTTATTTCAGGGGGTATCAGCCCCGGCTAACCTGTCTGCCCTGCCTGTCCGGTAGGCAGGTGCGCTATGGGGCGAAAACTCATGTTTTTAGTCAGTGCATGTCTCTCAGGTTTAAACACAAGGTATAATGGAACAGCCTGCTGTAAAAAACATTTCAAGAACCTTGTAATGCAGGGAATGGCATTCCCTGTATGTCCTGAGCAGTTAGGAGGTCTTCCAACTCCCAGAGAGCCCATAGAACTTGTCGGAGGTGATGGGGAGGGCCTTTTGAGAGGTATTGCAAGGGCTATTGGGCAAAAGACATGCAAAGACTACACCCTGAATCTTCTGAAAGGCGCTGATGAAGTTTTAAAAATTGTCTCAATGTTAAAGATTAAAGAAGCCTTTTTAAAAGACGGGAGCCCTTCATGCGGATGCAGCTATATAAAAGTCGGAAATAAGAGGCTTAAAGGCAAAGGCGTTGCCACTGCTGTTCTTTTAAGGGCCGGCATTAAAGTGCAGTCCGAGTAATATACTTTAAATATTATGAGAAGTAAGTATTTGAAGTTTTTAGTTTTTTGTTTTTAGTCTTTAGACTGATTACTGATTTTAGCTGTTTTAGCTTGGAGTAAGAGATTACAGCAGGATGGCTGTGACAGTCATGCTTATTGCCTGAGTCAGGCTATTTTTGTTTCAGTTCGAAAACTGTTTTTAATTCGTGTCCATGAATAATCATGCATTTCCTTAAAATATAGAGTATTTTTGAAAAAAAAGCAGTAAAACGCTATTATTGACCGATTTTGCCCAATTTTTGCTGTTTTCCTGCCTTTTACGGCCTTGTTTTAAATGTTAATTAATAGTATATTAGCACTCACCTCAGGTGAGTGCTAATAATCTGCCGGTATAGCATTTTATTAATTTAGAGCAAATTCAAAAAAGAAAGGAGAGGCAACTATGAAGTTTAAACCGCTGAAAGACAGGGTGTTAGTTAAGTATTCTGAAGAAGATGAAAAAAGTTCAGGGGGGCTGTATATCCCTGATACTGCTAAAGAGAAACCGCAAAAAGGAGAAGTAATGGCTTTGGGGCCCGGCAAGGTAACTGATGACGGCAAACTGCAGAAGATGGACATAAAGGCCGGCGACATAATTTTGTTCGAGAAATACGCTGGCTCTAAAATAAATATGGATAATACGGAGTATCTGATTATCCGGGAAGAGGATATTTTAGGGATATTAAAATAGAAAATATCAGGAATTCGTTAATATAAAAAGGAGGAGGAAATGGCAAAACAGTTAGTTTTTGATGACGCAGCAAGAAGACATATTCTGGATGGCATATCCATCTTGACTGATGCCGTAAAGGCAACACTTGGACCCAAGGGAAGAAATGCTATTCTTGACAAGAAATACGGTGCGCCTACAATTACAAAAGACGGCGTAACGGTAGCCAAGGAGATCGAGCTAAAGGATCCTTATGAAAACATGGGTGCCCAGCTTGTGAGGGAGGTTGCAAGCAAGACTTCTGATGTTGCCGGTGACGGAACAACTACAGCAACTGTGCTCGCATACTCGCTTTATAAGGAAGGGCTTAGACATGTTACTGCAGGCGCAAATCCCATGGAAGTCAAGAGGGGGATAGAAAAGGCAATAGAAGTAGTTGTAGAGGAACTAAAGAAACAGAGCAAACCCGTACAGGAGAAAAAAGAGATTGCCCAGGTAGGGACAATATCAGCAAACAACGATCCCTCAATAGGAGCCCTTATAGCAGAGGCAATGGACAAGGTGGGCAAGGACGGTGTTATCACTGTTGAGGAAGCAAAAGGCATGGAGACAGCACTGGACGTGGTTGAGGGAATGCAGTTTGACAGAGGCTATATCTCACCTTACTTTATAACAGACCCCGAGAGGATGGAGAGTGTTCTTGAAGATGTACTTATACTGATTCACGAGAAAAAGATAAGCGCCATGAAGGACCTTCTGCCGATTCTCGAACAGATTGCAAAGATGGGCAAACCCCTTCTCATAATTGCGGAAGAGATTGAAGGTGAGGCACTTGCTACCCTTGTCGTTAATAAGCTGCGCGGCACGCTTCAGGTAAGTGCGGTTAAGGCCCCGGGCTTTGGTGATAGAAGAAAGGCAATGCTTGAGGATATTGCCATTCTTACAGGCGGAACAATGATATCAGAAGATCTCGGGATAAAACTTGAGAATATAAAGGTCTCTGACCTCGGAAGGGCAAAAAAGGTAAACATTGACAAGGAGAATACAACGATTGTTGAAGGCGCGGGAGATTCAGACAAAATCAAGGGACGTGTAAAGCAGATGAGGGCACAAATTGATGAGACAACTTCAGATTATGACAAGGAGAAACTGCAGGAGCGCCTTGCTAAACTAGTTGGAGGAGTTGCTGTAATCAATGTCGGAGCTGCAACAGAGACAGAGATGAAAGAGAAGAAGGCAAGGGTTGAAGATGCGCTGCACGCCACAAGGGCCGCTGTTGAGGAAGGCATAGTTCCCGGCGGAGGTGTTGCACTTCTGAGATGTATCCCTGCTTTAGATAAGTTAAAAACCGATGAGGCTCAACAGGTCGGTGTAGATATAACCAAAAGGGCACTCGAAGAGCCGATAAGGCAGATTGCAATCAATGCCGGACTTGAAGGTTCTGTTATTGTTGAAAAAGTAAAAAACAATAAAGACCTCAATTATGGGTTTGACGCGAATACAGAGAAGTTCGTTGACATGATAAAGGCGGGCATTATTGACCCTACAAAGGTAACAAGGTTTGCGCTTCAGAATGCAGCATCAATCTCAGCCCTTATGCTCACAACCAGTGTTATGGTAACTGACATCCCGGAAAAAGATAAGGCGCCTGACATGCCGCCCGGCGCAGGAATGGGAGGCGGTATGGGCGGTATGTATTAAATATAAAGGGAAAAGGATAAGGGAAAAGGGAGCAGGCGGGGTTGTCTGCTCCCTTTTTTATTTTGTTTTATCGTATCCAGAGTATTATGTGATATAATATGGTACTTTCAGTCAGTGCAAATCATGGGCAGGTTTTATTGAGTGTACTGCTCATGGAAAGTTGGTTACATATAGTTTGATAGTGTTAGTATTGCAAGTATCGAGTACGCCTGAAAAAGAAATTCTTTCGAAGAAGATTTAAGAAGATGAAATTGAAAAATATTTATTTTATAGAAGCTAAATCTCCAGGTGTCCACATATTCAGCAGGACGCCCATCCCCAGATTGGGCACTATTTTGTTAGCCACCATCCTGAAGAACATGGGTTACAACACGAGGGTTTTTATTGAGGATATAGCAAAACCTGACTGGAAACTGCTTGAAGACGCAGACATCATATGTATTTCCTCTATTACATCGACTGCCCCGCGGGCATATCAAATCGCTGAAAAATTCTGCAGGATGGGCATTCCTGTTATTATGGGAGGGCCGCACCCTACTTTTATGCCGGAGGAAAGTCTTTTACACTCTGATTATGTTGTCAGGGGAGAAGGGGAAGAGACAATTGTAGAGCTGCTTGAGAATATTGAGTCAGGTCTGCCGCTGGGCACAATTAAGGGCCTGTCATTTAAAACAGGTAAAAAAGTTATACAGCATAATCCTGACAGGGACCTTATCCCTGATCTTGATGCTGCCCCTATTCCTGATTTCAGTCTGGTCAATAGCTGGCAAAAAGCAAACGTTATTCCCATAGCTACCTCCAGGGGATGCCCATTCGCATGCAGGTTTTGCTCTGTAGTTCAAATGTTTGGCAGAAAATACCGTTTCAAGTCGATAGACAGGGTTATAGAAGAAGTAAAAGCTGCTGCCTCCTCAAATGCAAATGCCCATGTGTTCTTTGTAGATGATAATTTTGCGGCCAGCAAAAAACGGACAAAGGCGCTTCTACAGGCTCTTATTGACAATAATATAAATATAGAATGGAGTGCCCAGATGCGCACCGATATTGCCAAAGACCCGGAGTTGATAAGATTAATGGCCAGGACAGGATGCTTTATAGTCTTTATTGGTTTTGAATCCATTAATCCCAAAACTCTTGCCCTTTATAATAAACGCCAGGTTGTTGAAGACATAAACATATGCATTAAGACCTTAAAAAGTCACTCCATTAATATCCATGGGATGTTTATCCTGGGTTCTGACACTGATGATATCCAGACCATCAAAAATACGCAGAAATATGCCCAAAAACTCGGGATAGAGTCTATCCAGTTTATGATGCTCACTCCTCTTCCCGGAACACCCGTTTTCAGGGAACTACAGGACCAGGGACGCATTATCCATACGGACTGGAGTAAATACGACGCACACCATGCAGTATTCGAACCCAAGCTTATGACTGCATTTGAACTTCATGTTAAGACATTAAAGGCCATGGCAAGATTTTACTCATGGCCGTCTATAGTGAGGAAAATTCTGAACAGGGACTTTTTTTACAGTTTTATCAGGTTGTACGGGAAAAGATCTGTAAAGATATGCCTTTCAAACAGAAAGAAATATTTAGAACACATAAGGGAACTTATTCTTGCAGAGTTTGACAAAAAAACTGACAAAATAAGAAAGTACTTTTCTCAAAAACAAAACAACATAAAGAATATTATTTTAAATACTGCTTCACTGGAAAAGAATGAATCCCGGTTCTTTTCAATCTTCCTTGAGAAACTCGATAAAAGGTTGATTATTAACAGGGAAGATTTTAAAGTGCAAAAGAATACCCTTGCCATTACGCCTTTTGTTGAGCATTTACAAAGCGGATACCATAAAGGCAGGAAGCATTTATCAGATTTTCATGAAAAGTATATGGACAGACTTGATTCAATTAAAATAATTAATATAGAGTCTATCTCACTTTATAAAACCTGCGTTAACATTGGACTGCTATTGAATAAAAAGTCGAGAAAAATACGAAAGGCATACGAACAGGCTCTCAAAAGCATTGGAGGCGCCGAGTTTGAATGCAATACTGTTTTAGTAATGGTTGAGCAGTAGTTAACGACCGCGGAGGTTCAACCTCTATAATGTTACTGCATGACCTCTGACAGTTTCTTCCTGAATTTCCCGGGATGAGTACCTTTCCAGTAGAATTTACCGCAGCCTGAACACTGCCTGAAAATATCAGAAGTCTTATAAACATATTCAGGGACAAAACGTTTT
>SDBV01011880.1_pt1 | contig 11225 bp, 13 predicted proteins | sample 2277081 | NCBI WGS metagenome assembly SDBV01 (sample SAMN10402039, study PRJNA504765) | marine sediment metagenome | isolation source: marine sediment core GS10_PC15, 223 cmbsf | place: Arctic Ocean: Southern Knipovich Ridge | collected 2010
CTCCGAATGAGACTGACTGCTTCTTCCGGGTCTTTGATGCCGGGGAGCTGCACGATGATATTAGGCGTGCCCACTTGGCGCTCTATCTGAGGCTCGGTGACGCCGAGACCGTTGACGCGTTCATCGATAATGAACTGGGCCTGGTCTATCTCCTCCTCGGTCGCCGCCCCGCCTTCCTGCGATTCGGCCGAGAGGACGAGAAGTAAGCCCCCTTGAAGATCGAGTCCAAGCTTCGGAGGCGCAAGGTAGACTAAAAGCACGGCCGCGATCGCCAAGATGATCGTGAGCATGATCGATAACGTGTCTTTCTGTTTTTGGGTCAAACAGTCCCCTTACAGCAGTCTTGTGCCATTAATCATCAAACTGAACTTGGAGTCCAAGAACTCGGCTGCTCGGCGACACATTATCATACGCGATAGGAAGATTTCAAAGTATTCCATGACCTGACTTATCTTTGTGTCGATATCTATCTCCAAAGTGATAAAGCCACTCTCGGCGTCAACCCGAAGAAAGGAACGCTCAGCGGCATAATTGACCCGATCGTGGATGTCGAAGTCGGCGATATCGGGATTCGCTACTCGCGAGCGATGAACATCGGACTTGTCTGCCAGAATGATTGCGGCGCTCACTTCACTCGTCGACCAACCATACTCTTCCTCGTGGTTGCCGATAGCGCTCATTATCGTCGCAATCTCCGGGGCGGTGAAGTCCTTCCCTTCTAGGCGCGTCTTCACAAGTAGAGCTCCGGAAACGCCGTGGAAGCTGCGGCTGATCGAGTTGCCGATATCGTGAAGATATCCGGCAACCGCGGCCACTTGGGCCGTCCGCTCGGAAAATGAGAGCCGCCGCATAATATTGGCGCTGATCGCCGCGACCAGTTCGGCATGGCGAAAGCCATGCTCGGTGTAGCCGAGGGCGGCCATAGCCTTATCAGCCTGTTCAAGATAGGCGTGAAAGACTTCGTCGGCCTTGATCTCTTCAAAGATGTCCTGTTCAATCTGCTTCATGGCGGAGTAATTATAGCCCGGTGCCTGAGACCTGTCTAATGAGCTCGGACAGGCTGAATTATTCCTCGGAACCGGCACGACCGGCGACGGCCCGACGCATCAACGTCACCATAACTTCCGGGGCGATCTGCAGCTCCAACGAGTCAGTATCGAGGGACATGATGACACCCTGGATACCGCCAACCGTCTCGATGCGGTCGCCGACACGCAGCTCAGAGATGAGTTTCTGTCGTTCTTTCGCCTTGACCTGCTGTGGGCGGATGATCAGCAGATAGAAGACAGCGAAGAGAAAAGCTATCCAGATTATTTGAATGAGTCCAGGATCCAATCGAGTACCTCCGAGTCCGCGGGCGGCCGCCAAGGGCCTCCCAACCATCGCCTACTATTATTCCATCATCGCCGTAAAAGTATCAAGCCACTCGCCGTAGCGGCCCTCCTCGATGGCCCGTCGGGCCTCGGCGACACACCCGATGGTAAAAGCGAGATTGTGCCATGTCAGCAGTCGCAATGGAAGTATCTCCCCACACATATAGAGGTGTCGGATATAGGCCCGCGAGTACCGGCGGCAAGCATAACAGTCGCAAGCGGGGTCAAGCGGCTCCAAGTCATCTGAAAAGCGGCTGTTGCGGATGTTGAGGCGGCCGGCCGAGGTCAGAGCCAGGCCATTCCGGGCAACCCGGGTGGGAAAAACGGAATCGAACATATCTACGCCGAGAGCCACCGCCTTGACGATTTCGAGAACCGATCCAACGCCCATCAGGTAGCGGGGACGATCGGCTGGAAGAAGCGGGGTCGTCTGGGCCAAGACCTCCAAGCCGACGTCGAACGGTTCACCCACGGAGAGTCCGCCAATAGCATAACCGGGAAGATCGATCGCGGTTACCTGGGCGGCGCTCTCCCGGCGAAGATCGGCGAAGACGCCGCCTTGAACGATACCGAAGAGCGCCTGGTCCTCGCGCTCCTTCGCGTCAACCGTCTGCTTCAGCCAAGCAGTGGTCGTCTCAACCGCCCGCGCCACCAGCTCGCGATCGTCCGTATATGGCGGGCAGTGGTCGAGCGGCATGGCAATATCGGAGCCCAGCGCCTCCTGGACCCGCAGAGCCAGCTCCGGTGTATAGAAGTGCTTCGCCCCGTCAACCGGGGAACGGAACTCGACCCCGTCCGGAAAGAGGCGGGTCGCGTCCCCGAGACTAAAAACCTGAAAACCGCCGCTATCGGTGAGGATGGGACCGGGCCAATTCATGAACTTGTGCAGGCCACCGGCCTTCTCCACCAGGCGGTGTCCCGGACGGAGGTAGAGATGATAGGCGTTGGCCAGAACGATCTCCGCCCCGATTTCGCGAACCTCCTCGGGGGTCATCCCTCGGATAGAAGCCCTAGTGCCGACGGGCATGAAAACAGGCGTCTCAAAAGTCCCGTGGGGCGTCGTCACCCGCCCGCGACGGGCGGCGGTCCGCTCATCGGTGGCCGTTATCTCGAATGTAAGAGTCATAGGCGATTCAGAGTAGCAGCATGGCATCGCCGAAGCTATAGAAACGATAACGCCGTTCGATAGCTTCCATGTATGCGCTCCTGATGAGTTCGGACCCAGCGAAGGCCGAGACCATGACGATCAGAGTGGAGCGCGGCAGGTGGAAGTTGGTCAGCATGACATCGGTCAACTGGAACTCGAATCCGGGCCGGATGAAAATGTCGGTCCGGTGCCGCCCCGGTCGCCGCTCGACCGGAGGCCGCGCCCAAGATTCGAGCGCGCGCACTGTGGTCGTACCGATCGCGACGATCCGCCCGCCTGCCGCACGGGTCTCGGTGAGGGCTCGGGCGGCATCCTCGGATATCTCATAACCCTCGGAGTGCATCCGGTGCTCATTGAGATATTCGACAGAGAGAGGTCTAAAAGTATCTAGCCCGATGTCGAGAGAAACCTTAACCAAGCGAACACCCGCGGCCTGCAAATCGCCGAGGAGTTCCTCAGTGAAGTGGAGACCGGCGGTGGGGGCTGCCGCGGAGCCGGCCATCGCTGCATAGACCGTCTGGTACCGTCCGAGATCCTGCTCGAACTTTTGTATGTAGGGAGGCAGAGGCACCTCCCCGACCGCTGCGACCACCGCGGAGACCGATCGATCGGCGGTGAGCCGGACGATCCGCTCACCGCCTTCCCCGGCCTCCAATATCTCACCGCGAAGATCTTCGCCGAATATCACTCTGGAGCCGGGCGGCAGTCGCTTCGCCGGTTTAGCCAGCGCCCGCCAATCGTCGGGCGCCACTTCTTCAAGAAGCAACAGTTCGACCTGGGCTCCAGTGGTCTTACGTCCGCGCAGCCGGGCCGGCCTCACCCGGGTCTCGTTGACGACGAGAGCATCGCCGGCCCGGAGATACTCCGGCAGGTCGGCAAAGGCCCGGTGCTCGAACCGACCCGTAGTGCGCTCGACAACAAGTAACCTGGAGGCGGTCCGGCAGGCCGCCGGCTCTTGAGCGATCAGTTCCGCCGGGAGTTCATAATCGAAGTCGTCGACCCGGCCGCTCAGCGACGCCACCACCAGAGCGCTAGATTGAGAATGACCGTTAAGACCACGCTCAGAACCAGTCCAGTGACAATCGGGAAATAGACGCGAGCTCCTCCCCGCCGCCAAACGAGATCGCCCGGCAACCGCCCCAGGCCGAGGCGGTCGAGGGCGACCAACACCAATCCGGCCACAAAGAGCAGGGCCGCGATCGAGATCAGCATCTTCCCTAGAGTAGCGAGGCTCACTTACTCATATCCGTTTCCCTGGCGATCTTGGCGGCAAACCGCTCCGCCTCGCTGTAGAGACAACCACAGTAACGCTGCCGATACATTCCCAAAGAGCGGGCCAAGGCCTGCCCGCGCCTAAATTGCGGCCTAAAGTCCCGATACAAAAAGTCGACATCAAAAAGTCTACCTAAGGCCACTCCGACCTCCGCCACGACGTCATGATCCTGAAATGGACTGATCAATAAAGTCGTGGTAAAAGCATCATATCGCTCTGCCGCCGCCCGCCGAGCGGTCTCCCGCAAGCGAATCTCATAGCATCGGCGGCACCGGTCGCTCCGCTCTTCGTGGCCATGGACAGCCCCGAAATACTGCTTCGGCTCATAAGGTGTAACAGCCAAGAACGTCTCCTGCCCGTCACAGAACTCGCGCAGGTAAATAAGACGCCGGCGCCATTCAAGGGCCGGGTGAATATTTGGGTTGTGGTATAGGGCCGCGACTTCGTGGTCTTTCACGAGCTCCTCATGGACAGCCGTGAAACACGGTCCGCAACAAACATGTGTCAATACTCGCGCCATGTCTCAATCCTAGCAAAGTTCTCCCCAGTCTTTAAGCCACCGAGCCAATAGATTCACAACCCTTAAGTTGAAGTATAGTCTGACTCTGAGACAAGCGCTTCGCCGGGCCCTGAGCTTTTTGCTATAATCACTGAAAGCGGAGGTCTTAAGTTCTTCTCTCACTCGGCCGATTCATACTTGTGGGATAACTGTTCAGAGATCGACGCTTGGAGTGTCATGACGAATACTATTGAAAAAATCGAAAAACGACGGCGAGAACTACACTTCATCTCCCTATTCTTGATCTATTTTCTGTCACTGGTCGTCTTCGGACTCTTCTTCTTCATCGACCGGTTCGCCGGCTTCTGGGCCACCCTTCAGTACAATGTCTTCCTGCGAACGCTCTTTGTCTCGTTGGTCATCGCCTTTATTATCTATCTGGCCCAAAAAGAGCGGATGCAGGCGAAACTGACGAAACAATTGCTTGATCAGGTGAGCGGCTCATCCGAGCGGCTCCGCAAGGAACTGCGCCATAACAAATTTCTCGCTGAAACGAGCGAGCTGGCCGAAAGCCTGGGAGACGACCGGAGCCTCCAGAAGCTCTTCGAGATTTCGGTCCGCTATTTCAAGGCGGACGGCGGTGCGGTGGTCTTGAAGAACCGGGGTTCGTCGTGGAGAGATCCGTTGGTAGCCAAACCGGACGACGTTGACCCTGAACTCATAAAAGAACTGACAAGACTTGTCGGCAAGAACGGCCGTTCGTTCCTCCAGCCCCAACCAGAATACCCTGACCACCGAATGATCAAAGGCGTCGAATCAATAATCGCTGTGCCGCTACGGCTAGAGAACCGCCTCTATGGAATCATTGCGTTCTGGTCGTATCAGAGCGCTGTCTTTGACGAGACTGACCTCGGAGTACTAGAGGTCCTCGCCAAGGACGCGTCCGCGGCCAAATTTAATATCGAGGAGATACAAACGCGGCAAGACCAGCTTCAATCCCTACTCGCCCTGGTGGCCGAGTGCGGCGATGAAAAAGCGAAAGCAAAGAAACGGACCGACCAAGTCATCGATCAGGCCCGAGCTCTTGGCTTGGCTCTGAAGTTGGATCCGGCTGCGGCTGCGGCAGTGGAAACTGCAGTCTATCTAAGGCATATAGATCTTGTCGCCAATGGTTCCGCTCCGCCCGGCTCAAGCCCCGCCACGATCGCATCCGCGCTGGGCTTCCCGGACGATGTCGCACAGGCCCTAACCATTGATGATGTCGGCGGCGGCCTCCCGCTAGAAGCACAGATACTAGCCTTGGCCGAACTCTATGTCTCGAAAGCATTTCCGCCTCGCGGTCGGAGGCCAGCCCCCAAAACCGTCATCGCCAAGATCGAGTCGATCGCAGTTGAGAAGTTCGACCCAGAAGTTTTCGATGCACTCAAGCAAACCCTCGGGGTCACCTAAACCAAATCCTACGAGGGCACAGACTTTCTAGCCGGCCACCTGATATATCTCAGGTGGTCCGATAAGTTCCGGATAGAGCGGACGCAGGAATGTCCTGACCTCGTAGCAGAGATGACACGAGTCCAAATATAGCCCACTCGGCTCCCAGTCTAACTCAAGAGCGTGGCGCGCCATGGCCGCCGGTCCCCCTTCTATCAACCTAGAGACTAGAGGATGTTCCGTAGGAGCGTAGGCCGCAAGAATGTCCCCCAAGGGTACATCGCCGGCCCGGTGCCCCAGCAAGAGACCCTGGCAGAGATGGACCTCCCCGTCCGGCCCGACGTGGACCCGTCCGGGTCTGGAGAGTTTTTCGCGACAATCCACCAGCTCCTCCCAGTGGTGTTCCCCTCCCCCTTTGAGCGAGTCTACGGCTCGGCCGCGGCCCACTACATCACCGGTGTACATAGCTATCTCTGCCTCTACCTTACCCTTACTCTGTGTGATATTCAAAGGATTGCACGACATGATGTCCGCGCTTATGTCCAGCTCTTGTGCGATCGTAGCTGCCCGAACAGCCTTCTCTCGAGAAACAAACTCTTCGTGCCACGAATCCGTACTGATAGAAAGCGAGCGCAAGCCGGCCGCCGCCAGCGGCTCAAGTCGAGCCAGGGCAGCCGCGCGTGAGTGGGCCCAAAAACCGTTCGAAAGCACCCCGACCCAAAGTCCGCCGGTGGTTGCCGCCTTGACGAGGTCCAGCAGTAAATCCGGAAAAAGAAATGGTTCTCCTCCCTCAAGAAAGAGGTGGTCGATCTCAGGCAGTTCGGAGGCCTCTTGGATTAGTGCCAACCCACGCTCGCGGGAGATCACGCGCGAATGCTCGGGCCCTGCCGAGAGAAAACAGTGGCGGCAACGAGCGTTGCATTTGTAAGTGACTAGCAAGTGAAGACCATTGACGGTCATCAGTATCACGACCTTAGGCCGATTATACTCTCAGATAACCGCGTCTACCAGGCCGAATCCTTTGGCCTCATCGGCCGCCATCCAGACGTCCTCCCGCATATCTTCATGAATCTTCTCGATAGTTTGCCTGCTGGAGTCCGCCAGGATCTGCGCCAACTGCGTGTTGAGCCGCTCATAGAAACCGAAAGTCGTCCGCAATTCGTCGAAACGTTGATAACGGCCGGCCGATATCTGGTGCATCATCACCCAGCTGCCGCGGGCACAGAATCGGCTCCCTGATTCGCCGGCTGCCAGAATCACTAGGGCCATCGAAAAAGCGTAGCCGAGACATAGGGTCATAACAGGTGAAGTGATGGTCCGCATCGTTTCAACTATGGCCAGTCCGTCCAGGGCGGAGCCGCCACTGGATGCAATCTTCATGATGATCGGTTCACCGGGATCCTTGGCCTCGAACTCCAGCATCTTGCGGACCACTTCTTTAGAGCGATCGGACTCGATCTCTCCGAAGTATAGTATGGTCCTCAGATCATCGAGAGTCTTATAGCGTTCAGCTTCTTGGAATGCCCGCCAACGTTCAAAATCAACCACTTCTTCTTCCGCCAGCTCGCGACCGGCCAGAAGATGCTCGGGGGGCTTTTCTCCAGGCGCGCCATCCATCCCTTTTTATACCCAGGACGTAGAAACACCGTCAGTTTTCCCGGCGGTACCTCTTGACCGTGCGGGCGACGAGCCAGACTACGATCGGCAGACCGAAGATCCCGGCCGTGAAAAGCGCCATTCCGGAGTCATCCGCCCGCTGCTCGATCGGGGTGTACTGAGCACCGGCCGGGCGCCCCGCGGGAATAGGTGTCGGTTCGCCGACTCCTGTCTCCCCTTCATGCTCCGCGGCTAAAGCCAGTCCCGCAAACGAGAATAGCATCAGCAGGACGAACAAAAACGGCACGATTCTCTTCATGCGCATACCTACCTCCCTTACTCCCAACGCCACATCAGGACGCTGGCGACAAAAAATACTACCGTCACGGCAGCAAGCACCGTCAACTGGAATCCGATCGACGCCAGACCATCACCCTTGATCATCACATTCCGAGTCGCGTCGGCCAGATACTTCAACGGCAAAGCACTGATGAGCGGCTGGATCCAGGCCGGAGCGCTTTCGACCGGGAAGAAGACGCCACCGAGAAACATCATCGGCATGGTAATAAGATTGCTAATACTGTCCGATATCTCACGGTTCTTTGAAACGCTCGCCACGGTGAAAGCGATGGTGACAAAACAGAGAGAGCCAACGATGATGACGACGAACAAGGCGAAGTAACTTCCCACGACGCTGACATCAAAGAAAACTCGAGCCACCACAACCAGCAGAACCGCCCTGAGTATCGAAAAGAGCAGCTGGTTTGCGATCTGCGCAGAAAGAAACACTGGTAGTGGTTGTGGCGTAACCTTAAGCCGTCTGAGAATTCCGCGCTCGCGATAGCTAACGATGGTGCCGCCCAGCCCGAACATCGCTGAGTTCATCAGGGTCATGGCGATGATACCGGGAACTAAGAAATCGATGTATCGGAAGTTCCGCTGGCGAACGCTATGGCTTTCGAGTTCGAGTAGCTTGGGTGGGCCGCCGGCGGCCCGGTCGATCTCATCGAGGACCCCGGCAACGACCCCGCGCGCCACATCAGAAACGAAGGTGTCGGACGGATCGAAGTATAGGTCGATCTTGGCCGTCCTCACCCGGCCTGTCGATCCGCCTAAAGCCTGCCCGACCGTCTCGGCGAGTCCGTCGCGCAAGACGACAACACCGTCGAGATCACCGTCTTTTAGGTCTGCCTGTGCCGACTCGACCACTCGATATGTTTTTATGTCGAGCACCTTCGCCTGGTCGAACCCTTCACGCACGGTTCGCGACATCGCCGTACGGTCCAAGTCGACCAGCCCGAGCTTGGGCTCCGGCTGACCGCCGGCGAAGGCGATGCCGAAGAGACCCATCATCATGACCGGAAAGAGAAAGAGCCAGAAGAGAGCCTGGCGATTGCGGACCGTCATCTTGAAGTTGGCGACAAGTAGTTCGTAAAATTGTCTCAATTCCTCAGCCCCTTGCCGGTATAGTGCAAGAAGACATCCTCGAGATTGGCGCCGGTAACGCTGAGGTTCGCTATATCGATATCATGGCGTTTCGCTGAATCGAAGAGACCGAGGACCGATTTCTGGACATCTTGAGCGTAAAAAACATAGCCATCGTCGGCCGCTTTTATCTCTAATCCACCCATAGCCGCGGAGAACTCAGCGAGCTCCAGGTCCTTTGAGGACTGAAAAGTGATCTTCGTCTCGGCGACCAACCCTTCAATTAGTTTCTTGGGTGTGTCGATAGCGATGATACCGCCGCGGTCCATAATGGCCACTCGTCCACATAATACCTCGGCCTCTTCCATATAATGAGTTGTCAAGACAACGGTCTTGCCTTCCGCGCTGATATCGCGAATGACACCCCAGAGCCTCCGCCGGGCCTGCGGATCGAGGCCGGTCGTCGGTTCGTCGAGGAAGATTACCTGTGGGTCATTGACGAGAGCCAGAGCGATCGAGAGCCGCTGCTGCTGCCCGCCCGAGAGTTCGCGGACGACCGCTCTTTCCTTCTCCATCAGATCGACGGCACCGAGCAGAGAATCGACTTCCTTCTTGCTTAAAAACAAGCCGTAGAACGTCCCAAAAAGGGAGAGCATCTCGCGGACCGTCAGATAATCGAAGAGGGCCGTCGCCTGAAGCTGAACACCGATCATCTCTTTTATGCGGTTAGGGTCCGGCCAAACCGGCACCCCTCTTATCGTGATTTCCCCGGCATCGGGCTCTCGCAAGCCTTCGATCATCTCCAGAGTAGTGGTCTTGCCTGCCCCGTTCGGCCCGAGAATACCGAATATCTCGCCATTGGCCACATCAAATGAGATGCCGTCAACGGCGCGCAGGTCACCATACTGCTTGACCAGGTCTTTGACTTCAATAATATTCGTCGGCCAGGACCTCCGTTTCCTGAGATTCAGACCGTGATTATAGCAGATGGTTTTGCAGACCCGGGTAGGTGAATACTTTAGACTGCGCTTCTAGCAGGCTTGGTTGGGGTCTCAGTCCGTTTCAATCGGTCGTCGACCCAGAGTAACCATACGGTAGCCAGCCAAAAACCAAAACCGACCCTAACGACTGTGGCCGCCAGACTAACAGTCACGGCGCCGGCCGGTCCAAGCAAAGGCGCCAATCGTACCGCCGCGGTCTGGGCCAGAAAGACGGCAAATGCGAGCGCGAAAATCGGCGCCAAAGAACCGATATTTTCGCGCACCAAGCGCCGACTGGCTCCCGCCGCCTGGGTCGGCTCCAGGCGCGCTAACAGCATCAGATAGATAGTAAGAGCAAAGGGGACGAAAATGAACAGCGTTAATAACTGCCATATGAAGATCGTGTATTCCGGCGGCATCCTACCGACAACGAGCATCGTCAAGTCGGACATCGGTCTATATGACCGGAACCATAGAAGGATCACGGTCAATAAAGGGACGATATTCGGCGCCTGGGCCAGCCATTTCTTGGACTTGAGCGGACGAGCGGCCCGGACCAGGTAGTTTCTGATGAAGACAGCCGAAACAATGGCGATGACTACTTCCATGACGTTGGCGAGGGCTAGCAAAATGAACGGATTGGTCATCGCGGGGACGAGGGCCCATGGTGGATAGATGTTTTGCCCAGGCTGGATCGCGCCCCCGGCCGCCCACCCCATGGCCCGCGCCGCGCCCTGAAGGGTGAGACCTTCAGCCACGAAAGCGCTCGAACCTTCCCGCAGGGCGCTGACGGCCGTTGCGATATCGCCAACAAGGTTCGCCGCCAACACGATCAAGATAGTCGGCAGCAAAGCGGCGCGGTGCTCATTGATGTATCGACGGGCTTGTGCCATTCGAAGTCGGGCGTCTTTCCACATGAGGTAGGATTATTCCCCAAGCGCGGTCCGTTGAGACCGGCCTCGGAGCAGAATGGATACTATTCGGTAAAGAGGGTGTCTGCCGCCGACGTCTCAGACGTATTGGCGCCAAGAGGCAAGCCGAGATGCTCGTAAGCCCGAGCGGTGGCCACTCTTCCCCGCGGCGTCCGCTGCAAAAAGCCCAGTTGGAGTAGGTATGGTTCGTAGACATCCTCGATCGTCTCTGTCTCCTCACCTAACGCTACCGCCAAAGTGCTCAGACCGACAGGCGCCCCGCTGAACTTGGTTATCAGGGTCCGGAGTAAGCGCTGGTCCAGGTTGTCGAGCCCCGCCTCGTCGACTCCAAACATGACAAGCGCATCGTGCGCTAGGGGGGCGGTGATGAGACCATCTGCCTTGACCTGGGCGTAGTCACGTACCCGCTTAAGTAGGCGGTTGGCTATCCGCGGCGTCCCCCGCGACCGAGAGGCGATCTCCGCCGCCCCTGAGGAATCGATATCAACATCGATTATCCCGGCTGAACGACCGACGATCTCAGTCAGCTCTTCGGTCGAATAGTAGTCGAGCCTGCTATTAACGCCGAAGCG
>SDBV01011881.1_pt1 | contig 11223 bp, 9 predicted proteins | sample 2277081 | NCBI WGS metagenome assembly SDBV01 (sample SAMN10402039, study PRJNA504765) | marine sediment metagenome | isolation source: marine sediment core GS10_PC15, 223 cmbsf | place: Arctic Ocean: Southern Knipovich Ridge | collected 2010
TAGGGCCCATTCTCGCACAGCAAAATTTTCTGCTAACACATAGCTTTGAACAATATTTGTGTTTGCGCAATTGATAAGTCATAAAAAAATATCCTATGTACACACTTTTGAACGTTACTAAATGATTACAGTCTACTTTATAGTTTTGTCCTCTCCTTATTTCCAAAAAAGTTGTCCTTCTCTCGTTTGCCTCCTAAGCAATTTCCTGTCTCCGAAGATAAGTTTCTTGACATAAGCTAAGAGAATGTGCCTCACTAAGAAAAACAGGAAAGGACAAACTCCATACTTTTTAAGTAAAAGCAAGTGGTATTTTCTATGTTGCCCCAAGATTTGACGGGTTTTTGCTGATGGGTGCCATCTCAGATTTGCCAGTGAACGTTCTATATGCCTCATATTCAAACCTTGCTTGGCCATCCTAATCCAGTAATCAATGTCCATTGTGATATGTAACTTCTCATCCAAAGCACCAATCCTCTCAAGTACGCTCTTTCTGAAAAACACGCTGGTTTGAAAAATATTGATTCTTCCATGATACAAACAAGCCCGTAGATCCATAGGTGAACTCTTGAACTCTCCTATTAGATGGTCTTCCTCATCTATCAGATGACCATCCCCGTACACCATGTCTACCTGGGGATGCTCAACCAAATACTCAACTGCAGACCCTATCGCACCAGCCTTATAAGTATCATCAGAATTGATCCATGCAAAGATTTCCCCAGTCGCCATTTGAAAACCTTTGTTGATTGCATCAGATTGTCCCTTATCCGGCTCTGATTTCCAGATCAGTCGATCTCCATATTTTTTAAGGATTTCTATAGTATTGTCGTTTGATCCTCCATCCATGACGATATATTCTATATTCGGGTAATCCTGATTAAGTACACTCAAGATCGTTCGCTCGATGAACTGCCCTTGATTTAGAGAAGGAGTGATAATCGATATTTTCGGAGGGCTTTTCATTTCTTACAATACAATAAGAGACCCGTTGCTTGATCTATATCGATAAAAGGGTTTACCATTTTTTCTATAATTCCAAGGATTAAATTTGTTATTAGGCTACCTTTTTTGGATTTTTGTATTGCCTTTGAAATCGCAACTGAGGCTGAAATCACCTTGCTTTTATTCCTGTATTCATTGTCGAACCATGCTGAAAGAAGTGAAGGATGGAGAATGAGAGCATGCATCTTCTCAACTTCCTTTATATTGAACCCAATCTTTTGGCACCTATCTATGATTATAGACGGCAATTCAAGCCCGATATGACCATGTTTATTTATATGATGTGTTTTGAATAAGTCAGGGTATTTTTTAGCAAATCGGAACCAAGAACTATTGCTGTCGGTCTCTATTGCTGCATGTACCATAAGGCCACCAGTTTTTAAGACACGATACATCTCGGAATATGCTTTTTGCTTTTCATCAAAGGGAATATGACCTAGAAAATCCTCGCTGACAACCGCATCGAAGTAATTAGAAGGGAATGGGATCTGGGTTATAGAGGCATGGATTACATCTTCGTAAACACTTCGAGCATGTCTAAGAGAACCTATAGAAACATCCATCCCTACCACAGTTCCCCATCGCTTCAAAATTACGCCCCATCCCCCCCCTCCGCAGCCAACGTCTATAATAAGGGAGTCTTTGCCTAGTGACCTCAGACATTTTTTCAGAAAAGAAATTCGTCGTCGCTCGATATCAACCTTCTCCAATATGGGATAAAACCAAGTATTTTCAAATCTACTTGGTTTAAGTTGCTCAACAAACCGTCCCTCGAAGAGTGGATTTAATTCTGTAAATGAGTGGATTCCTTCTATAAATGGAAACTCTTTTTCGCAATGAACACAAACTAGGCCTTGATTTCGGTTGCTTAATTTCGATAAGCAATTTGGACAAACAATCTTTATATCACGATCCATCATTAACGCTCCCCAAGGTGTTCCGTCAAAGCAAATTCAAACGGATAGAGGTTACAAGGGAAAGCCAGGATATTATGAAAATGCAATATCTTAAAAGAGTTTTTAAAGGTCTGCGATTTGAGAATAGGGCCACCCTTAACATGGACCCGTGCTTCTACGAATTAGCCCTGATTATAGGATCCTGTAATGATAGAAAAGTTTTCTATGGTGTTCATCATGAGATTTCCTTGTTATTTCTTGAAAAGAAAGAACTCGCGCGTTCTTGCATTTGAAGGGCATTTCTCATATTCCGAGAAAAACTGCATAAATGACTCGATAAAGTTATCTCTGTCATAATTCTTAGGCAGTTTCCAATTACGTAGGTGGATATCGTCTATGTGTATGAATTCAATTAAAAGCCACTTTTCAATAAAAGCATCCAAGATTTTAGCCAATCGAAGGAAGGTAACATTCCCATGCTTGGAGTATCTGGCCACATGATGACTTAAAGCTGCGGCAAATCCAGCTTCACAGTTAAGGCGATTCCACGCAGCAGGGCATTCATCCATAATTCCAGTAGCTCGTATGGGTTTCATCACGTCCATTTTCAAGAAATATACCGAGGAATCATTCTTTACCGCGCGGCAGTAGCCCTTATAGAGAGCTACTTCATCGATATCACAAGCAATTACTTTAGCGCCGAAGTGATCTGCTGCAAGGAATGAAAAGTACCCATCATTGCAGCCGAAATCAATAAGCGTTTTAGGTCTCATGGCATCAAAAACCCTATATACGGTTGCCACCTTCGCATCTTCGTTCCTCTTCATAGCTTCGCAGTCCTCTGATGTTTCAGGCAAGGAACGAGAATCACCGTAATGACTCCATTCTGTCGTCGGTGTGACATCGCCAATGGTGTCAATTCCCAATATTAAGCGATCCAAAAGCTGTTCAGTTGCAAGGTGTTTCAACCTCATAATTTTTAGTTTGTTAAAAAGTCTATTGTATAGAGTAGGGATTGCAATATTTTGCATATCCGAGCCCTTTTCAACAACATTTTTCTTTATGGAATTTAAAACGTTCAGGAAACTACGAATGAAACCCATTTTGGTACCTTCAGAATATCTCTGTATCCCTCCAACATCAGTATATACAGGCTGATTCTTATCAAGCATGAAATTGAATAGATGAACATCAACCGCAATGAAACCCACGTGATGTATTAGTCGGTTAAGTTCAATTACTTTTCTGAGACAGTCGAGTCGCATTGTGCGGATCCATTCCAGGCAGCATGAATGGGGAATTAAAGTTTTGTGCTTGAAGACATAATCGTACCCATCGATTCTGAGTTGTGTTGGAGTCGTGGGTACTACCAGCTTTCGTTCTACCGCAGCAGCAAAAGTATCACTAGTCACAAGCTCGAGAAGACGGTCATCCTTCATAGCACGGTAGACATCATTCTTGTAGTGAAAGACTCTCTCATCAAAATTACCATAAGATCCCGGATAAATCGTTATCTCCTTAGTACCTATCAATTTCAAGGTATTACCCCTTTAAATCAGCCTGCAATAGCCTATCCAGCCCCAAGGAACACACTAAACTCTTTGTGTATTTGGATCATTCATAGTTTGTGGAAACTCTCAGTTCAAATTTGATATTAGAAAGCACATTTCTAAGCATTTTCATCTTTGCCAACTATCTATTTGAGACCTTTGCAAAGCGTCCTCTTTCGCCCAATTCTTGTGCCAGACTCAGATTTCAATCCTCAATATATTCAATGTATTCTTGCGATTAAAATCTTCGTCTTATTTGATTTGGAACAAAAATGAACATTTTTCAAGGCTGTCCATTTGTGTATAGGTCGTCCCAATAAGTATTCAATATTTCATTGGGTGTTTCAATATAATCCTTACGCCGAAGAGGAGATATTCCTTTAAATAATAATTCTTGGCTTTCTAGGTGCTTAATATTTGTGAACAAATAACCTAGGTAATAGAGTCATCCAGAAATAAAAGACGATGTGTATCGCTGATAAAGGTTTGGGCGATCAATAATAACGTAATCTTATTATTGCCTATTAAATTAATCGCTTGAAATATTTAGTGCCATCATTCAATATAGCCCGCATCAAAAAGCCATCCTTTGTAACGCGCTGTAACTGCATTTGAATCTTGTTTATCTAAACCTCTTCGCCAAGCCCCTTCTGCACCAGCATCCTTTGAAATGTGGTCAGGATGTAGGATAGTATTCTTATCATAAATATATTTCGGGGAAGTTAAATAGTGAACTAAAGATGAGATTCCACTGTTTTTTAGTATGTACTTAATATTGGCAGGTACTCGCTTTGATTGTTTATCGATATGAGGTTTAACATTTCTGTAAATGAAATGTTTTACTTTAACATTCATACTAATATTTTCTACGCCAGTCAGTGCACTTTCCAAAGAACAATCTTTTGTTACAGATGCAATAACATTTTCTGTTGGGTCTAAATCTAAGTAGTCAGCTATTTCTCTAACTGATGTCGCCAAGTCTCTTATCGCGTTTTCATATTTTTGCCAAAGAACGCCTTGGAGAGTCTTCATCTCATAATATGTGGAGACAGCACGATCCAGTGCTTTTAAAAGGGCTTTTCCCTTATATCCAAACTTTCGTTTGACCGACAATGCTACATCTCTAATATCCCTATATATATAGCAAATTTTCATTGAACCAATCTCAAGCATTTCTGCTGATTTAGGATATATTGGGTGCATTTTGATGACATGGTATCTTTTATCTTGCGCCAATCGTTTAATTTGTTCATCAAAGTTCGAGAGGTTTGGGGGGTGGAAGAAGCCCTGACCAGCACCTACTCGCATCTTTTCTATAAGACTACGAACAACATTATATTGAAGGGTTGAGCCTGCTCTAATCATTCCATTACACACAATTAACATATCAATCCCCTAATCCTAGTTTGGATGCTATGATTATCTTTTGAAATTTACAGTGGAAATCATATTAAACTTTCGAGAAACTAACATGAAAAATAAGGACAAGATTTTTTGATTTCACAGTCATGCTTTTAGTCATCTCTCCAATAGGTTATGTAACATTTCTCACCAGACGACTATGCCTTTAGCTCCACATAACTTATGGACGGTGTCACAATAAATGACTTCATTAGGCGATTAAAAAGCTATGACGGGCAGTATCTCCTGTTGAAGCGATAACAGAATTCATCGAAATATCACTTATCTTTGGCAGTTCAAGATAACTAGTTTTGTAATTAACCCTACTACGTAACTTATTCAATTTTACACAACATATTGTAATGTCGCCAAAGCCAGCCCGCCTGCCAAGCCCGTCCGCCATCGACAAGCCGAAGGCATGCCGGGCGGGCAGAGCGAGGCGGCCAGGGATAGATCGGCAACATTTAGAGACGAAATCCATAAATGACGTTGTAGGGTTAAACTATATACATATACTCCGAGAGTTATTGGCATTGCGGATCTGTTTTTGGAACAATTCATATCCCACGAATAGTTGGAGGAATTACAAATTGAAAGACCTAGCCACATGTGCCAGGTCATTCGCTTCGGATTGCCAGACGTTTAGCGACGGCCCAAAAAGCCTCAAAAGACCTTACATGGATATATACTCTAATTGCCAATATGCATAGTAAAACCAATTTGACCAATAGGGAAAGCGCTTTAATCTATCTCTTTAATAAAGTTTGCCGTCCTTCCCAAATTACTTTGAACCCATCTTTACGAGCCTCTGGTATAATAAAGGTATGTTTCCATGGATGGACATGATCGGTATCATCTATTAATATCAAAGAATTTACATTCATCTTATATCTTGCATTTAGGTATGCTTGTAAGTAAGCTTTCGCTCTGCCGGTTCCTTTTATCGCACCTTCGGGATCAGGAACGAAAAAGTCCAAATATAATAAATCAATTGTGCCCTCAAATTCTTCAAGGAATTTTATACCGTCTCTTACTATCGCCTCCACATTATTGCATGTAGTTGTAACTTTCTTTACTTGATTTATGTGCTTTTCTTCTAAGTCTATTGCAACAATTCTTTCTGCATTTGTTTTTCTTGCCCAAACTAATATACTATTGCCTGACATTACTCCATGGATTCCAGAACCTATTTCAATAATCGTTTTACCTCCTATCTTATTAAATAATTCGGCTGCCTGCCCCAAAGAATATTTCGGAGCATATCTTTTTTTCCAAAATCCATTATCCCCAGCCTCTATTAGGCCTTTAAACAAAACAATTTTCTTCGACTTTACCATCAATAAAATTAAATTTTCAAGTCTCTTTAAAATTTTTCCAATGCTCTCCTCTTTGATATATTTCATAAAGCGTTTTTTAATCCTAAATTCTCCGGGGGTTACGCCTATTATCACCTAAAGTACCGGTCAGAAATGCAAAATATTCCAAAACAATGCACATTACGCCACTGAGAATATGAACCACCTATTTGAGCAATAGCTTTGACTATTAAATGAAAATAGATTCCTCACTGCAGCGAAAGGATTCTCAAACAGCTTTACCGTGGTACCTTCACTTCTGTAAAAAACCTTCTTAATAACTCTATGTCACTCTCATTTATGACTCTTGCGAATTTTATTATAGCTACATAAATTAAGAAGAAACATATAGCAAGTAAAAAGACCTTCGTAAAATTCCAAGAATTAACAAATCTAAAGATATATACTAAACATCCACCTAAGAGAACAAGGACAATATTACTCACTGTTGATATTTGCCGTAAATAGGCCCTCAGATTGATCCCTACGATTTTTCGGAACAAACAATCAATAAATATAGAGGAAATTAGTAGGGAAATCACTCCTGCTATCAATATCCCTAAGAAGCCAACATATTGAACGAGCAGAATGGCCAGAACTACATTGATTACAGCTGCTATAGCATGAGCAATTGTATTGATTTTAGGTTTTCCAATCCCCTGCAAAATAATGTATTGTGGAGTTACCAATAAACTGAAAAGGTTCCCTATCAATAAAAACTGAATCGCCCGAGCCGCCAAAGTGTAACCATCCCCTAACCACACCTGCGCCAGTGCCTCAGCAAATACCACCACGAACAAAAAGACCGGTAAAGCAAAAAGATAGAGCATTCGGGATATGGAGAAATAAATTCTTTCTAATTCACGCTTGTTAGTCACGCTGTGGAGCTCCGAAGAAGCTGGCAAAAGTGGTGCGAGCCCCACTTGAAAAAACTGCCGCACCATCTGAGTCACTCGCCAACCCACTTCATAGAAGGAGACGAAAGGAAGTGAAGTGTAGGCAGCAAGAATAATCTTGTTTATAGGATTTTGGCCCAAACTTATCAGTCTAGCAAAAAAAATGTTGGCACTGTATTTGACCACTCTCCGCAGTTCGGTAAATGATACCCAAAAGGGAACGACCCTCAGTCCTTCAGTCAACCTCTTCGCCCAAAAAACATTGGCCCCAATAGCCAATGCGGAAAAGATTGCGCCATTCAAGATCAACCCCTTTAAGCCTAGGCCCGCCGCCAAAAAGGCCCACATACCCAACGCCCGCAGCACTTTTGAGACTACCATGACGTAATTAGTCACATCCATGCGCTGAAGACCTAGCAAGACTGAGTTATATACGCTGAAAAGCAGATTAAAATAGAAAATAATTACAATTCCAGACACTACGAATAGGGCTTCAGGTTGCATATCTGGTGGAACCTTGAGGAGATTGATCACTATAAAATGGCGAGCCAATAGAAGGGCTGCTGCAACTATGCCCCCTACAACAGAAAATGAAAAAAAAGCCGTGCTTACCACTTCACTGATTCGATTTACCTCTTTTTTTGCCCAGTGTTCAGCCACAAACTTGACAATGGCCGTGGTCATGCCCATATCGCTCAACTGAGCATAAGATGTCACCACTCCGGCAATGGCCCATATGCCGAAACGTGCCTTGCCCAATACCTCTAACATGTAAGGAGTAAGTAGTATGAGGATGGGAAATGTGACTATAAACCCAGCTACATTAAATAATGAATTTTTGGCAAATTTGCGAGAGATGCTTATTGAATCAGGTTGATTGTTGCTGATATTCATCTATTTTGAACCTTCCTTTTGGATATATTCAAACATAAACCAGGATATTAGCAATACGATTAGCATGCCCGGATTGGTAAATGGCTGAGAGATTATAGAAAGCAATAAGGCTGTAATATTTATTATGAGGATGGCTTTCATTAATCCTTTGTAATGCGGAGCCAAGATGTTTAAATAACAATAGACCCATTTCTTGAAAAACTTATAATATAGAAACACATAAAGAAATATGCCTGCAAGGCCGTGCCTGAAGAGTATATTGCCTACTTCACTGTTTGTTCCCATCCATCTATGTGGGTCTTTTTGAATAATTATGCTTGCTGGTTCTTTTGGGATATACCCTCTAATCTTTCCATATTTAAAACCTACACCAAATAGAATATTAGCTTTTTTAGCATAATTCCAACAATAACCTAGCGTATTCATTCTTGTGCCTAAGGTACCTTCTCGGAATCTAAGATCATGAAATCCAGTCTGTGCTCGGGCTAACAAGATATATGAGAAATGTTTAAAAAAACTTGGGGTAATGAAAAATACTAATAAAAGGATAATACATGAGACAAAAGCATGTTTGAATATGCGTGTTCTGGCAACGCCAAACAGATAGAAAATAATCAGCGTAAAACAGAAAATGAACCATAACCCACGTGAAAAGGTCAAAAGGATAAAAATAACGGTGGCAATGCAATAAATGAATTTGAATAAGTTTAGTCTGCTATTTAAAGCTTTTGGGGGGTTAGTGAGAAGTATAAAAAAACCGAATAAAGTAAAAAGCAAATTAGGCTGATATGTTCGCGCAGATCCGTATACCGTCATCTCAATCTTGCTTCCACCCAGGGAAACACCAAATAGCACTTGAGTAATTCCAACTATTGCCGAAATGAATCCAATGAATAAGATGGCTTTAATTACGAAATCAAATAGCTTTTCGTTATTAATCTTATAAATAAAGACGAAAAAGAGTGCATAATAAGTAAATGGTCTGGCAAGACGTAGGATATAATGAATATCTTCATGCAATATAAAAAGGCCTCTTAAAATTTGTATCAGGGTGAGAGCCAATAATAATATTATGGGCAAAGATAAGATATTCTTCTTACCAGGCACATTTCTATTAAAAAGATCCAGTAATAATGGGAATATCAACATCAAGAAAGCAATGTCTTTGACGTGAAATGTTCCGAAAGGAGTCCTGATGGGCGGAAGTCCCATAGCAGAAAAGACACCAAAAACGTTGGACATAAGGACTAATAGGACAAATATCGCATATTTAAATTGAAAAAGAGCGAGGTAGAGTCCAACAGATAATGCTATCAAATAAAATGGTGAGAGAGGATTTATCCTCATCATCACCGCTTCTGTAAGCAGTAACAAGAATGTGAAGAGAAAAAATATGCTTGATTTGACTCTTGTCATTTTATCTTTAGACCGGTAAGGGTGTTAAATCCTAATTCTTGACATTACCTAGCCCTATCTCCCATTTAAATTACCTCTTAACTCTTTCCGTATACCATTCAATTGTCTTTTTCAATCCTTCGCTGAAATCTGTTTTTGCCTTGAAGCCAAATTCCTCAAATGCCTTTGTCGTGTCCAGCATTCTCCTTGGTTGGCCGTCTGGTTTTGATTTATCCCAGATGATCCGGCCTTTAAAACCTGTGATTTCCACGATCAGCTCGACTAGTTCTTTTATGGATATCTCAAAGCCAGCGCCGATATTAACGGGATCGCTTTTGTTGTATCTTTCTGTGGCAAGAACAATTGCCTCGGCTGCATCTTCTACATAGAAAAATTCGCGGGTGGCATTCCCGCTTCCCCACACGGTAACTGGTTCATGCGGTTTCTTTTGTTTATTTGGTTTATTCAGTTCATAAATAGCATCAAAAATCTTCTTAATCAAGGCAGGGATTACATGAGAGGATCTGGGGTCAAAATTGTCTCCTGGCCCATAAAGATTGACCGGTAAAAGAAATATGGAATTAAAACCATACTGCTTGCGGTAAGCCTGTGATTGAACCAGAAGCATCTTTTTTGCCAGGCCGTAGGGGGCGTTGGTTTCTTCAGGATATCCGCTCCATAAGTCTTCCTCTTTAAATGGAACAGGTGTAAATTTGGGGTAGGCACATATCGTTCCTATTGCCACGAATTTTTCAACCTTTCTCATATAGCCTTCATGAAGAAGCTGAGTCCCCATCATGAGATTTTCGTAAAATAAGGTAGCAGGGTTTTCTTGATTAAAACCGATACCGCCTACCCTGGCAGCTAAATGGATGACAATATCCGGTTTTGAATCGTCATACATTCGTTTTATATTTTCAGGTTTTATTAGATCATATTCCGGCAGATCAGCAATATATAAATGCTTGTAACCTTTTTCGTTCAGTTTATGGATCAGGTTTGTGCCAAGAAAGCCTTTGCCTCCGGTTATGGTGATTCGTTTGTTGTTCGTGTTTTGTTCAGACATGATTTCTTATTTAGACAGGATTAACAGGATTTACATGATTCTTTGCATTCTCAGTTTCCTCCTGCCCGCCATCTGCTTCGCCTTCAGGCGAGGCGGGCGGGGATGAAACTGAGAAAGGCAGACCGCCGCTGGCGGAATGGAATTAAATCACTCGCATGGCAAATTTCTACTCACAATTACTTGATATCGTTTTACCTTATGAGATTTTTCACATTTTTGTATCCTGCATCTAGAAGGGTTCTCTCCTTCCTTGCCAGTTCAAGGTCTGCTTCAACCATCATATCGATCAACTGATCAAAGGTGACCTTCGGCTTCCAGCCAAGTTTTTCTTGTGCCTTTGTGGAATCCCCGAGTAGAACATCAACCTCTGTCGGCCTGAAATATCTCTGATCTATTGCCACGTATTCTTCGCAGTCCAGCTCCAGCTTTTGAAAAACCCTTTCCGCAAACTCGCGGACTGAATGATTCTCCCCTGTGGCAATGACATAATCATCGGATTCATCCTGCTGCAGAATCAACCACATAACCTCCACAAAATCTCCGGCGAAACCCCAATCCCTCTTAGCCTCGAGATTTCCAAGATAAAGTTTATCCTGAAGCCCAAGTTTGATTCTCGTGGCCGCACGGGTGATCTTGCGTGTCACAAATGTCTCACCCCGGCGAGGGGATTCGTGATTGAAGAGAATGCCGTTGCTGGCGAAGAGATTGTACCCTTCACGGTAATTCCTCACCACCCAGTAAGCGTAAACCTTGGCTGCAGCATAGGGA
>SDBV01011882.1_pt1 | contig 11223 bp, 8 predicted proteins | sample 2277081 | NCBI WGS metagenome assembly SDBV01 (sample SAMN10402039, study PRJNA504765) | marine sediment metagenome | isolation source: marine sediment core GS10_PC15, 223 cmbsf | place: Arctic Ocean: Southern Knipovich Ridge | collected 2010
GGGGAGTACCTCGATCTCAAACGGTGCAATGCTTGCCGGCAGGACACAGCCGTTTTCATCATGGAAAATCTCAATCGCCGAAGCGAGTATCCTGTTTACGCCGATTCCGTAACAGCCCATCAGACAGGGCTTACTCGAGCCGTTTTTATCCAGGAAAGTCGCACCGAGTTTTTCAGTGTACTTCGTGCCAAGTTTGAAAACCTGGCCTACTTCGATACCACGCTTAAACAGCAGCTTCTTGCCTTCATGCGTATCGCCCAGGACTGCATTGCGGATGTCGGCTACTGAGACGTTTTCGCCTTCGAGGGGGAAGTCCCGCCCTGGAACGATATTCTTGATGTGGTAATCAGTTTCATTCGCTCCGGTTACACCGGCCGGCATTGCTGAAACGGCATGATCTATGATCATTCTGTCAGCTTTTTCAGCAAGTCCCATGGGCCCTGCAAAGCCAACTGCTGCACCGGTTAAGTTCTGGATCACAGACTCGCCGGCAAGTTCGGCACCTTGGCCTAACAGCGAGCCGAGCTTTTCAGGATTAAGTTCGTGATCGCCGCGGATCAGGCAGACAACGGTTTCACCGCCGGTGGTGGTGTAGATGAGAGTCTTGATCATCATCGCCGGCCGGGTCCCCAGGAGCCCGCAGACCGCTTCGATCGTACCGACATCGGGCGTGTGAATCTGCTCGGGGTTACCGATACCGCCAACTCCATCAAGTATCTGCGGATCGAGGGGGTCGACAGCAGCCTTTTCCAGGTTCGCTGCATACGAGCCGTCTTCGGTAAAGACGATAACGTCCTCGCCGTTATCACAAGGGGTTGTGAACTGATGCGAACCCGACCCGCCCATCTCGCCGGTCTCAGCTTCGACGACGACATACTCCAGCCCGCACCGTTGGAAGATCCGGCAGTAGGCGTCGTACATTTCACGGTAAGATTTATCCAGCGACTCCTCATCAGCGTTGAAGCTGTAGGCATCTTTCATGATAAACTCCCGGCTGCGAAGTACGCCGAACCGCGGCCTGAATTCATCGCGAAACTTGGTGTTGATCTGGTAGAGGTTAATCGGAAGTTGCTTGTAGCTGGAAATCTCTGCCGCAACGAGTGAAGTTACGACCTCTTCTGCCGTTGGGGCCAGTGCGTTAACTCGCCCGTGACGATCTTCGAAGGTACACATTGTCGGGCCGTAAACGGCATCGCGCCCGGTTTTTTGCCACAGCTCTATCGGCTGGATTATCGGCATGGATATTTCCTGGGCGCCCGAGGCGTCCATTTCGCTGCGGATAATATCCATTATCTTGCGAAGCGACCGCCACCCCAGCGGCAGATACGTATAAAGCCCGCTGGCGAGCTTTCGTATGAACCCAGCCCGGAGCATTAACTGGTGAGAGGGTATCTCAGCTTCAGCGGGTACTTCTTTTATCGTCGGAATTAACAGTTGTGAGTATCTCATTATTTTTCCAATGCCGACTTCGGCTGCAATAAGTATATCTACAAGCCTGTACTCACCAGATTTAGCATATGTGAGTATCTATAATAAGTCCCTATGTCGATTTCGGCTGCAAAAAGTGTATCCGCAAACTTTTTCTAATCAGAGGCAGCTTTTGTGAGAAAATAGTTTTCCCTGCCTCGGAAAGCGGGCGAAAACACATATTCGCAAACTTATACCTCTCAGATGCAACATTTTCAATGCTGGTCCGAGTCGTTACAATGCCGCCATGGACAAGAAACGACGTTTAATAAGCGAATTTGTTCGGGGCGAGACTATCGATCAGCCATTTCTCGTCAGGGGAAAGGACCTCAGGACCACCAAAACCGGTGATCTTTATGCGGTATTAGATCTTTGCGACAAGTCGGGAAATATCTCTGCCCGAATGTGGCAGTGTACCGACCGGATCTTCCAGACGATCAAGATCGACGGGTTCATGCAGATCAAGGGCAGGGTCGACGAATATCGCGGCGAGCTTCAGTTTATCATGGAGGGCTGCAGGCCTATCAATGCCGATTCTGTCGACCTGGCAGAATTTATCGCAACGACCGAAAAGGACATCGAGTCGATGTGGTCGGAGCTGCTGGAGATTCTCCGGCAGATTAAAGATAAGCCGATCAGATTATTGATGAAGAAGTTCGTGGAAGATCGCGAGCTGGTCGCAGCCTTTAAGCGGTCTCCCGCTGCGATGCAAATGCACCATGCGTTTGTTGGAGGCCTGCTGGAGCATACGCTTAACATCACCCGGGCCGCCAAGGCGATATTGCCCCTGTATCCGGATGTAAACGCCGATTTGGTTTACGCGGGAATTTTTCTGCACGATATCGGCAAGACAGCGGAGCTATCATCGGGCATGGCCGTCAACTATACGGACCGCGGCCTGCTCGTCGGGCACATTACGATTGCAACTTTGTGGGTTGCTCAAAAGGCCGCTGCGGTTTCTGAAGATATTGGCAAGCCCTTCCCGGTCAGGACGCTGAACCTAATCGAGCATCTCATACTCAGCCATCACGGTGCGTACGAGTTCGGCTCGCCGAAACTGCCGGCTATTCCCGAGGCGTTCTTTATCCACTACCTGGATAATCTCGATGCGAAAATGTACATGACCGCAGAGGCGATAAAGTCTACGCCTGACACCGAAGCGGATTTCACTTCTTACCAGCGGGCGCTGGAGACGCGGATTTACCGGCGCTCGGGCGAGTTGGAAGAACTGGACGAATAGTCGCCTCGCCCAATCAGCTGCCGGTGGGCTGGTCGGCATCCACTACGGCGAGTTCCTTCTGCATAGCCTCATGGACCTTGCGCATCAGGTCGACGTATTCAACCTGGCTGGCGGTGAATGCCTTGAACTGCTCCCGGGCGAGGAGTTTCGTTTCAAAGTCTTTGAGCTTGTGCTTGTCGTCAACTTCGATGGGCTTATTCTCTCGCTCCAGATTGGCTACCTTCTCGACAAGTTGCTGGTATTCGCTGAGAATCTGAACCGTTTCGGAATCGGCATTCATTATTTCGCGGGCCTGTTGCATCGCCTTGGTTTGCGGGGCGTCGGCGATTGCTTTTCCAAGTCTGGTGGCCAATTGGACAATATCTTGCACTTTAGATTCTCCCAAATCGGTTTTTTTTAAAAGGTCTTATGCGCCATTATGCAGTCTTTACATGGTTCATTGCTACGAAGAAAACCGAAGTTTCATATGCGTTCGCTTCTGGCCTGGTGAGTTTGTTCCAGACCGTCAGATTGTAAATTGCCTCACCGTCGGGGCCTTTTTGCCTGTCGATTTCGCAGTCAATGTTAACGGCCCGCCCGGTCTTTGAAAAAGCTCGAGGGCTCAGTTTAATCCTTTTCATCGGTCCACCAAATGCTGAAAAACTATCGTTTTGCACAAAAGGCATCTACACTGGGTAGTATGCCAGAACGATATCAAGATGCCATCATTAAGTACCTGAGTTCCCGCCAGGGCCAACCGCTGAAACCTCGCCAGTTGGCCAAGCAGATGGGGCTTGGAGATACTGAGTACGAAACTTTCCGCGAGGCGGTCAAGCGGCTGGCCAAGCAAGGCCGGGTTGTAATGGGTTCCGGTAACGCTTTGACCTTGCCAGCTATGGCAGAAAAGGTCGTTGGTATCTACCGAGCGAATCCTAAGGGGTTCGGTTTTGTCGTACCAGAAGAGCCCAACGCTCACGGCGACCTGTTTATCCCCTCTGGTGCTCAGGGCTCTGCGGTTACGGGCGATCTGGTCCAGGCACGCGCGAAAAAACGCGGCAAGCGCGACGGGCGAAGACTTTATGTCGGCGAGATACAGCGAGTCCTCGAACGGGGGGAGAATCGTTTTGTCGGTCAGCTCGTCCAGGCAGATGGTACATGGTTTGTCTTACCTGACGGCAGGGCGTTTACGAGCCCGATTATTATTCGCGATGTGGGAACTGCACTGGCTGATACGAAGGTGGTTGTCGAGATTGCCAAGTTCGGCCGGGCCGGGGATCTTTCGACCGGCGTAATTATCGAATCGCTCGGGCCTGTAGGATCGTTAGAGATCGAAATGTTGGCCACAATCAGGGCTCATGGGCTGGCTGAGGAGTTTCCCGAGGCTGTTCTTGATGAAGCTCGAAAAGTGGTCGCTAATTTTGATCCCGAAAAAATTGAAGGCAGAGAGGATCTGACAGAACTGACCGTTATAACAATCGACCCTGCCGATGCTAGAGACTTCGACGACGCGATCAGCATTTGTAATGAACCTGACGGGACGATCACCCTGGGTGTCCATATTGCCGACGTCGCTCATTTTGTAACTGAGGGCACTGCCCTCAACGCAGAGGCCCGCAAGCGAGCTACGAGCGTTTATTTCCCACGCAAAGTTCTGCCCATGCTGCCTGAGGTTTTATCAAACGGCGTGTGCAGTTTGCAGGAGGGCCAGAGGCGTCTTTGCAAGAGCGTGTTTATCAACTATGACGGGTCAGCCAAGCCGGTAGGATATCGACTGACAGAGGGTGTGATCTGCTCGGCTAAGCGACTTACATACAAACAGGCCCAGCGGATTTGCGATGGCAAGACGGGCGGCTATGCCAGTAACGTCATTGAGACGGTTAAGCTGATGGAGGCGTTGGCGAGGAAGGTCGAACGAAGGCGCGTCAAGGCTGGGATGCTGGAACTCGACTTGCCGGAGGTTTCACTGGTTTTCGACAAGGCCGGCAATGTAACCGACGCCCACCCTACTGATGACTCGTATACGCACAAGATCGTCGAGATGTTCATGGTCGAGGCCAATGAAGCGGTCGCAGGCCTATTGGACCGGGCCAAGCAGAATTTTTTACGGCGAATCCACCCAGCACCCGCCCCGGATGGTGCAAAAGACATGGCCAAGTTCGTCCGGGCGGCAGGACACAAATTGCCCTCTGATCTGACCCGCTTCGACATGCAGCAATTACTTGCAGCGGTAAGGGGCAAGCCCGAAAGCTATGCAGTTAATCTGGCGATGCTCAAGACATTCCAGGCGGCAGAATATTCACCTATGCAGGTAGGACATTACGCACTTGCATCCGAGAAGTACTGTCATTTCACCAGCCCTATTCGCCGATATCCGGACCTGCATATCCATCGGCTCGTAGCGATGTACTGTCGAGGTTTGCTAGACGGCGAGCCGGTTGAAGATGTAGCTGAGCTGGTTAAGCTGGGCCAGGACTGCACCGCCGCCGAGCGGAAGTCAGAAGCGGCTGAGCGCGAACTGCGAGAGGTAATGATCCTGCAGCTTCTGATAACGAAAATCGGCGAGGGCTTTGACGGCGTAGTCACCGGCGTGACAAATTTCGGGATATTCGTTCAATCATCCAGGTGGCTGATCGAAGGGCTGATTCGTATGGAAGATCTGGGCGATGACTGGTGGGACGTCCAGGCCCGTTATGGAACGGTTCGAGGCGAAAGAAGCGGCAGGGTCTTTCGGATCGGCGATGTGCTGGCTGTTAGGATTGCAGGTGTCGATCTGCCAAGAAGGCAGTTGAATCTTACTTTGGGCAGGGAGCTTGACTCGAAGGCTAAGAGAAAAACCCGAAAAAGATCGAAGAAAAAGCGATAAAAACTAGAGACAAACAATGCCTGATGAAAGCCCACTAAAAAAAACACCAATTCATGACCTTTGCGCCGAGGCAGGGGCAAAGTTTTCCGACGTTGCAGGCTGGGAAATGCCAACCAGTTTCAGCGGCGTTTTCCAAGAGGTAGCCCAGGCTCGAAAGCGGGCGGCGATCTTCGATGTCACCCACATCGGCAGGATCCATGTTAAAGGCGACGAGGCTATCGATCTGCTCGAACGTATTTGCACCGCCGACGTCGCACATCAGGAGGACGAGACAGCGCTGTTTACACTAATGTGCAATGAATCCGGGGGAATTCTGGCTGACGCTTTTGTTTTCCGCCTGGCCGATTACTGGTTGATCACGGTTGAGCCGGTCTGCAGGGAAAAAGTTCTCGCCCATCTGACGGGCCAGTCGGACGGAATGGATGTAAAAATCTCCGACCAGACCGAAAAAACAGCGATGCTTGCTGTTTGTGGCCCGCAGGCAGGGAAGTTGCTCGATGCGGTCCTGCCGTTTAGCGTTTCGCAGCTTCCGGCGAGAGCCATCAAGGCCGGGTCGCTTATGATAGCTAGGTACCTTGCCGCACGGGTCTCCATCACGGGTCAGTGGGGCATTGAAGTGGCCATCCCTAACATGCTTGCCGGACAGGCCTGGCGGTTTATTACAACCAAGGCTGGAGATAACGCTATAGCTCCGGCGGGCCTGGCCGGGCGGGATATCCTGCGGATTGAGTCAGGCCGGGCCCGATACGGCTATGAGCTTAATGAGACTATCGATCCGTTCATGGCCGGGATGGGCGATGCGGTCGATTTCGGCCACGATTTTCTCGGGGCAAGCGCGCTAGCGGAGATTAAGGCTAAGGGCCCGAAGCGAATTCGCGCCGGCCTGGTTTTTGATAGCACCGACGAAGGCCTCAGGCAATTCATCCCCGCCCAGGGAGATGCGGTAACAGATACCGACGGCCAGGAGGTCGGAGCCATAACCAGTGCAACTTTCAGCCCGACGCTAGAGAAAGTTATAGCACAAGTCTATGTTAGGTCTGATGCTGGGGCAATAGGAACTGACCTCAAGGTTTTCTCCGGCTTTCAAGCACTGCAAGCCAAGGTCGTCGAGTTTCCTTTTATCAAAGAAGACTGAGTGTTTTAGATGGTTCGTCATTGGGCGGGGGGTTGACTATGTCGGCCCGCTGGCCGATCATGCCCGAAAAGATTTACCCAGATATAGGTGCTAAACATGTTGGAGAAGGTACAGGCGGATAGGCAGGTCAAGTTCGAGAAGATTCGCGAGCTTGGTATCGACCCGTATGGAGCGCGCTACGACTCGGCCGAGCCGATCAAGAGCATTCTCGATAGATACAGCGATGAGGCTGAAGATCAGACGGCCGATGCCGCCGGTCGGCTGATCCTGATGCGCAAGATGGGCAAGCTCATCTTTGCAAATCTTCGGGACCAGACGGGCCAGATGCAGATCGCTCTTCGCAAGAACGCTTTGGATGAGAAAAGCTGGGAACTTGCTGGGCTGCTGGATCTTGGCGATCTGATTGGCGTCTCGGGCCCACTCCAGAGAACAAAGACCGGTGAGATCACGATCTGGGCCGACAAGTTAACGCTGCTTTGCAAAAGCCTCAGCCCCATGCCGGAGAAATTTCACGGCCTGGTGGATGTCGAGATCCGATACCGTCAGCGATATCTGGACCTTATGACCAACCCGGCTTCGATGGAGACTTTTCACAAGCGGATCGCCATCATCGAACACGTCAGGCAGACCTTAAAGGCTCGCGGCTTCGTCGAGGTCGAGACGCCCGTCCTCCAGCCACTTTATGGCGGCGGGGCGGCCAGGCCGTTTACGACGCACCACAATGTCCTGTCCTCTGATCTATATATGCGGATCAGCCCGGAGCTTTACCTCAAGCGGCTGCTCGTGGGGGGGATGGAGCGTGTCTTTGAAATCGGCAGAAACTTCCGCAATGAGGGCGTCGATACCAGCCACAACCCTGAATTTACGATGATAGAATTGTACCAGGCATATGCAGACTACGAGGTGATGATGGAGATCACCGAAGAGTTGGTAGCGACCGCGGCCCAGAGTGTTTCAGGCGGGCTGAAGCTACCCTACGGCGATCTCGAGATCGACTTTACCAGGCCTTGGACCAGAGCAACTTACGAGGAGCTTCTTCAGAAACATGCGGGCGTTTCGATGCGAGACCCAGCCGCTGTGCGCGAAAAGGCGAGGCAGTTGGGGATTGAAGAATCCAACAAGGATGACGCAATCGTAGTTAATGATGTATTCGAAGAGACGGTCGAACCTCATCTGATTCAGCCTATATTTGTTAAGGATTACCCAGCCGATATTTGCCCGCTAACCCGCCGCAAGGCCGACGATCCTTCAATCGCACTTCGGTTTGAAGCTTATGTAGCGGGAATGGAACTGGGCAATGCATACACGGAATTGAACGACCCGGCCGTCCAGGAAGCCAACTTCTCCAAGCAAGTCCTTGGCGAGGGAGATGGCGCTGCGATGCGGGTTATGGATGAAGATTTCGTAACGGCGTTGCGTCACGGCATGCCCCCAGCCGGCGGATTGGGCATCGGTATTGACCGAATGGTAATGTTGCTAACGAATACAACGAGTATACGGGACGTGATATTATTCCCGCTGCTCAGGCCGACCGCCCAAGCCGCCCAAGCCGCCCAGGCCGAAGAGCCTGTTCAGGAATAAAACGATCCATGTATAAAATATTCCTTTGCCTTAGGTACCTAAGAAGCAAAATCATTGCATATTTTGCGATGATGGGCGTTGCGTTGTGTGTGGCGATGATGGTTATCGTCATCAGCGTAATGACCGGCTTTTTGGACAAAATCGAGTCGGCGACGAAGGGTTTGTTCGGCGATGTTGTGGTCGATACCAGGTCGATGAGCGGGTTTGGATACTACGATCAGTTTATTGCCGAGGTGACTGAAAAAATCCCCGAAGTCGAAGCCGGCTCGCCCTTCATACTTTCGGTCGGCATACTGCAATTCGGCTCGGAGCATCGTCAGATGGTCCAGGTAGCCGGCATTGAGCTACCCGAAAGGGCCAAGGTAACAGATTTTGAAAATGGGTTGTTCGTCCAGGCCGGCTTGGCTGAACCGAGTTTTGATCCATCTGCCGAGGTTATGATCGAGAAAGTCAAAGCCGATGGGGAATACCTCCGCGGCTTGCTAACCGAAAAAATGGCTAGTGACCAGCAGGGCCTGAACAAATCAGGCAGCCTGGCAGAAATCCGGCGGATCAACTCGGCTCTTATAATGCATGCCCAGGCATTTTCGATATTGTCGGTGGCGAAGGAGTTCCAGGATCAACTCAGCCAGCTTCAATCCCAGATCGATCTAGCACAGCAAAACCTTTATCGCTCAGGCGGGGGTACATTCGACGTCAAAGAGCAAAAGCTGCTGGAATTGGAAGATCAACTCACCGGCCCCGATGGCCTCGAGAAGCGGGCGGGTTTTTCCGGCCCAGCCGACCGGATCATACTTGGCCTGGGTTTGATGAGCCTGAGCTACCGAACGGATGAAGGACAAACTCTGCGTTTCCTCCTGCCCGGCCACAAGGTTGTTCTGACGACTGTGCCCTTGGGCGGGTCAGGGCTTGACCCGATGAATATCTCACCTGTCAGCCGCAGCTTTACCGTAGTAGATGACGTTCGCACGGATGTTTCCTCGATCGACACGAAATTCGTCTATGTGCCGCTAGAAACTCTTCAAAAAATGAACAACATGGAACCCGAGTATTCGGTCGATGATCCTCCCCGGCTGCTCAGTCCTGCCCGTTGCAGCCAGATACACTTTAAGGTTCGAGATGAATTCGCCCACGGCAAAAAACTTGATGAGGTGACGTCGAAAATTGAATCTCAGTGGCTGGATTTCAATTCGCGACACCCCCAGCCGGGCGGGACGAGCGTAACGGTTCAGACCTGGTGGCAGCGTCAAGCTCATATCATTTCAAACGTTGATCGTCAGCGGACGCTGGTGATATTGATGTTCAGTATCATTTCGATGGTCTCGGTTGTGCTGATTTTCGTGATTTTCTACATGATTGTCTTCCAGAAAACCAAGGACATTGGAATCCTCAAGGCCATCGGTGCCTCAAGTTCTGGAGTGGCGCAGATTTTCCTGGCCTGGGGTACAGCAGTGGGATTAATGGGAGCGGCATTGGGAACTCTTGGCGGCTGGGCTTTTGTTAGAAACATCAATCCGATCCAGGACTGGCTTGCCGATGTTTTCGGTTTCCGGGTCTGGTCGAAAGAGTACTTCATGTTTGAGAAAATCCCCAACGAGGTCGATTGGCCCGCAACGGTGTGGATTATAGTCGGTGCGATGCTTGCCGGGCTGGTGGGGGCGATGTTGCCTGCGATAAGAGCTGCCCGAATGCAGCCTGTGGAGGCACTGCGATATGAGTAATGTCGCGATCGAAGTAAAAGGCCTTCATAAGTCCTACAAAATGGGGCGCGGGAAACTCCATGTCCTGCGTGGGGTAAGTTTCTCGATTCGTAAGGGTCAATTCGTTGCTATTGTTGGAGCTTCCGGGTCCGGCAAGAGCACCTTGCTGCATGTTCTAGGTTTGCTTGATCGCCCCGATAGTGGCCGGGTTGATCTGGATGGCGTGGATATTTCTTCGCTGTCAGCCGGTAAGCGGAACCGGATGCGGTCGAGAGACCTGGGCTTTGTATTCCAGTTTTATCACCTGCTTGAAGAGCTGAGTGTTCTGGAGAACGTGCTGCTGCCGTTGAAGGTTGCCCATTCTACAGGCTCCTGGCTGGCCGGGCGCCGGCAGGCGCGAAAAAAAGCAGTTGAGATTCTCGTTAGGGTGGGCCTGTCCGATCGTTTGAAGCACCGCCCCCGAGAGCTTTCAGGCGGAGAGCAACAGCGGGTAGCAATAGCCCGAGCACTTGTTAATGGGCCTAAAATCCTCCTGGCCGATGAGCCCACCGGCAATCTTGACTCCAAAACCGGCTCTGAGATTTTGTCCACGCTCAGGGATTTCTGCTCTTTAGAGAATCGGACGTTAGTGATGGTAACCCATGATAATTCACTTGCCAGCCAGGCCGACCGTGTGCTGCATCTGGTCGACGGCAGGTTGAGCGATTAGAATATGGCCGACATGAAAAATCTTGAAATCACACTTTTAGACCTGGCTGAGACCCTTGGCGGCCGGCTTTCCGGTGACGGCGGCGCAATTATCAAGGGCGTGAATTCGCTTGGCTCGGCCGGGCCGGATGAAGTGTCTTTCCTGGCCAACTCACGCTACGAAAGCCAAATGGGCCAGACCCAGGCTGCGGCTGTTTTAGTAGCTGAAGATTATGCAGGGCCGGTGCCGGAAAAAGCTGGTCTGATTCGCTGCCAAGATCCTTACTTTGGGTTCCGTCAGACGATGGTGATGTTTCATGGCTTCCGCCAGGCGGCCTTTGAGGGCATTGACCCGCGTGCGAATATCGATCCGTCGGCCAGCCTCGCCGAGGGCGTCCGCGTGGGATCGTTTGCAACCGTCTCAGCCGGGGTAGCCATCGGAGCCGATACGGTGATTTACCCAGGTGCCTTCATCGGGCCGGACTGCCGGATTGGCCGGGACTGCATAATCTATCCAAACGTGGTGATCTATGATGGCTGCGTGCTTGGCGATAGGGTAACCGTTCATGCC
>SDBV01011883.1_pt1 | contig 11222 bp, 16 predicted proteins | sample 2277081 | NCBI WGS metagenome assembly SDBV01 (sample SAMN10402039, study PRJNA504765) | marine sediment metagenome | isolation source: marine sediment core GS10_PC15, 223 cmbsf | place: Arctic Ocean: Southern Knipovich Ridge | collected 2010
CTTGAATACCCTGATGGTTTGATTTTCAAACAATAGAATATAAGTATCGTCCACGGAATGTTCAAACGCAATCAGTCTCCCTTTGGCCGATGAGCTTTTCTGTGCGGCAATAAATTCCGTGCCGGGCCTACGTTCCGCTGCACCGTAAATGAGCGGAATGAAGTTCTCCATCGTCTTTGCGCCAGCGTCGTATTTCGTCTGATCGGAGCGAGCATCCATTAAGGGCGAAAGTTCGCCTGCCCCAAAACTTCTTGTGATTTTTTGTAACTTAGCCAAATTACCAATACCCTATAAAAACCGAAACATCACCAACCGACGACGGTATTTCTACATAAAAAAATCTGTTTCCGGCAATATCTATCCATACCTTTGAAACGCTATTACTTCCTATGGCTGTGGCTTCTACTTCTTTCTGCCAATTATCGTTACTCACTACAAGAGTATCAGCCCAGAACTTATTTGTTGCCGCAAGACCATTGTGGGGATATTTAACTACAGCCTGCGAACCGAGAATACCTGTTCCATCCGCAGCCAATTCGGCGGGACCGTTTTCGTTACGCCACGCAAATAATTTCCACGTAAACGCATCATCGTCAGCATCTCCTCCGGCAAAATAAAACACTAAACCATTAACAATAGTCTCGGCAAAATGAATAGGATTCGACCCAACGTTCGGGTCAAGTTGTACTAAGTCAAGTACATCTATTGTATCGGATGGCTTGTTGGCGAAATCACCTGCACTCGCCAGAGAGTCGGAGAATGTAGTATTTGCCGCCGCTTCCTGTCGGCCTACATACAATTTATGTGTTAATGTCGTAAGATTAGACACCGTATCTCCCCCTGCTTGTCTGGTACAAACTCACAATATCAGTCACAGTCAAAACGCTGGTCGAAAGAAGAACTTCACCTATCAATCCTGTGAAGAATCCCACTCCCCCAACCTGACCTATATCGAGGTCGCTTGCCGTTTTCGCCGACGTATCTGTAATTGCAATAAAATGCCAGTTGGCAGTTATGGTCGTTGCCGCCGCCACACCATCGGTGTACAGGACAGTAGTGCCACCGGCGAAACCGTTCTTTGTGAGTGTGCCGGTTTCTATTGACAGGTAATCAGTGCCATTCAAATCTATTGGGTAATCATTTCCCACGATTCTCGCGGGATTGACCCACAATACAACTGATTTTATCGAATTGCCCTCGTTACCTACATCAATGAAATTATTCGACCCATCAAACGCATAACCGGGGAACCTCGCTCTCAATGTTGGGGTTGTTTGAGTATCCTTCATTGTTCCGGGATTATCATTCAGGCTGTAATCAAAAACTATTCTGGCATAAGACATAACAGAAACATCATCTATTGAACCGTCGAAAGTGCCTGGCACAGGAGCAAATGTGAGTTTTGTTGCGCCTGTAGGTGTAATATAGACTACATGTTGCTGGTTCGCTGTAAAAGCACCTCCGGAAACACCGCCGAGACTCACTGCAACATTGCCAACAGTGCGATTGGAAAGAGTGAAAATAACCCTGTATACGTTGCCGGGAACAGGGGCCGTACCAGTGCTTACCAAAGTCGCTGTGTCCCCCGCTGTATGGACAGCTTTGCCCGTACCAGTAGCCCAATTAGCTCCAACCGTCCAGCCCGTATCACCTGCCGCAAAGTCACCGTTCAAGATAGTTTCGGAACCAACAGAGTCAATCGTTGGAGGTTCGTGCAGCTTATAATATAAGACCGTATCCGGACCGGTCTTCATCGGGATACGCGATAAGAATCTCGGTTTCATCCTAAATTCCCCGTAACGTAACCGTAAACGTAGCAGTTACCAGTACATTTTCGTTGAAGGTGATAAGCACATCGCACGCTCCAACCAGTGGCTCAGATACATTGAAGAAACTTGTTGCATTTTCAGCCAAGCCCGCACCGGACGTGAATATCGTATTATCACCTCCATCCGCTATTGTAAGCGTAGAAGTTAAATCGTTGTTACTTGTGTCTGGCCGCTTATAGATTATCTTCTGCAAAATACCATCAATAGGAATTGTTATCGTGCCCGTAGTATCGCCGGACACAACTGCGAACGTTAAAATCTTTTGCCAAACCTGAAAATTGTTGTGCGTACCACTTCGCCTGTCAAACAGATCTTCTGTCCCTGTCGCCGCTGTCATAATTATGCTCCTATCTTAAAGGAAATCTGCCAAAACCCGTACTGAGATTTGGCAAATTAAAGTCATTATTTCGACCACCACGCCCGGCAAGAACCCAACTCTGGTCCTCTTCGTGGACAAATTTTTCTCTTGCGTCATGCCCTTTTGCTCGTGGTAAGTAAATTTCTTCCAATTCTTTTATCAACTGTTCCTGGAGTAAACGATTCTGCACCCTGGTATAGAGCATGTGAATAGCCATCTTGCGCCACATCACCTCTACGAAATGAGGCGGGAAATCCGTTATAGTCAAATCAGCTACCGCCCTGATATAATCCATCTCAACATCATCATCGACGAGATCAGTAAGAATCCAATTCTCTTTGCGAGTCCAGTCAGGAACCGGTACACCTTCGTCGTAAACTTCCGTCACCCGTATAGACGTTGGCCGGGCATACCTGAATCTACGCCTTTTAGATGTCCATTGTGCCGTAGCAGTCTCAGTAGCAGAAAAGGTATCAACGAAAGTAAATGTATTAGCATCGTCTATGACAGTAACCGTATGGTCGCCGTCATAAGCACCAATAGAACCGTCTTTGATAGTAACCAAATCGCCTACAACTAATTGGTGAGCGGTAGATGAAGCATCTACAGTTCCACTGCCACCGTCTGCGAAAGCAGTAATAGCGGTATTGTCAACATCGACATCTGAAACCTGCCATTGGGCAAACTCCCAACCTTGTTCCGGGCCAAGACCAAGAGCCTCTTCAAGCACAGCATTCCAGACGGCGTTAAACTCTGCTGCCGGAGTTGTAGTACTACCCGATATTTGTGCATCTGTAAACACCGCCAATCCGATACGTACCGCTACTAAATTCGCAATATCTGTTTTTGAACTCATTGTTCATCCTTTGGAACAGGCGGACCCATTGTTTTCGGCAACTTGTCATTAATTGGCGGTTCTTGCATTTGGGCCTTTTGTATTGCCGCCTTTAATTGCTGCAATCTTACCGCCTGCTGAATAATAGCGATCTCTACCGCTTGTCTCTTGGCGAACCTTTCGAGGTTTTTATACTCAGCATCTTTAATCCTGTCGTCCCTGGTTGACATGAATATCCATACACCGGCACAGATAACCAATATCAGGCCAATTGCCACCAACTCGATTTTACATTTACTCAATTTCACGCTTTTCTCCTTAAAGAAAGAAAAGGGAGGGACCAACGTTGGCCCCTCTCCTAAAGTAAACATTAAACTCCGTCAGGTGCAACCGTTTTTGCAGCACCGAGCTTGTCGTGTGCCACTGCGATCCAACTTGCCCCTGTTCCGGTACAAACAAAATCATTGATGTCGTCAAGAACTACTGCATATTCATTAGCACCACCGTCAGCGTCAACGTCGTTGATAGTGTCATCTGAAGCGGCGGGTGTTCTGATTTCATGGGCAACATCACTTATAATAGTGAGCCTTTGCCCAATAGTACCAGATGGTAAAAGAACCCAGTCATTAGCATTGGCAGTAAAGCCCGTTACATGAACAACTCTTGTTCCGGGGTCAATAGTGGAACCTGAGCCACCGTCGCTATTAGCCACCTTAGTAACGACCGTAGATTGATAACCGATGCCGGTTGTAAGGATCTCGTCGATCTGGACTGCACCATCATCAATCAATAGAGCTTCTACCGTAGCATCAGTAGCTTGAATATACACCGCATAACCAGCCGTGCCGCCACCGGCATTTCCGGTATCAACAATTCTCAGAGACGAGCCCCGTGAATCATTGGTCGGGATACCGGTATTATTAATAAAGAGCAGGCTTGCGTTTACACTTGCCAATCCACCATCGCTTTTCAGATGCAGCATACCAACATCTGAAGCGCCAAGCCATGCCCCGGTAGTACCATCAACCAACACAGCAGACGATGTTTGTGCTGCATCGCAAACCACTTCTATGGCAGTACCAACAGGTTCGGCGGTAGTAATCTTGAGAGCTGAAGCATCGCCGCGATGCGTTACTACAATAGTGTCAGAATCGCCGGTCACATCGCCACCATCTACCTTCATCAAAATACCGGCAGAATCAGCACCAGCAATTTGCATCTGATTGTTCAACTTCAATGCAGGCTGAGTATTAGTTGTCTCAACTTCTACTGCAAAAGCACCGGTTTGTGCTGTCGCCGTCGAAATAAATCTTGCAAGGAAACCTTCGGCGTCAGACTTGGTAGCCGTTTCCTGCAATATCAACAACTGTGCAGCACCAGCGTCAGCCATTGCGCTATCATGGGTGAGATGCAACATGCCGATATTGTCTGCTCCGTCCCAATCAGCAGCGCCGGTTCCACCTTGAAGTATCACAGACGATGTTGTTTGAGCAGCTTTGGCGAGTATATCAATAGCTACACTATCCGTAGAGCCAAGTGCAAAATCAATCCCAGCACCTGCACCAGAATGTGCGATTGATACAGTATCAGTATCACCTGTTGTGTCCACACCGGTAATTGCAAACAGAGTACCAGAACTATCAATGCCGGTAAGAATCAACTGGTCTGCACCAGTACCATCCCATTTTAAGAACGCTGACGCACCTTCGCCGAACCAGGTTATATCTACACCAGCACCGTCAGCACCCCAGGTTACTGTTCCGGTATCTTCAACAACTTGTGCAAAAGTAAGAACTGCTGATGTTGAATCTACCCGCCAATCACCAGTGCCAAGGGTATCGCCAAACAGGAGGCCATCGGTTTCACTAAAGGCAATATCAGCTTTATCAAGCCAAAGAGCATCGTTAGATGAGTCCCATAAAGCAAAAGAGCCCGATGTATCTGCGCCAAATAATTTGAAATCGCCACCGGCAGTATCAGCACCGATATCAAAACTGTCTGAACCATCACCTGTGGCTGGTGTCCATTTGACCTTTTTAGCACTTGGCGAGGCTACTGTCCAATCATCACCATCTCCAAATGCAATCTCGTCAGTGTCCTGCATCTGTAAATCGTAATCATTGAATTCAAGTGTTGCTGTATTGGCGTTAAACAGGGCTATCTTTGTGTTAGTGTTTCCGTAAAGTGCCAGATCAATAGCGTTAGTCGGCCCTATTTGTATCTCGCCAGTATCTTCAGTCTTGGAATTGACGATCAGATTTGAAGCGTTCCATGCGATCTCTACATCGGGGGAAGCGGCAGTATTACCAAATCCCAAAACAGCATTATCCAGAAAACCCATAGTCTCTTCTGAATCATCCCAATTAACGTCTTTACCGGCAGCAGTAGCATCAAATAATACGTCGGCAGTGCTAATTGTTAACCCACCGCCTAAAGTAGCCAAACCAACTTTAGAGATATTCCAAGAACTATCAGAACCAAGAATATCGACACCAGTACCATTGCTATCGAATGAAAGCAACGCACCTGTTCCAGCACTTACGATAGTTTGGGCAACAGCACCGGCTGTATCCGCTTGAACAATGGCCAATGCAACATTATTAGCCGCATTTGTCGCCGTCAAAGCCACTGCTCCGTTATCCACGGTAATAGCAACGCCGGCGTCATACGACTGGTCGAGACTATTACCTGATGCAGTAGCAAGTGCCACGAACGCAGAGCTATTCCTCACTTTCAACGTATTCGCAGCAAGATCGAAGTATAGCTGACCTGGCTCTGGCGTACCCGGTTCTGTCGTTGGAATGAGCAATAGGAAATTAATACCAGTTGTACCATCCAAGGCATCCTCTACTTCTTCGGCCCAATCCAATAACAAGTCCTTCGGTTTCCCTGTCCACCGATAAGCATTCTTGTACGTTTTTCTGTTTCCAATACTTGTGGTGAAAGCTCCAAAGCAGGGAATCACACAAGCAAGGAACATTAGAATAATGAGTTTTTTCATTATTTACTCCTTATAAATTGTTTTTGCGATTTCCAACAGTGGAACCGCTTTGTTGTGTTCACACTGAACCTCTGGCACACACCAGGATTCAAAACCGGCCTTAGCTGACTTATCTGCAAAGTAAACATCTTCACCTACGAGTCTCTGTCCAGGAGCAAATACATCCTTAAAGTACGGCCATTCCATCTTTTCAAAAACTTCTCTTTTTACCATCACACAGCCAAAACCATATAAACCAATAGGAAATGGCTCTTTCGGTAAATCTTTGAATGGAATACCGATGAATCTCGTCATCTTGTCGGGAGTTCTGTTCATAACACTCCATACAATATGACCCTTCTGGACTATAGGATAAACGCCAACAGATATGTCATGGCCGAACATCTTATCTAACGCATCGTCTTCAGGAATGTTGTCAGAGTCGAGAAACCAGAAATGTGTCACAGTCGGTATATTTTGCAATACCTCATGCACAATTCCATCTCGACCCTGACAAGCAAACTTAGTAGGTTTATAGAAAACAAAAACATCCTCACGCATAGCAAGACGTTCCACCAGACTGGCTAACCTGAAATCAGCCATGTTATTACAAGCTACGGGAACGGAAATACACACGAAATACGGCTTTGTATTCCTATGTCCTTTGCTATTAGCAAGAATCGAAATCATTTTTACCATTGTCATTCCTAAGTAATGTTAGACTGCGTTTTCTGAGTGGCAAAATCAGACTGAGAACCGTGGTCAAGCCAAATGTCCAACTTACCCGTTGAATAACCACCACCAGTATTTACTGCAACCACGCCAATGTACTGTTCCTGGTCTACGTCAATCGGTAGTCTGCCTCGGAATACATCAGACCCAAGAGATGTAGCAGTTGTTAAGTTCTGTGCCGCTATTGTAATAACAGCGGTATCAGAAGCATTAACAGTAGAATCAGAAGAAGTTCTCAGTGTAATTGTAGTCGATGGAGTTCCTTGAGCAGTTGTGAATGCTGTGTGTACTTTAATATTCAGCCAAATTTCGCCGTTACCCCAATTCACATCAGCAACACCAAGATTTATATTATTCTCTGAAAGAATAGTTTCGGTAGTCGTTAATGTAAAATCCTGAGCGTCAGCAAATTCGCCAATAATATCATACATAGCCATAATTGGCCTCCTTTCTAAGTAGTGAGAATACTCTCAGAATTAGTTAGCGATTGCTTGTCCATCCGACGGACAGGCATGTCTTGGAACATCATCTGAGGTTTGCCGAAAGGTGCTTCCTGTGTCCAGAAGACGTTGGTTTTGTCTTTGGCCAGAATCTGCAACTGAGTGAAGATAGTCTCATTAACATACATGGAAATAGTTCCCGGTGTCTGGAAGTTATTCCTGATTTGTATAATGAAGTCTTCATTAAGAGTGTTAGTCTCAGTTGAAATCGAGTCGATATTAGCCAGACGTTTTACCGTTCGCGTATCTTCAATGACTAATCCGACCTCCCAGCTAAACTCAGTGATGAAAGCCCAAATCTGGGCGGTGATACCAGCAGCGGCAGCGGTATTGTCAGCATTAGTGAGGACTAAACCCTTGTCCTCTTTCTTAATGCCACCACCAGTACTGTTTCGCGGAAACACAAGATATGTCTTGCCCGGACCCCACTGGATAAACCAGATAGATGTATTATCTGAGCCAGTGCCGTTTCCGTTGTCAATAACGTAACTTGCATCCGCAGCACCAGTACGAATGTTTGCCGCACTTGAAAGAGAACCATACCGACTTTCAAGACCATCGAATTCTTCCGGCGAAGCAGACATGCTTCCTGATATGACTGTTCGGGAGAATTCCTGACCCATTGCTTCGATATGCGCCCGTTCCTGTTGCTGTCTTGCTTTGGCGGGATTGGGTTGCAAATCGAGAACCTGTTGCGGGGCCTGATACCTTGACCTCAAGGTTCCGATATTTTCCCTGACCTGATTTACCAAGCCAGCTGTAGGAGACCAACCTTCACCAACTTTCGTCCATGTCGGGACAGGCATCAGGGTTCGACGTGAGACGACATGAGATGTGATATCATTCGCCTGCTGCACATGAGCATCGGCAATCATATCGTTCACCTCATTCAAGACTTCCGCAACGTCGATGATCTCCTGATTGTGAGACATCTGGGCGATATTGAGTAGATTTTCTCGCCCTGTTATAACGTTTGTTGTTGCCATTAGATAATTCCTAAATCATAGTTACATTGATCGTAGGAATTACCCGCAACACACGGATTCTTACTGCCTTAACGCCGGTTGACGACATGACTTACATGTTTGCAGCTTGGGTCTTGCGATTATCCAAGACTTTCGTGATTACTCTTTACCCTTTCGGAGACCAATCACAGGTACTATAATTAATCGTATGTATATCCTCTCTTAACAAAGTATGCTCGTGCTTTTTTACTATCCTCGTCTTCGCCATTCTTATACATTTCAGGAGAATTTATATGACCCGGTACATATTTATCGTCCGGCGGGTCAGGTAAATCTCCCTTAATCAGCGTATCGTCCATCTGTTTCTCCGCAACCTTAACCCACATATTAATAAACTCAGGTTCATTCTTCAAGGATGAATATTTGTCTGTATCCAGTATGGCGCGCAGTTCCGGGCTGGCATACTCAGTATAGGCCCGTTTGGATAGTTCTATATTCTTATCGTAGTTCGCACCCATCACCTGATGCAGAACCCTGTCTGATTCATCTTTGTGCCGCTCGTATTCGGTGTCGTCTGCCTCCTGTTTGGCAACTTTCTCGGCGGTCTGCATCTCGATATACTTTTCAGCAAGGGCGGAAAACTGTTGCTTTGAGACACCTGCATCAAAAGCCGCCTGTGTAAGACTGCCCATCAATTCTTCGTTGTACTCTTCACCTTCTCCCAGTTGGGGACGTTCGTAACCTTTAGAATCTTCCGGGCGGCCTACCTTGCCATAGAACGCGCTCTTCTCTTCGGGAGTAGCGTTCTCTCCGGGCAGATTGACTTTACCGCCCATACTTCTTTCCAGTTCAATGTATCCTTTTGCAAGACTATCTACCGTCTCGAATTTCGATACACCGCTCCTGTTATCTTCAGCAACACTATCTTGCCACGTTGGTTCCGCCGTCAAAATATCTTCAACCATCTGGTTTTTCCTTATTTACATCTACCTTGATTTCGTCCACTGTAACTTTTACCTTAGCAATTTCACCTTTTAGCTCAGCCACGGCATTGTCCATCATCTTCTGCATGTCCGGGCCTCGTACTTTTATTGACTCAACACCCATCACAACCCCTTTACGCTCTTGCTTTTGCTTACTGCATCTACGATACGGTCGATGCGGGCGTTTACAGCAACCATTTTTGCCTGAAGTATCACAATTTGATGCTCTGCCGGAGAAACCACTACCGAGGCCGCTTCTCCTGTAGATTCAACTTTCTGTACCATCTTCTTTACTGTCTTCTTCTTTGCCATTATTGCTCCCTTAATTCATCGAATGTAATATATTCGCCAAACGGGCTTTCATCAGTCCATACAAGATATCCTGTATCACGATTCAGCCACAACTGGTTTTGTTTCGGCCAATTTACAGTTCCAAGGCACAATCCGTATCCCACTAAAAATCCAGCAATCCACATTCCCAATAATCTTATCCATCGCCTTTTTGCCATGATTACTCCTTTATTCAAACTGATATAAGTGTTGGATTATTGGTTCCAATCCCGATTGGTCGAACAAATTTACATGCCGTTGGCACAACAACTTTCTTGAATCCATCATCAGATTCAAGAAGAACTTGTACTTCCCCAATGCAGACATCGAGATTAAGTATTTCGCCTTCATGGATTGCGCCACCCTGAAAAACTGAATCTGTCCCAAAATAACCAATCTCCATTATTGCTCCTTTTATTTGGGTTTCCATTCAGAGACATAATAGTTACCTATTTGTCCCCAATCGTATTCAATATGACTATCTTTCGTAATTCCATGAGTCGCCATAAACGCATCGTCGCTTTCTCTTCTCTGTGCCACATATTCCTCTGTAACAATCTCAATAACGGGCCAAAGATTTTTTAACTCTGTCATTATTTAGTCCGCTTTCAAATTAAACAACCCTATAATATATGCGTCAATATTCTTAACAGAATACAGTCCTGTTTTAGTCAGGATAGTTTTTACAAAATTCTCTACCGCCTGTTCTTCCGGTGTCTTCGTATATTCAAAAAATTTAGCCTCAATCAAAAGAGCGGCAAGCACCCGCCTTCCTGGTTCTGTTGAAAAGCATGTTCTGAAATAGTCAACTGTCTTGTCCTTAGCCAGTAGCCGCTCCTATTGCTTCCTGGATGCTATTCGGTTCTGCGCCTTTCGCTAAATTTGGCGCAACTTTCGCAGCCTCCAGCAGAAGTTGTTGCTGTTCACGCCTCTGTAATTCCGCCGCCCGCTCTTCTCTTATTTCTCTCCGCCTGTCTCTTGAGTTAATGGCAGCCTGCGGGAACGAACCCGCCTCCATGATTATTTCCTGTAACTCATCTTTGTTTATGCCATCAAGCATTTCCGGCCCTAATAAAGCTGAAGAGGGACCAAGCAAGTCAAGTGTCTCACTGATAGGCTGCAACTCCCTTATCCGCCTCTGGGCCTGTGCCAATGGGCCGGTAAGAATAAAGTTTATTACACCGCCCGACTCTGCGATCTCTTCGGGTATGGGCGGTAAATCTGAAAACGCGCCACTTCTGTCTTCTATATCTGACTGTATATCAAATATCTTCCGTATGCCTTCGATATACAACATATCTACCTGCGCGCCCATCAGCCCGGCCTGCTCGCCTTTGATAGCCATTATCTCGGTTGCGGTAGCTTCGCCCTGCCTTCCTATAAAAGCCCTGAAGAACTCTACCCTGAACTTATCCTCCATCGACCTCTGGAGTCTTTCCTGCTGGTCTATGCCAATCGGGTAATTGATTCCCTGATTAATAGCGGTTATAAGCCTGTCTTTCTTATCATAGTAATTATATCCGTGAGGTTCGATTCTTACGTTACCTCTCATCTCCGAAGGAACATTGAGTGCAGGGTCAACAGATTTTTGAGCCGCCATAAGAAGTGTGAACCCAATCTGGTTGAGTGAGAATATCTCAGTCAAGGCATCGGATGCAGGGCTCCTGCCGTAAATCTCATCGGAGTTCTTTCTGAATCGCCATACAACAT
>SDBV01011884.1_pt1 | contig 11221 bp, 28 predicted proteins | sample 2277081 | NCBI WGS metagenome assembly SDBV01 (sample SAMN10402039, study PRJNA504765) | marine sediment metagenome | isolation source: marine sediment core GS10_PC15, 223 cmbsf | place: Arctic Ocean: Southern Knipovich Ridge | collected 2010
AGGATAATCAAGTTTGTCTATATGAATCATCAGGCATTTTCTCTATAACAGCATTTCTTACAGTATTCAGAAAAGAACTTGAACAACCGCAATCAAACATAGGATAAGGAGAATCTTGTTCATGCTCTTTTATTTTGCCATGTATGGAGCAAATAAAAGTACCTAACTCTTCATTATCTTCTTTTAAGAATAAACAGCTTTTTTTCCCAGGAGAATATCTTCCATAAGAGCATAGTCCTTTTCCGCAACAGTATCCACATTTAACACAAATATTAATCATTCCCCACCAATTATATTAAATATGTCGGAGACATTTTCTGCTTCTTTTGCTTCTAATTCAAAATCACTATCCATAGCAAACATTATATCAGATGCCATTCTAAGATTTGCATCTGTTTCTCCTCTCATAAATTCTTTAAGATATTTCTGACTGACATTCATTTTTCTTGCCAAAATTTTTATATTTATTCCCTTCTCATCCATTGTTTTAGCAATAAGTTCGGTAATATCTAAAATCAATTTTTCTTGGAAATAAAGTTTTTTAAGCTTCTTTTTTTCGCTCTTTCTCATATTCAAAATCCGTATATAAACCTTTTCTCATTCTAGCTGCAACAGCTATTTTATCACATCTCTCATTTTCTGGATGATCATTATGTCCTTTTACCCATTCAATTAGAATATTATTTCTTCTTGATAAGTTTAATAATCTTATCCACAAATCTTGGTTTTTAACAGGTTTTTTTGCAGCTGTTTTCCAACCATTATTATTCCAATTATTCAACCAATCCTTATTAATAGCATTAGCTACATATTGAGAATCAGTATAGATGAGAATATCGGCATATCCGCCAATTCTTTCAAGTGGATATATTATTCCCAACAACTCCATTCTGTTATTTGTCGTTAATTCATATCCCCCTTCATAAACTTTTTCTCTATCACTGAACTTTACAATTGTTCCATATCCACCTTTACCAGGATTACCGGAACAAGCCCCATCAGAATAAATGATAACTTTCTTTTTCTCAATAAGGTTTTTTTGTATTCCCCATTTTATCCAACGATCTGTTGTTTCACCAAGGTTCCCAGGACATTTTATTTCCCCTATTTCTGTTCTATTAGCAAATTCTGCCAAGAGACAAAATAACCAGGTTTTTTCAAACTGCATTCTCTTTAAGAGATATGGTACTATTTTTTTCCCTATTTTTTTTATAGAGATATAACAAGGATGAGCAACATCTATAAAAGAATTAAAACTGGTTTCTTCTCTCCATCTATCAGCAAGCATGTTAAAATAATCTTCTTCATCAGCATAGAGGATATCTCCACTACCACCACATCTTTCACAAAGTTTTCGACCTTCACTGTTTTTGCCATCACATTGATAACACTTGAATTCTTTCATTAACTGAGTCTCCCTACAGCCCACAATCCAAACTTAGACTCATCCCAAAGACCATGTGGCTCTAATGCTTCTTTTAACCTGTTTTTTATATCGGAAAGATTTTCGGGAAGAGAAACCATTTCTGGAAAATTATTTCCGTAGTTAAGGTCGCCATGAGTTACTTTTGCTCCAATAGCAAAAGATTGAAGAATTCTATAACGATTTATGTCAAGTTCGTCATATCCTCTGATATTCATGACCTCAATTCCGAATAATGTTGCTTCTTCATCTGTATCCGAATCGCCCTCATCATATCCTTCAATTGGATCTTCTTCTTTTTCCCAAGCCTCGTCTCCACAATTTGGACAAAATTTCATATCCTGGGTCACTTTTTTCCTACTACACCCACAGGTTCTGACCAACCTATCAGAAATAATTTTTTCAACATCAATTTCTACACCGATAATCGCATTTGCATAAAAACTCGTACTCATTTTACATCTCCAATAATTCGTTTAAGATTATCTTTTAACTTCACGTCTGTTCTCGATTTTAATTCATTTATCAACTCTATGATCTGATCTTTTGAAGGCTCAGGAAGATCGTGTCCTTTGCTATCAGCCCCAATATTAATCCAGGTAGCATCGGCAACAACAATCAAATCTACTAACTCTTCAAGATCAAAATCGAAGATAGGTTCAATAGTTACTATTGTCTCATAACCATTACTTCCCATAATAGAAAGATTAAGAACTCTATCATAATATGAAGGAGCTTTAGAAATAACATAATCTTCTCTATTAGTCTCTATGGTTGTCCCAAAGACACAGGTTGGAGGATAATCATTTGCAAAATCTAAAAATCTTGCTGTATTTTTACTTTGAAACAAATATTTATTTGTAGGATATTTGTTACAATGATCCAATACTCTTTTAATCCATTCTGTTGGGATATTTTCTGCAAATAAATCTATTGTATGTCCTACAAAGATGAAATTATTTTCACCAAGATTATCTTTTAAATACTTCTCATCTAAATGAGCCTTACCCAGTGGATATTTCTTCATGTAACAATAACTACAATCATGTAAACATTTACCTTTAATTGGACCCCACATATGGGACACAAAATCATACATATTACCAACACTTTTCTTTAACATAACTTACTCCAAATCTAATTCTTGCCATTCAGCTACATCATAGATAGATGAACCACCTGACGTTTTCTTTCTATTCGATGTCAATTTCCAATTTTCTTTTTGATCGACATATGCTATGGTAATAATACCATTCTTAAACTTCACTATAACAGGTTTATGTGCGTTTGGCAAGACAATTTTTGCATTTTTCCAAGATTTTTTGATTTTTTCTGTAGTTCTTTTCGAGGATACTGTTGGTTGAGAGGTTTTGACCTCAGAAACTGACTTCGCTTTTTGAGAAGATCCATTTTCAACCCATTGGAACCATGAATCTTCATCGGAGTCTCCTGTATCATATTTATGAAGAGAACCAGAAGATCCTTCAATAACTGCTCCAAATCTTCGTATTCTACCTATCAGATATGTAGAGCCATCGTTAAAAGTAAATTGAACATAACTACCATGACAAGAAGAATATTGATCACAAACTGGAGCTGCGTCACATGTTTTACTTCTATGATATATTTTTACGTCGATTGTTCCTGTTTTAACTTTTGTCCATGCGGAAGTTGCGTCTTCAACATCCCAATTTTCTGGTGGTGTTTCTATTTCAATACAACCAGTTAAAAGCAATATCAACGCAGCCAAAATAAGTCCAATACCAATTAACATTTTCTTACTCATAATTTACTCCAAATCTATTTTTTTCCATTTAACAACGTCAAAGGTGGTTAATCCACCACCAGTTTTATTCCTATATAAATCATACTTCCAATACCCATTTGAGAGCATATATGCAGTCGTGAAAATCCCATTTTTCAATTTAACCAACACAGTTGTATTAATAGGAGGAGAAGATCTGTTTATTTCATTCCATTGATAAACAATTTCTGAATTTTTGATATTTGATTCAATGATGGGTGTAGAAACAACATAAGTTATATCGCTCGTTTGTACAATATCAGCAATTTTCTTTGATTCTACAATATGATTTTCATCTTTTATCCATTGGAACCAAGAATATTTGTCGTTACTTCTACGTGCGCTTTTGTATAATATCCCTTTTTGTCCAACGGTGATAAATCCAAAATTTCTTATATTTCCACAGGTAAAGGAGCTTCCATTATCTAACTCAATTCGATAGTCCTCACTACACCACTTATTTTCATCATCGTGCGTACAACCTGAACCACGAATTTTCTCTACTGATACAATAACTCCTTCTCCCCATGCTTCCCATTTCCCTTCTTCAACATTCCAGTTGTCAGGTCTTGTATCATCACAGCCTAAAACAAATAACGCTCCCAATAACATTACTAAAATTACAACTTTTTTCATCTTGTTTCCTTTCTACTTCATTCTATTTTATCCAAAAGGGCAAACACACGGTGTATTTACTGCCCCACAACAACTGCATATCTTATTATCTTCTAATATCTTTAAATACTTTCTTGCATCTCTCTCCCAAGGCTTATACCAATCTTCTATTGTTCCTTCTAATCCTTTAATTTTCTTCTTTAATTCAAGTATTTCTTCTACCAATACACAGTCTTCTATACCATCGAATTCATTATCCATTGCTTCATTTATTTCTTCTTCACTTATTCCCATTTTTTACCCCATTCTTATACATTATTGATTGACAAAGCATTTCTAATACATCTTCTGATTTTGCATCTTTCATTTTAGTTCCACCTGGAAGATGTTTCCAATTTCTCACTATTGTCATAGGATCCATTGGGGGCGTTTCTTCTTTTAATCTTCCGTTCACACTTACAACTTCCCAAGGCAAATCTGTTGAAGCATCTCCATCTTCTTCTAATACTTCATGACCATAAAGAATGATATCAACATATTTACATTCTTTTTTATCTTCCACAATTTTAATTCTTACTTTTGGAGGTTCATGTTCTCTTCCAGGAGTTTTCTCATAATCTGCTCCTAGTTTCATTCCTTCAAACATAGGAAAATCTGTATAAGTATGAAATCCATGACACATATTCTCAGGAACATGAAGGATCATAACACCTTCTCTATATCCATTTTCCAACATTGGAGTATTTAATTGATCTTTAAATCTTTCATTGTCTGCCAACAACTCTGTAGCTAACAATCCAAGTTGATCCCAAGTTCCATCAAAATGAGTGAATTCGGAATATTTTGTTTGCCTTTTTGCAAAATCATTAACTCCTACTGTCCTCTTCATTTTAAAATCCTTTAATCCAAATCTATCAAATCGAACCTACTAGTGGGATCATTATCTTTTGAATTTTTCTTTTTCCATTCTCTATATTTTATTTCTTCATTTAAATGACTATACATTGCTAAATGAGCTTTATTACCTCTTTCTAACATATTTTTACAATTTTTCAAATAGTTATAATCCATGTCACTAAGCTGACGCATATCGCCTTCTTTTGTTTTCCATTGTCTATGTGGATTTGGACGTTCCATTATTAAACTTCCTTAAAAGTCTTTCCTCTGGTGGGATGCCTTCTAACAATTTCCCTTACTCTATGTCTCACCATAGCTTCAATATCATCTAAAGCAGCAGCGGAGACACATGTACAGTCCCATCCAGGTCTTAATAGCTCAGTCATATGTAAAATATACCTTTTCATTGCTGCCTTGTTTGTAATTGTTTCTTTTTGTTTCGCCATCATTTTTTCCTTAATCAAAATCTATTAAATCAAATCTATCTGTTTCTTTTGGATCTGGTCTCATATATTTCAGTTCCGGATCTGTTCCATCTTGACTCATTTTGTCTAATTTATAAAAGTCTTCATTACTGAGACTCGTTATATATGCTTTCCATGTCTTGTACCATTCCCAGTATACTTCAGTAGGTCTTAAATTCTCATCTTGAGCACCTTCAACCCCAACTCTATCTAATTGCGTTACTGCATATTGTTGAGTTTCTCTCATCGTGAGAAGATCTTCTTCTATTCCTGGAGTAGATTTAATCCTACCATCAGCAAGATCGTGTTCCATTCTCCAGACAAAACCACCAATACCATCAATCATAAAATATAAAAGCTGCTCACAACCTGTATCCAGCTTTTCTTTTGTTTCTTTTTTTATTCTCTCAAACATTTTTCTTCATAAGTTCCTTATTATCAATTACTTATAATTTAATGTTAGTATTATAGCAGAAACAAAATGATTTGTCAAGTGTTTTTTTCTAAATTTTCAACAGAAACAGTAATACCTTCTCCATCTTTTGCATCATAATAATGAAATTTCATATGACAATTAGCACAAAGGAGCTTACATTTCTTAATTTCTTTTTTTACAGCTCCTAATCCATACTTATAAAGTTTATGGATACTTGCTCTCTTTTTAGATGGGTCTATGTGGTGAAAAACTAAACATGCTGGATCTGTTTCTATACAGGATGAGCATTTACTATTTTTCTTAATTTTCCAGGCATATTTTCTTGCTTCTTTTACTTGTCTTTTTCTATTTGCTTTTTTCGCCATTTTCTTTTTTAAAAATAATTCTTTCTTTTTCTTTCTTTTTGGTTTCTCAATTTCTTCATAATATTTTTTTCTTCTTGCTTTAGCTTTTTCTTTGTCTTTATACGGCAAAATGTTCTCCTATTATAACAAAAATATAATATATTTGAGGAGGGGAAATGATTCTTATCTAAATCTTTTTTTCAACTTACCTGTTTTGGTGTACATTCCGGTTGACATTAATAACTTCCTGGCGTATTCAGGATCTCTCTTAACTCTTTCTGTAGCTTCTTTTATTTTCTTCATTAACGCATTGTATTCTTTATCATTCATAATAATTTAGAAAAGCTCACCATTACAATGAGCTTTCCTTTTCTCCTGCTTCTGTAAAAAGGGTTATTTATTTTTATCTTTATCTTTTAATAACTTCTTCAAGTAATCTATCTCTCTTTGTCCCGCTTCTGCATCAAACTCTGCATATTTGCATTTTATAACCAAATCTTGTATTTTATCATTTAAATCTATTATCGCATCATTCATTTCTGTTTTTTCTTTTTCTAGATCTTTGATATACCTAATTAGCTTTGCTTTGTACTCTTCTTGATCTTTTTCTAATTTCTGGATATGTTCAATTAGCTCTGCCTTCTTAAGTCTTTTTAAATTATTCATTATATTTCCATTAATTCAAAGCGTGATATCTCGTTGTTTTTATAATATTCTTCATAGGACTTAGTAAATTCTTTATACAAAGCATCGACACCAACATTGTCTAAACATAAACTAATTTTTATTTCTTTTAGTGTTGGAATCATTGACCGAGCGATTGCAGCATTTAGAGAAGCTGGTATAGCAGAAACTCTTCCTTTAAAAACATATTCCTCACTATCCCCAACCTCTTTTTCTGTCCTGGACTTTATGCCAATATAGCAATCGCTAGTTTGATAGACATCTTTAAATTCTTCTTTAAAAAGAGAAGATAGTATTATTCTATTCTCATAATCCATATACACTGTATAGAATATTGTTGGATTTTTTGTTTCGTCTCTTTCCCCATTTACATAAGAGATTTGAGGACTAAAATCTATGGTGATATTGTTATATCCCATTATATGGACTTTTTGTCTATCTTTTGTATATACCCAAAAATCTCTTGGAGTTGGCAACAACACTTCTACTAAATTCATATTTTATACCTCCATTATGTCAAACCTATCATAACTATTTTTCTTTTTCTCTTCTTCTGCTTTTTTCTTGGCTCTATATTGTTTCTGATATTCTTTTCGAGCTTTTACCTTCTCTGTTTCTTTCTTCTTCTTTTCTTTTGCTGCTTTCAATATCTCTTGTCTTTCTTTTGCTGCTGCTCTTCTTTTCTTCTCTGCCTGGAATACTTTTACTAATCTACTTTTTTTTGCATCTCTATATTCTTTTTCCACTTTTTTTTGATCTTGTTTTTCTTGTTTTTCTTGTTTTTCTTCTTTTTTATCTTCTACCAATTTTGCTTCATAGTCTTTTATCTTCTTTTTTTTATCTGTTTTTTCATAAAGAGAACAAGGAGCTACATCTGAAACAATAGGATACCTTCTATATTTTCTTAAAGTTGAGTTGCCAGTAGTTATATTTTTCCATTCATATTGAGTCCCATTTCCTATACAAGGAGGATTGACGATACAAAATAACTCTTCTTCTTTATATCGTTCATCATAATATTTTCTTGTCCATTTTACCCTTACACTATGTTCACAAAGATAACATGTCTTCTTCATTTTAATCTCCTATAAATCCATCAATTCAAATCTACTAATTTCTTTTTCTGGTATAATTTTAAGATTAAATCTGTCAATTTGTGTAGCTAAATGAAATCTGTCAATTTGTCCTTCATTAACTTCTTTTATTTCGTGAGGGGTAAAGACCCAAGCTACATTTGAATCATTATTTAAAATTTCTCTTTTGTTAGTTAAATTTTTTATTAGCACTTATTTTCCTATTCTTTTCATTGCATTTTTTAAACAAATACTCTTTAATTCTCTAGTATAATCAACCCATCTGCTCCATCCTCCAGAACCATAAAGCTCTGCATACTCTTCTGCTATAAAATCATAATTCCATCTCTTTAAATCTATTAGTAATATCGTCAAATATCCAACCCTGATGGAATTTTTTTACTTCTCTATAAAGATATTCATCTCGCATATTTTGAAATAAAATCCAATCATTATCACTCATACACTCTTTGTCTCCAACAACTTTACTTCCTCTCCAAATGAGTAAAGTAATTTCACGCACTTTGTCATTTTTATTTGATACGTCCCATCCAGGAAGTAATATGATCTCAGAAAAATTCATGCCTTTAATATTATTAGCATTAAAAGCATATTTATAAATACCTTCTTTACCACTTTTAATTGCATGAATATCTCTGCCAACAGTAAAAGCTCCTGGGAATAGCTCAGTTATAACCCAGCTATCAAATGTTCTTCTGTTAAAAGCAAAAACTAAAATTAATTTAGGATCTTTACTCATTCTTCTAATTCCATCAACTCAAATCTGTTTATAGGTGTTATTTTTGAATATTTTTTTACATTCATTATCTTTTTCTTTAATTCTTCAAAAGTTTCTTTGACATTAAAATAACTGCTTTCAGCGCCTTTCATTACTATTTTGGTACTTCCTCCATAACGATTATCTTCAACAAAATATTTAATGTAGTAGATATTAATCATATATTTTTTAGATGGTTTGTTCTCTAATAAATCTTCTATTTCTAAAAACATTATTCTTCTAACTCCATCAATTCAAATCTATTTATAATATCATGTGAAGAAGCTTTTGTTTTCCTCATCATTTTTCTTATTTCTTCATAAGACTCTTTTACTATTAAATGGTCTGTATTTCCGCGATCATTATACTCATCTTCAATATCAAGAAGAATTCTTGTTTCACTATTATTAAAATAATTTATACTTATTCTTACTATATGATTTATATTTATCATTTCTTCTTGTCCAGACTCAGCGTTTGTTACTTCTATAAACATTATACCTCCATCATCGCAAATCTCTTATTACTGTTTTTAGATCTTAAATAATAATTATGAGCATATCCCATTCTCTCATCACTTGTAACATCTAATAGAACATTTCTGCTGCACTTTTTTACACTTAGATTAAGAAGCCATACTATCCTTCCTTTATAAACTTCTCCAAAAACAGTGTGAATAATACACTTTGCTGAATATCCTGGAATACTTCCATGAGGGAAAAGAGAATTAGCACCTGGAAGATTTAAGTTAAATACTATTTTATTTATAAATGAAATATGTTTTTCATTTGTAATGTCATAATAATAGGTATGATGATCTAATGGAGTTTCAACAGCAATAGGTAGAGAAATAATAGATAGTACTTTCCTATTTTTTGGGCGAATAGAAATATATTTTATTATATCTAAAGTATTCATTCATCCATATCCATTATATCAAATCTAGTCATTTCTCTACGATTTACAAAGACACCCTTCCCCCTACAAGAAGAGCAATGTTCCCAATATTGGCTTGACCAAAATGCAGTTACCATTCCATTTCCACCGCACTCTTCGCAAATTGTTTCAGTATATATGTAATCATCAGGGTCAAATATTATCATTCATCCATATCCATTATCTCAAATCTATTAACAAATTCTTCTTTTGTTGGACGCTCAGTTCCAATATTATAACTTTTTCTATTACTTATCATTCTCATGCCTTCATTTTCTTGAACAAGATCATAAAGTTTTTTCAAATCGTCTATTTTCCAATCAGATTCATCAATAAAAACATATTTACCTGGATCAATACTTATATACTCAGTTTTTTCTTTTACTCTGAGAAAAAAAACAAATCCTTCTGTTTGTGAATTATTTTCTATTATCATTCTTCCATCTCCATAAGTTCAAATCTATCTATTACTGCTTCATATTTAGGAGATTTTTTTCTCAATCTCTCTAAATCTTCTTTTTTGAATCTTATATTTCCAGCAGCATACACAATATCTACCCACTCACGCTTTCCCAATACAACAAAAACTAATTTTGCCGCATTCGCTCTTGGACAAAAAATTATTTGTGATTGAAGTATTATTCCTTCTTCCATCTTTCCATAATGATTATATTCAATAGTTAAACCTTCAAACACACTCATTCTTCCATCTCCATAAGTTCAAATCTGTTTATTACTTCTTCTGGTGGATCTTCTGGTATTTCTGCCCAATGAGATACTACATCTAATTCTTGATGCTCATTAGTAATTCCAAATGTGAGAGAGAATGACTTTAAAGATACATTAGGAACCATCTTTCCAGTTCTTAAATCTTTACACTCTTCTATTCGTCCTAGAGTTTTTTCTCCTTCTCTCACTGTGATAAATAATACTTCTTTTCCAACAGGAGGAAGATCATCTGTTATTTTTGTCCACATCATTCAAAATCCATTAATTCAAAACGAGTTATTTCTACAATTTTCATTTCATCTTTTCTATCATTATTCACCATAAATATACGATAGCAAGTGTCATCACAAAATAAGCCAACATTATGATAGTACACCAAATATGCATGCTGTGAAGAATCCGAAAGGCCACACCATAAACATCTTTCTTTTATCATTCAAAATCCATTAATTCAAAACGAGCTACTTCTACAACTGGCTCTTCTACAACTGATTCTTTTGCTTCTAGTCTTTTTCCTATTTCTAAATATTTATTTAAACAATCCATAGAACAAAAAAATAAACTATCATAAATTATAGGAGTCTCACAATCCTCTTGAACACATGCACACCAGGAACAATCTACACTGCTTATGCTTACAGTGAATGAAGAACTTGAACTATTACTAACAAATCCATTTCTTTTTTTCATTATTCAAAATCCATTAATTCAAATCTATTATTAATATTATCTACAAATTTTTCTATTCTTGAGGATTCAAATATATTTTTGAAATTATTCTCATTGTTTAATTCTGCATCAGAATATGAATAACCACATACATGAATGGAACCACCATAATATCCGTTATGGCTATTTCTATATTCTATAAGAGCATACCCTCTATTGGTCTCTAATCTGTGTCCATATGCCTCTTCAACTTCTTGTCTTGTAGGCTCTACTTCCCTCATAGAAAGTTCAATAACATTATTAATTTTAGAGCCAGAAAGAACTTCAAGATTTTCCCATGTTTCAAACCATACCTCATTACAACAATCA
>SDBV01011885.1_pt1 | contig 11220 bp, 9 predicted proteins | sample 2277081 | NCBI WGS metagenome assembly SDBV01 (sample SAMN10402039, study PRJNA504765) | marine sediment metagenome | isolation source: marine sediment core GS10_PC15, 223 cmbsf | place: Arctic Ocean: Southern Knipovich Ridge | collected 2010
ATGTGATAGAAAAGGAGACATAGTGAAACATAAGACCAGCCACAAGGAAAATTTGAACGCCTTAAAGAGAATCAACGGCCAGGTAAACGGTGTTCAGGGAATGATTGAGGATGAGAAGTACTGCATAGATATAATTATTCAAATCCATGCTGCGATTCATGCGCTGCATCGGGTGGCCGACAAGATTTTTATCAAACATATTGACCATTGCATAAGAGACGCTTTTGTCAGTAAGTCAAAAAAGAAGACAGAAGAAAAAATAGACGAACTGATGAAAGTTATAAAAAATCTGCACAAATTGAGTTAAGAACCCAGGTTACTGAATTGGAAGTCAGCGCGGAGACAGACAATGGTGTTACAAAAGCAGAAAATCCAGGCTATGTATCAATCCGGAGCGAGGCGTTACGATCTCTTTGTGAAGATCTATCTGCTCATAGGCTTTCGCATGGAAAGTTGCCGTATGCGGGCAGTAAAACTTTTGCGCCTTCAAGAGGGCGACTGTGTTGTGGAGCTCGGTTGCGGGACCGGGTTGAACTTTGGCTGTATTATTGAGCAAATAGGACCGCAAGGCAGGTTGACAGGGGTTGACTTGACTCCTGGAATGCTCGAGTGCGCGCGGGAAAGGGTTGAGCACTTTGGCTGGAAAAACGTAGAATTAATCCAGTCGGATATTGCTGAGTACACCTTTCCGGAAGGGATCAGCAGAGTGCTGTCGACAGGCGTTTTCGGCTTCGTGGCCGAGCATGATCGTGTGATAGAAGCGGCCTGGCATGCTATCGTTCCGGGCGGTCGACTGGTAATCATGGATTGTAAGCAGCCCGAGCGCATGCCGTTATGGCTGCTTAAGCCGTTCGTGCGATTAGGGCGACCTTTCGGCCTGACCTTTGATTACCTCCAGCATCATCCCTGGGAATCAGTAGAAAGCCATTTCCAGGAGACAGCGCTGGAGAAGATGTATGGCGACATGGTGTATATTTCATCGGGTACGGCGTCATTGCCGAAAACGTCTTAATAAAGGATGGAACAATGAGTAAAGACCTTGTTTGTGGAATGGAAGTGGATGAAGGTAAAGCTTTGAATCTTCAAAAGGATGGTAAGGCATATTTCTTTTGCAACCCCTCTTGCATGGATAAATTCAAATCAGACCCTGAGAAATACTTGCTTTCATCCGGGCAGCCGAAGGGACCGGAGCCCGTCGTCGGCGGTGGTGAACCAGGTACCGGGACCTACACTTGTCCTATGCATCCTGAGGTGATACAAGAGGGCCCGGGTCCGTGCCCTTTTTGCGGCATGGCTCTTGAGCCGTTGCTTCCGTCGGTCGGCGAAGAGGAAAATGCCGAACTGGACAGTATGACTCGAAGGTTATGGATATGTGCCCTGCTCACATTGCCTGTCTTCATAGCAGCAATGTCAGGTGTTATACCGGGCAAGCCCCTCCAGAAAATACTCTCCCCCGCAATTCTCAGATCTATTGAACTACTTCTGGCAACGCCTGTCGTATTGTGGGGCGCGTGGCCTTTTTCTGTCAGGGCATGGAATTCAATACTCAATCGCAAACTCAACATGTTCACGCTCATTACTACCGGAGTGGGTGTGGCATATTGTTACAGCATTATAGCGACTATTCTGCCGGGCATTTTCCCGGAGTCGTTTCGCGGGCCACACGGCCAGGTGGCTGTCTATTTTGAGGCGGCCGCGGTGATCACGACCCTTGTTCTGTTGGGGCAGGTATTGGAACTCCGCGCCCGAAATCGGACCGGCAGTGCAATCAGGGCTTTGCTTGGCTTGGCGCCGAAGACCGCCCAGCGTATCAACAACGACGGCGTGGAAGAAGAGGTGCCGTTGGATCAGATTCACCCCGGCGATCGTCTCCGTGTAAAACCGGGAGACAAAGTGCCCGTTGACGGGGTAGTCATCGAAGGCCGAAGTTCGATTGACGAGTCAATGGTCACCGGCGAACCAATGCCGGTTGGAAAAACCGTGAGCGACAAAGTGACCGGAGGGACTATCAACGGGACAGGCTCGTTCATCATGCGGGCCGAACGGGTCGGAGCAGATACATTGCTTGCCCAGATAGTGCAAATGGTGGCCGAGGCCCAACGCAGCCGCGCCCCCATTCAGCGTCTTGCCGATTCTGTCGCTGCATGGTTTGTGCCCGCGGTTGTTTTTATCGCCGTGCTGACATTCGCGGCGTGGACATGGTTCGGCCCACAGCCGGCTATGGCATATGCTATGATTAATTCCGTTGCGGTGCTGATCATCGCCTGCCCTTGCGCACTCGGCCTGGCAACGCCGGTATCAATAATGGTTGGAACCGGACGGGGTGCACAGACGGGCGTGCTGATCAAGAATGCCGAAGCCCTTGAGACCATGGAAAAGGTAGACATACTGGTCGTGGACAAAACCGGCACTTTGACCGAAGGAAAACCCAAATTGGTCACCATCCATCACACGGACGACTTCGATGAATCCCAACTGCTCAAACTCGTTGCCGCCCTGGAGCAGGGTTCCGAGCATCCCCTGGCGGCGGCGATTGTGCAGGCGGCAGCCGAAATGAATATTGATTTGTCTGAAACTCAGAATTTCCAGTCCATCACCGGCAAAGGGGTGACCGGTGAGGTCGATGGTGAGAAAGTTGCCGTCGGCAATCGCAAACTCTTTGATGAACTCAGAATCGATCTCGGCGAGTTGCCCGAGACAGCAGACGCCCTGAGAAGCCAGGGCCAGACCGTAATGTTCGCTGCTGTCGACAGCCGCCCCGCAGGCATTCTTGGAGTTGCAGACCCAATCAAGCAGACCACCCACGAGGCTATTGAGCAACTGCACAAGCAGGGTCTCAGCATTGTCATGCTCACCGGCGATAACCGCACGACAGCAGAGGCGGTCGCTCGCACCCTGGGCATTGATGAAATTATCGCAGAAGTGCTCCCCGATCAGAAAGCCTCTGTCATAAAGAGCTTACAGGAAAAAGGCCACACGGTCGCTATGGCCGGCGACGGTATAAACGATGCTCCCGCTTTGGCACAAGCCCACGTTGGAATCGCAATGGGCAGCGGCACGGACATTGCCATGGAAAGTGCAGGCATTACCCTGGTCAAGGGCGATTTAAGAGGGGTTGTACGGGCCAAAATCCTGAGCCAGGCAACTATGCGAAATATTCGACAAAACCTGTTTTTTGCCTTCATCTACAATTCATTAGGAATACCGATTGCCGCTGGGATTCTATATCCTTTCTTCGGTCTCTTACTCAACCCAATGATAGCAGCGGCCGCAATGACTTTTAGCTCAGTCTCGGTAATCACCAATGCGCTGAGATTGCGCAAGGTTAAACTACAATAAGCTTGACAAGCCCGAGCCGGTTGTATATTATGTGTGGAGTAATCGAAATTCTCTTATTTGGAAAGGGAAACCTGTGAACGATGATAACATGAATAAACCCGATGAGGAAAGCTGTGATTCGACCGAGCCATGCAGCTGTTCGCAATCGGATGGCAAGAGTTCCTGGGGCGGCAGGCGCGGATTCAAGATGCTTCTTTGTGTGCTCGTACTGATAGCCGCAGGCGTCGTAGCCGCCAATGCGGTGATCAACGGCAAGTCAAAGGAATGTGATTCGGCTTCGGGCTGCTGTCCTTCGGATGCCGCAATCGTGGTCGAAAAGGACTGCACGGCTGAAACCGCGACCGAGCCATGCGGGAACAAGCCGTAATCGCTTGAGCGAGAGGAAAACTCGATGGCGCAGTGGATCCAGTCGGCAGTCGAATGGGCCAGAAGTTTTCTTGAACAAGCCGGTGTTGGCCCGGTGGGCATTGTCTTTGCGTTTCTGCTGGGTCTCTTCAGCGCGATAGCCTCGGCCTGCTGCACCCTGGCGATGTTCGGGGCAATAATCGGCTACTCCGGCACACGAAAAGAAGGCAACCGCAAAACAATCTTCCAGACCGCCCTGTTTTTCATGTTGGGCACGATTATCTCAACGGTCATTTTAGGCAGTTTGGCCGGTTCTATCGGTCAACTCGCCCAAACGGCATTCGGCAAATACTGGAAACTGGTCGCCGGCATACTCGCGATACTCATCGGCCTTGCCGCCCTGAAACTGCTGCCCGTCAAGCTGCCGCAAATCAAGACCGCGGCAAGAACAACCGAGCCCAAAGGATTCCTGGGCGCCGCGGTGTTTGGCCTGGTCGTCGGAGGCGGCATAGTCCTGTGCTCGATGCCCTGCAATCCGGGCATCTTCGTCGTCCTGGGAGTCGCGCTGCTCAATGGCTTTAGCCTGTGGACAGCAGCACTGCTGGTCGCCTACGCCACAGGATTCAGCCTGCCGCTTGCCGCAGTCATGTTAGGCGTCTCCTTCGGCAAATCGACAGTCAAGGCCCAAAAGGCAGAAGCTGCAATAAGAACCATAGCCGGAATAATCCTCATCGCCGCCGGCTTCCACTTCCTTAGAACACTTTGACCGCATCGTCTATTGGGTGGTTTGTCTCTTGTTTGTCAGGTAGACGCCGCCAATGACCAGTGCGGCCCCGGCAAAAAGCGATGGCGTCAGTGGTTCCTTGAGGATCAGGTATGCAAATATGATCGCGCAGACGGGCACGAAATTTATGAACAGGCCCGCTTTGACGGGTCCGATTTTCTTGAGACCTTTGTAGTACCATACGAAACCTATGACCGTTCCGAAGACGCCCATGTAAAGGATGCACAGCCAGTCCTGGATGGAGAAGGCCGCTGCATTTTGAAGCATTCCCTCGCGCAAGGCCGGAACAAACAGGCACGCCGTGCCGACCGCCGCCGAATATGTAACCAGCACAAGCGGCGAAAGCTCTTTCATCATCGCCTTGCCGATCAGCGAATATGCCGTCCAGCAAAGCACACATCCGAATATAAAAACCTCGCCCAATCCGATTCTGTCATCGAAAAGCTTCAGCGGATTTCCTCTTGATACGACGACTATCGCGCCGGTAACCGACAGGATAATCCCCAGCACCCGGACGACACTCAGTTTCTCTCTGAAGAAAATCGACGAGAACAAGGCGATAAAGACAGGACACGTGGCAACGATAAGCGAAGCGCGCGAGGCCTCGATCAGCGAAAGCCCCTTGAAGAAGAAGATGTTGTATGCGGCAATGCCCGTCAGCCCCAACAGGGCGATGCCGGGTAAGTGGCGGCGCTTGACGGCAGGCAGTTTGCCTTCCATCCGATAGGTCAGCAGCAACAGCAGAACCGAGGCAACGGCGAATCTCAAAAACGCCACCGAAAACGCCCCCGTATCCCGCATGACGATACGGCCGGCAACGAACGTGCCGCCCCAGAACATCGCCGTCAGCACCAGTGTAACGTATACCATCATGCTCTACTTCAGGTCGACCCTGGCGATCTTGAAATAGCCTAAGGTATTGATCATTCCAAAGAAATCGGCGGGGTCTCCGCTGCCCGTCGCCAGGATGATATGCCCCACACCGTAACCGTTGGGCGCCCGTGTGGCGTCCAGGCCGATCCACTTGTCGCCGATCCGGGCTTCGGTCCATGCGTGGCCGCCGAAGACATGCTTTCGGTCGAGGAATTCGTCGACGTAGACCAGCCCGAAGACGACCCTCGCCGGTATGCCGACCGCCCGGCACATCGCCGCGGTCAGCACCGCATGTTCGGTGCAGTCTCCCTGACGACTCAAGGCGACCTCGGCCGCCGTGGCGTAACCGACCGACAGGTTCTTGGCGCTGATGTATCCGTCGACGAATGATTCGATCTTGCGCGCCGCTTCGGCGGCATCGGTGCTGTCGCCGACGGCGTCGCGAGCGAGTTTGACGACCTGCTCGTTGTCGCTTTGCAGATACTGTGTTGACTCTAATGCCTCCAGAAGTTCCTGCTTATTGCCCTTGTACGGAAACTTCACCTTCCCGGCGGCTTTGGCGGGTTTTACCTCGAGGGTGATCCTGCCGTTGGGCAGGGTCTTTGCCGTCTGGTTGTCGCTTGAGGGAATCTTCGGTTTGGCGTCCTTGGCGGGAACGAGCACATAAGTTGCAGACGTCAGGGACTTGACATCCTTCAGTGGGACAGGACTGGCAAGGAGCATCTTGTCGAGAAAATCCACAACGTCGTCGCTGCTGAGCGCAAACTGCTTGTCGCATGCGATGATCTCAAGATTCATGCCCATCGTGGGCACGAGCGTCTTAAGAGCGCGATGATTGTCGTCGACATGACTGATGCTGGTCGTTGAGCCGGTGGGTATTCTCATAGTTGTCGTAACTTCCGTGAGCATGGCGATGCGCCCGAAAAGGTCTATCTCTTTCCGGGGTCCTACGATGACGGCTACCTTGACAGCCATTGAAAGAGCCGGACTGAACACCGTCACCTCGTAGGAGGTGCCTTCCTTAAGACCTTTTTGTCTCTCTAACAGTCGCATGCCTTCGGACATGAGCGCGCCGTCCGGAAAGGGTACGGTTCTTTCCTGTTTCATCCCCATCGCCTCGGTGAGGATCTTAGCCTGTTGGCCGCCGACGATCTTGCCGGTGGTCTTCTGGGACATGCCGCTGATGTTCTGGACGATTTCGAAGCCGATGGGCTTGCCTTTGGTTGTCTCGATGCTTTTTTCAAGCATGGTCACCGTTATGGCTATGTTGCCGCGCGCCATAGTCATGGTCATGTCTTCGGTAGTGGTCACCACATCGTCTTTGATCCGGCGTGTCTGTACAACATGACCGATCTTCTTGCCGTCCATGCGAATGGCGTAGTACTCCACTTCGGTCGTTTCGGCACAAAATCCGACGGCCGCGACGGCAAAGATGTATAAAGTCAAAACTAATAATCTCATAACAGCATCACCTTAACACAAAAGCCCTCATTGTCAAATTCTTAACTCACACCAGCATTCATTGTATCACGATGCCCCTTGCCAGTCAAAACAACTCTTAGCGATAATTTGGACTTGCTTTCCTGGAGGATTTGCGCTACAATTCAATTCGATGAACAAGCACTTACGATTTTTTTTACAGGAGCAGGATATGAGCCATAACCCGAATTTCGTTGGTAAAAAGATGCCTGTGCGACCGATCACGCGGCGTGATTTTGTGGGCAAATCCGCTGTGGCAGCCGGGGTATTGGCGACTCATTTGCCCATACTCGAGCTCCTGGCGGCACAGGTTGCCGACCCGGAGGATCGGCAACGGATTGAAGCGGCGATCCCCGCCGAAGCCTTTGTCAAGCCCGGCAAGCGTCGAAAACTTTTGATTTTCGGTCTCAATGTCGGCTACGGCGGGCATGCCTCTATCCCGACGGCCAATCTTGCTTTCACCCTGATGGGTAAGAAAACGGGCGCTTTTGAGACGGTCATCAGCAAAGACCCGTCCGTTTTTGAGCCGGAGAACCTTAAACGGTTTGACGCTGTCTTTTTGAACAATACCGTCGGCAATCTTTTTCAAGACGCAGCGCTTAGGCAAAGCCTGTTGGAATTTGTTTACGCCGGCGGCGGACTGATGGGTGTTCACGGCTCGTCGGTGGCATTTACGCACTGGCCCGGCGCCCACGAAGACTGGCCGGAGTTTGGCATAATGTTGGGTGCTCGCGGCGCAACCCATCGCGAAAATGACGAACACGTTTTCATCAAACTCGACGACCCCGGCCATCCGCTTAATCAGCCTTTCGACGGCAAAGACTTCGACTACCGCGATGAGTTCTTTCGATTTCAGGATGTGTATTCCAGAGACAGGGTCCGCGTGCTGATGAGCATCGATACGGACAAGACCGAGTTTAAGGGGCGGCAGTTCGGCAACTGCATCCGCGCCGACAACGACTACGCATTGGCATGGGTGCGACGGTACGGGCGGGGACGCGTTTTCTACTGCACGATCGCCCACAATCCGTACGTCTTCTGGGATGCGAAGATGCTGCGGTTCTATCTTGGGGCTGCTCAGTTCGCGCTGGGCGACCTGCCCGCGCCAACGATTCCCAGCGCCAGGTTGACCCCGGCCATTGGCGCCCAGGAGAAGTTGGGATGGCGGTTGGGGATCGAGAGTTATACGTTTCACAAGTATTCGCTGTTCGAGGCAATCGATAAGACGGCCCAACTCGGTCTGCCCTTCATGGGCGGTTTGAGTTTCCAGAAAGTAAGCGCCGACATCGACAAGAACTTCGAGCCCGGGTTGACCGACAGCGAATTGAAGCAGATTCGGCTGAAGCTGGATTCGGCGGGCGTGCGGATGCTGACTTACTACTTCCATGAGATACCGGGCGATGAGGCCGGATGCCGCAGGGTCTTTGAGTTCGGCAGGAAAATCGGGATCGAGACGTTCATGTCCGAACCCAAAGCGGAATCGCTCGATATGATCGAGAAATTCTGCGAAGAGTACGATATTAATGTAGCGATCCACAACCACGGCCCCGAACAGTCGCCGGTCTACTGGCGGCCTGAAGGGGTCCTCAAAGTCTGTAAGGGCCGAAGCAGTCGCATCGGCGCTTGTGGCGATGTGGGGTACTGGATGCGTGCAGGAATTGATCCGATTGAGGCGGTAAAGAAGCTTGGAAAACGCCTCATAACCGTTCAAATGCATGATTTACACGCCAAAGGCCCCGACGGCCACGACGTACCCTGGGGGACCGGTGTGGGCACCACTGAAGCCCTGATCGCCCAAATCCATCGGCTGGGCGTCAAGCCGACAATGTTTGGCCTGGAGTATTCCTACGACTGGCACGATTCAGTGCCCAGGATCGCAGAGTGTATCGAGTTTTTCAATACAGTGAGTGTGAAGACGGCAAAGCGAGGAGATGCATGATGCCCAAAGAGTTTTGCGAACCAGCGATTGACCATATTACCCGTCGCCGGTTTGTTGCAGGCGCAGCGGGCACACTGGCGCTGCCGGTTTTTGTCCCGGCATCGGCATTGGGTGCAGACGGCAAGACTCCGGCCAGTGATCGCATTGGCGTGGGCTTGATCGGCAAGGGTGTGATGGGCAACGGTCATCTGAATCGGCTGGTCGGAGACAAGACCGTTCAGGTTCTGGGTGTCTGCGACGTCGATCGTCTTCGGTGCGAACAGGCCCAGCAGCGAGCAAAGGACTTCTACGGCCCCGATTGCAGTTGCACGATGTACAACGATTATCGCGAGATGATTGCCCGCAAAGATATCGATGCCGTGGTAATCGTTACGCCGGACCATTGGCATACATTGCAGACGATCGACGCCGTCAAGGCGGGCAAGGATGTCTATTGCGAAAAGCCGATTTCGATAACGGTTCGCGAGGGGCGCGAGCTGGTCAAGGCGGTGCGGCGCTACGGCCGGATTTTCCAAACGGGGACCCAGTATCGTTCGATCCCGACGATTCGCCGGGTCTGCGAGTTTGTACGCACCGGCGGACTCGGCAAGGTCAAATCTGTCTTCACGCTGTGGAGCAGCCTGGGCGGATTCATCGGGTCGGGACGCTTTGCGCCTTATGCCGAGGTCATGAATGTCAAAAAGTACGGCAGTTCGTATGTACCGCTGAATTTCGCCCTGCCCGCAGAACCCGTGCCCGAGGGTCTGGACTGGGACCTGTGGGTGGGTCCTGCCCCATGGCATCCCTACAACCCCGTCTATCATACCAACCCCGCGCCCGGTGTGGTGCCGTGGTCGTTTTGCGAGGATTTTGGGGCGGCGTCGGTGACGTGGCACCATTCCCACAGTGCAGACGTGATTCAATATGCCCTGGGCATGGAGGAAAGCGGGCCCGTGGAGTTTATCCACCCTGAGACAGGCCAGTTTCCGACACTTACCTGTAAATACGCCAACGGCACGCTCCTTCACCTGATCGATCACTGGGGAATGGTAAAGGATGTTTACAAGGCCGTGCCCGCAACAGCCCGCCTGGCGGGCAACTTCGGCGGGGTATTCGTCGGAGAGAAGGGCTGGGTTACGTCGATGACAACGGGCGGAGATATTGAGGGCGAACCTGCGGGAATCTTCGAGGAGATGAAGCTGAAGACCCGGCATATCAATCCCGGCGAGAACAACCACCACGCCAACTGGTTTGAGTGCATTCGGACCCGGCAACAAACCAGTTGCAGCGAGGAGATCGGTCATCGCGGGGCATCATTAGGGCATCTGACGATTATCGCATACAAGTTGGGTCGGTCCCTGAAGTGGGACCCGATCAAAGAAGAGTTCCTCAATGACGAAGCGGCCAATCGCCTGCGCTCGCGCGGCATGAGGGCGCCATGGAGAATATGATGAATCGATTTATATTGCTTCTTTTTGTTGTCGTTACGGTTGATACGGTTATTGCTGACGACTGGCCGCAGTGGCGCGGTCCCGATCGCGATGGTGTGTGGAAGGAAACGGGCATTGTCAGCCGCTTTGACAAACCGCAGCTTGCCATTCGCTGGCGGGTCCCCGTCTCGGGCGGATACAGCAGCCCGACGGTCGCCGACAATCGTGTTTACCTCACCGACCGCCTCACAAAGCCGCTCCAGAAGGAGCGTATTGGCTGCTTTGACGCCATGACGGGCCAAAACATCTGGTCTTATGAATATGAGTGCAAGTACGGCAAAGTCGGCTACCCCACAGGGCCTCGGGCGGCGGTCACTGTTGACTCTTCCCGTGCTTATGCATTAGGCGCGGTGGGACATCTGCATTGTCTCGACGCCGCCACGGGGAAGGTCCTGTGGAAAAAGGACCCTTACACCGATTACCGGGTAAAGATGCCGATATGGGGCATCGCGTCGGCTCCGCTCATCGAGGGCGACCTGCTCATTGTGCAGATCGGCGGCAGAGACGGTGCCTGCATTGTCGCCCTCGACAAGGTAACCGGCCAAGAGAAGTGGCGGGCACTTGACGACGGTGCTTCCTATTCGGCGCCGGTCATCATCGAGCAGGCGGGCAAAAGGGTCCTTGTCTGCTGGACAGGCCAGCATGTCGCGGGTCTTGATCCGGCAAGCGGAAAGGTCTATTGGAAGCACCCGTTTAAGCCGTCGCGGATGGTGCTGAATATCGCAACACCGGTATTTCATAATGACTACCTGTTCATGAGCGGCTTCTATGACGGCTCGCTTCTGTTGAAGGTCAATCAGGATGAACTGTCGGTCGAAAAGGTCTGGCGGCGAATAGGAACAAACGAACGCGAAACGGACAGCCTCCACTGCTGCATATCCACCCCCATTCTGCAGGGCGATTACATCTACGGCGTCGACAGTTACGGGCAGTTGCGATGCCTCGAACTCAAAACCGGCGACCGCGTATGGGAGGACCTCACCGCAGTGCCC
>SDBV01011886.1_pt1 | contig 11219 bp, 8 predicted proteins | sample 2277081 | NCBI WGS metagenome assembly SDBV01 (sample SAMN10402039, study PRJNA504765) | marine sediment metagenome | isolation source: marine sediment core GS10_PC15, 223 cmbsf | place: Arctic Ocean: Southern Knipovich Ridge | collected 2010
GGCGGATGAAGATCTTGTGAAAAAAACGGTGGCAGGTGCGCTAAAAACAGGGAAAACGCAATGACAAAGGGAAACATGATCATCAAAAACGCTTCCGAGCTGGTGACATGCAGCGGCTTCAACGCAAAGCGCGGAAAAGAGATGTCCGACCTGAATGTTATTCATGACGGCGCGGTTGTAATTGAAGAAGGTGTCATTTCCGCTATCGGGAGCACAGGGGACATCTTTTCGAGCTTCGCAAAAGACAACTTTATTGTGGTCGATGCCGGTGGGAGGGCTGTTTTACCGGGTTTTATCGACCCGCACACCCATTTTGTATTCGGGGGCGACAGGGCCCGGGAGTTCCAGTGGAGGCTCAGGGGCGACAGCTACATGGAGATCATGCGAAAGGGCGGCGGGATCGTAAACACGGTTAAAGCCACCAGAAAGGCTTCAAAGGAAGAGCTTGTTGAAAGCGGGAAAAAGCGGCTGGACTCCATGCTTTCTTTCGGGGTCACAACGGTTGAAGGTAAAAGCGGTTACGGGCTTGACCTCGACACAGAGATAAAACAGCTCGAGGCAATGATCGAGCTCGACGAAATTCACCCGGTCGATGTCGTGAGGACCTATCTGGGAGCACATGCAGTGCCGCCGGAATTCCAGGGGCGTGGGGACGAGTACATAAATTTTATTATCGAAGATGTTCTGCCCGTAGTGTCTGAAAAGGGGCTTGCTGAGTTTTGCGACATCTTCTGCGAGGAAAATGTTTTTTCCGCCCAGCAGTCCTCAAAGCTTCTCGAAAAGGCAAAAACGATGGGCATGGGGTTAAAGATCCATGCCGACGAAATCGTACCATTAGGGGGTGCCGAGCTTGCGGCCCGGCTCGGTGCGGTATCGGCGGACCACCTGCTGCACGCTTCCGACAGAGGCATAAAGGCAATGGCCGAGAGTGGTGTGATCGCAACCCTTCTTCCGGGCACGGCGTTCAGCCTAAAAAAGGATTACGCGAGGGCCCGGTTTATGATAGACAGCGGCCTTTCGGTGGCCCTGGCCACCGACCAGAACCCCGGTACATTCTGCAGCGAATCGATCGCGCTTGTTTTCGCGCTTGCCTCCCTGTACATGAACATGAGCACCGAGGAAACGCTGACAGCCCTGACCATCAACGCTGCTGCTGCCCTCGGGAGGGCGGGAAAGATCGGGAGCATCGACAAAGGCAAAAAGGGGGACCTTGTGGTCCTGGGGGCCCCATCCTACACATACCTGCCGTACCGCACAGGAATAAACATCGTTGAAAAAGTCATCAAAAACGGTGTGCTTGTATACGCAAAAAACAGCTGAGCAAATACACTTCTAAAAAAAGATATATTTTTTATGGATAAATGTTCAGCCGCCCGGGTTAACGGGACCTGCAAAAAATATTTGCATTTTTTCATGGAATATGGTATATTTACTTCTCACCCTCATAATAAGAAGCGCCTCATGTATTCCCTGTTTTTAAGGTGATACAACGTTCGACCGGCAGCACTTACGACCAAAAACCGTTATTATAGACAACTAGTTCCTGGTGCCACTCCGGGTCCCTTGGCATTGTCACCAGGAACTAATTATATTGACCGGGGATCTCGGAATAGATCAATGAAAAAACTGTGTTTCATTATACTCTTCATATTCATCACGGCGCTTATCTTCTCCTGTTCTTTTTCCGGAAAAAACCCGAAGATCGTATCGGTCAGTATTTCGGACGGGCAGCGAATAACCGGGGCGGATACTCTCGATGAGATCACAATCATTTTCAGCAAGCCTATGAATCGTTATATAACGGAGAAAAATATATCAATCTCCGGGTATTACGGCACGGTCCACTTCGAGTGGAGTAATTCAAACAGCACGGTCAGCTTGATACTGGAGGAACCTTTTGAAGAGGGATACGCGTACACTCTCGAAATTGGGTCAGGCTGTGAAAGTGCCGAAGGGTATGATCTTGGTGAGGATGATCGTTATAATTTCTATACATACACAGATAAATCTGAGTTTATTGTAGTTTCCACTTCACCGTGGGATGGCGAAACGATAACCATGCTCGATGGTGTAGAAATTATTATTGAATTTTCCCATCCTGTACGCTACACAACTATTTACGACAAGGTCTCGATCCAGCCCCCTGTAGAATTCAACTATTCCTTCTCCGCCGAGAGGAACACGCTCTATCTGGATATACTTCAGCACCTGGACTCCAATCAAAACTTCACCGTTAGAATTGATAAGGAGCTGGGAGCTCTCGATGGAAAGGCTCTAATAGAGGACCGGTCATTTTCTTTTAATACTATCGAGAGCACGCAGGCTTTTATTGTTCAGGACGCTTTCATGGCCGACGCCCCGGGGAGCACCACCGGGGGCAGCATCCAGTTTGAAAACAGTACTTATCCCGATGTGATAGCCGGTGTAGAAAAAGACATGGAACTTCAGGTCAGGTTCAACACCGGGTTTTATCTCAATACAATAGAAAATACAATTTCAATAACCCCCCCCATAGACTACAGCCTGGAAAAAGATGACAACTATGTTTTGAGGGTTATCTTTGACGAACCCATGACACCTGAAGAAACTTACAGAGCTGCTTTTAACAGATCAACCTCAAATATATACGGCGTGACCCTGGACAGGGATTATGCTTTTGAGTGGACGGTCAACGGGGTAAACTCGCTGCTGATCAGGCCCTTGAAGATATCCATCCTTACCCCGGAAGGTACCGGTGAGGACACAGGCGCGCAAAACACCGTGATATTTGACGAAAACGGGATCGATCAAAACAGGGTTATGCCCTACAGGTTTCTCAGTGATGGCTACAACCTTGTGAGCTTCGAGATCCGATTTTCCCCCGGCCCTGATACGGGGATAAATCAGCAAACCAATAAGGGCCCGGGAAACAGTCTTGATGTTTACAGGTCTCTTGACAAGTTTTCCCTGGATTACCGGTACGGCGATTTTATTCTTGGATCAGGCAAACTGACAAGCTATGATTGGAGGTCTGCTGAAGATCTTTCCGGTGATGGCTTCGACACCCTGACTGTTGACTTTAAATTAAAAAACCCGGATACCACCGGGACAGCGTCCTACAAGTTCATTATCCAGGGCGGGGAAAACGGAATAAGGGACACCTCGGACAATTACATGAAAGACAGCATCGAAATTTACGTAAAATACGAACGCACCTCATAACCCGGTCCTCACCTGCTTTTTACGACACCGGCCCTGTCGCAGTAATCCACAAGTCTGCAGAGGGAACAGAATGGCGACACCGGGGTGCAGAGGTTCTGTCCGTAAGTGACCAGAAGATCGTTGTACTCTATCCAGTACTGCCCGGGGAGCTTCCCTCGAAGCGCGAATTCGGTCTTGCCTGGGGTTTTCGTATCCACGTAGCCAAGCCGGTTGGAGATCCGGTGGACATGGGTGTCAACACAAATACCGGGTTTTCCATAGCCCAGGGTCACCACGAGATTGGCGGTTTTTCTTCCCACACCGGGCAGCTCGAGCAGCTCGTCTATTTCATCCGGGACCACGCCTCCCTTATCTTTCAGCAGGATTTCACACACCTTCAAAATGTTCCTTGCCTTGGTCCTGTAAAACCCTGCCGGGTATATGGCTTTTTCAATGTCCCCGGTTTTCAGCTTTACCATCTCAGCCGGGTTGCCGGCGATCCCGAAAAGCTGTAGCGTTGCCGCTCTGGTAACATTGTCCTTTGTGCGCAGAGAGATGAGCGTGGATATCAGGATCTTGAAAGGGTCGTGTTTCCTGGATACTTCTGTTACGATCGGAACGATAAACTCGGAACATTTTTCCCTTAGGATATCGATAACAACGTCTATATCTGTGTCTTCCATACCGTCTCCTGGCAGCAAAGGTATTATAAAGATGACTATCATTAAATATATTGTAATATTATGTTAAATTAGGAGTTAAATTTACAAAAACCTGGAAAAATGAAAACAGAGAACAGGGTCGACAGTGAAACAATCCAGGGCTTGATAGGTAAAAAAGCACTCTTTGAGCTTAAAAACCTGCTGTTGGATGTGATACCCCTTGATATTACAGAGCTCATCGAGCCCCTCGAGGTCAGTGAACGCGCTTTAGTGTTCCGCCTGCTCAACAAAGAGACGGCTGCCGAAGTGTTTTCACACCTTGAGCACGAAGACCAGGAAGAGCTTCTGCTGCAGTTCGGTATGGAAAAAATTAAAGAAATAATAGAGGAAATGGACCCTGACGATATAACAGAACTTTTCGATGAGCTGCCAGACGGGATGGTAAAAAGGCTCATCCGTCTTCTTCCCTCCGGGGAGAGGGAGGTGGTCAACCGGCTGCTCAACTACCCGGAAGACTCCGCCGGAAGGCTTATGACCCCTGAATTTATCGAGCTTGATAGGGACAGCACCGCCGACGGGTCTATCCGGAAAATACGCAAAATCGGCCTTAATAAAGAGACCATATATTATTCGTACGTGATCGACAAGAAAGGTTTTCTGATCGGCATTGTGAGCCTGAAAGACCTCCTTCTCTCGGAGCTCGGGACAAAAACCGAAAAGATCATGACCACCAATTTTGTCTGCGTGAACACGACCGACGACCAGGAGGAGGTTGCCAGAGTTCTCACAAAATACGATCTCACTGCCTTACCTGTCGTGGACAGAGATAAAAAACTTGTCGGGATAATTACTGTTGATGACGTAGTCGACGTCATCCACGAAGAGGCAACTGAAGATTTCCACAAAATGGCAGGTATCGAAGCGCATGATGACCCCTATTTTAACACAAAGTTCTTCCTTCTGGGAAGAAAACGTGTGCTCTGGCTCGTGATTCTGCTGATCGCGTCATACATGTCCTCATTCGTTTTGAAAAATTATTCCCAGATACTTCAGGCCGTTATACCGCTTGTTTTTTTTATCCCCATGCTCACAGGCACCTGCGGGAATACCGGAATGCAGTCCGCCACGCTGATCATACGCGGTCTTGCCACAGGTGAGATCGAGATAAAAGATTTCTCAAAACTGTTTTTCAGGGAAATTTTCATGGGAGGGTTTTTAGGTGTAATACTGGGGGCTTTTTCCTTTTTAAGGGCCCGGTTTGTGGACACCGACCCTTTCATCGGGATCGTTGTCGGTATCGCTGTTTTCTGCAGCGTGCTCGCGGCCAATATAATCGGTACGGTGCTTCCCCTTATACTGAAGAAACTAAAGATCGACCCGGCTATTTCCGCCGGCCCTTTTATTTCTACCATAGTCGATGTTACCACCCTGCTGATCTACTTTGAGATTGCCCGGGCCATATTTCATGTAAAAATGTAGGCATTCAAGACGATTATAATAAACAGATAAAGACAAGATAACGGACTATATCCTGTGGACTATGTCCATTTGACTAAATCTTTCACCAAAAGAGATATAAATTCGCCCGTGGAAACAAAAGATAAAAATTTCCGCAATAAATTAAAAACCAATGTCCGGCTTGCTCCTTTAACCACTTTTAATATAGGGGGGCCTGCCAGGTTCTACGTCGAACCTTCAAGCCTTTCCGACCTCACAGCGGCTGTCCTGTGGGCCCTCCGGAACAACGTCCCTTTTCTGATCTTAGGAGGAGGGTCCAACGTCCTCGTCCATGACAGCGGCTACAGCGGACTTGTTATCTATACCGGCCGCCTCAACAGACTCGAAGCGCATGAGGACACAATAACCGCGGAGTGCGGCGTAACGGTTGACAGGCTTGTTGACAAAAGCCTCGAGCAGCGGCTGACAGGGGTGGAATTCGCGGCAGGTATGCCGGGCAGTACCGGCGGGGCGGTATTTATGAACGCCAGGGCAGTCGACCGCTCTTTTTCAGACATCATAGAGAAAGCTCTTGCCCTGAAAGTGGGCAGGGACGCCGTGGACAGCACGTGGCTGGAAAATAACGCCCTCGAGTTCTCGTACAAAACATCCGTATTCCAGAAAAGAAAGTTTCTCGTGTACAATGTTGTTTTCAAGCTCACAAAAGGTTCGGCACAGGCTATAGAATCAAATATCAGGGCAAACAAAAACCTGAGAAAATCCAAAGGGCAGTATTTATTCCCCAACGCCGGGTGTATATTCAAAAACAGCCGCTGGATAGGCATGCCTACCGGAAAGTTAATAGAAGAGCTCGGGATCAAAGGAAAAAGGATCGGTGACGCTGAAATATTCGAGGAGCACGCGAACTTTATCATAAACAGGGGAAAAGCCAGTGCCGATGATGTTTACCGATTGATAAAATACATTGAAAACCGGGCGCTGCAGACAAAAGGAATAAAACTTGAGAGGGAGATCAACCTGGTCGGTGACTGGTGACAGCCCGATAGTTAAAAGTACAGTCTCAAGCTGTAGCATCCAAGGACAATTTAGCTAAAAACACATAGAAATTAAAAAATATTGTGATATATTTTATATTATGGTGAAAAAGTTAAGGCGACAAATCCTTTTTTTTCCTCTGATGTTCCTGCTGGCTTTCGGGTACGCTCAAGCTGAAACAGGCGGAGTCGACAACGTCTTCTCTTTCGGCGCTGGGCTCAGAGCTCTGGGAATGGGCGGGGCTTTCACCGCGATGAGCGACGACGCCACCCTTGCCTACTGGAACCCGGGGGCGATGGCTTTCAACCAGTACAAAGAGATCTCGATATTCGGTACAAGGACTATTGCCGACACCTATTATTTTGCCGGGTTTTACACGCACCCCACGTTGAACTTCGGCACTTTAAGTGTAGGGGCCCTCGGTATCTACACTGACGGCATCGAATCATACGATGAAAACGCGGCCCCGGTTACCACCGCCTCAACGAACTATATCCATTATCAAATACTTCTCTCCTACGGCTACAATTTCCGGTTCGGGCTCGGTATAGGCGCAACAGCAAAAATCGAGCAGATGAAAATAACCGATTATAAAGGTACCGGCGCCAGTTTTGACCTGGGAGCGTACTACAATCCTCCCGCGCTTCCATGGCTGTCCATAGGTCTGGTCACCCAGGATGTGTACGGTACCGGAATAAAACTGAAGGATGAATATGAGCAGAATACCCGTATTTATAAAGTCGGGGTCTCCACCAGCTTCCATTTCGGGAAGACGAAAAACCTCCGTCTCTCCCTCGCGCTCGATTCCAGGTTCTACACGGATAATTACAACCCTGTTCCAGGTACTCTGCTGTATGATTTCAGCTTCGGTACCGAGCTCGCGATCTCCGAAACAGTGATGATCAGGGCCGGGTATAAAGAATTTTCACCGCAAAATTTCAACCCTCCGATCGGCCTTTCCGCAGGCCTGGGGGTAAGGATTTGGGGAATAGGTATCGACTACGCCGTCTCTTTTGAAGATTCGGAATGGCAGGGGCCGGCAGAGCTTTTCATGCGGCTCGGCTTAAGCTACAGGTTCGGTCGGAGCGTCGACGAGCTCAGGGATAAGAGGGCCGAAGAGTTAAGAAACCAGATAAACGAAGGGATCAGGGATGCAACCCAGGATTACGACAATAAGATCTCCGAGCTGTCTATTAAGCACAAAGAGGAAAAAGAGGAGGCCCTCAACAAACTTGAAGAAGAACTCGTCGAGGAGATAATGAAACTGGACAATACAGTGGATGGATACAAGGAAGAAATCGCCATCCTGACAGACAATTTTGAAGCGGAGAAACAGAACATTACTGAAACGCTCACCGGACAGTACGATCAGGAAAAAGCCCAGATTGAGCAGCAGCTCTCCGACGAGCAGTCAAACTACGAGGAAAAGGTCCTGGACCTTCAGAGGCAGTTTGAAGAGGAGAGGTCGCAGCTAGCAGAGGAGAGGTCGCAGCTGGAAGCGGATGAGAGTTTCAAATCCGGCACCTATTCACGCGGTATACAGCTGTTTGCCGACGGGGAATACGAGCAAGCCATTACCGAGTTCGAGACCGTTGCGAGATATGACCCCGATTATCTCAACGTTCAGGAGTACATTAACAAAGCAAAAGCCCAGACCAAGGACGTTAGCTCCTTCAGTCAAGACATACTCAACCTCTATTACAGCGGGGTAGACCTTTTTGTGCAGAAAAAGTATCAGGAAGCAATAACCGAATGGGAAAAGATACTCGCGATCGATCAATACAACAAACTCGCGGTGAGAAACATAAAAGAGGCAAAGAACAGGCTGAAAAAATTAAAGGAGCTCGGGGTAACCGAATAATAACACACCTTAAACAAACTCAGGAGACAATTAATGAAACTGGACGCCCATTGCCACACCGATTGCTCTGACGGTTACCTGTCCATCGAAGACAGGATCAAAATGATACGGGAAATCGGCTTCGATGCCGCCACAATCACGGATCACGACTTTGTCAGCGAAGAGCAGGTGATGAGGGCCCGGGCAGCAGCAGGCAGCATGCCTTTTATTCCCGGGATCGAGCTCACGCTTGCCCATGAAGGTAAACCCGTGCACCTTTTAGGATTCTACATTGACCCCGGTAATATCGAACTGCAGAGACACATTGCGCGCGTCCAGAACCTCGATCAAGCATACACGACCATGCTGCTGGAAATATTCCGAAAACAGGGTGCCACATTCGGCCTAAAAAACCTTATTTCACCATCTTTGCACACCTGCTACTCGCTGGGCCTGATAAAACGGCTGGGGCTGGGGCTGTTCAAGAACAAGAAGGAATTACTCATAGAGGCAATACTTGACGCCTTCGATCAGCTCGGTGTGCGGTATGCCGATCTTGCCCCATGGCCTGTCCAGGGTGGCATAAGGCTTATTCATAACTCAGGCGGTTTTTCCGTTCTTGCACACCCGGGAGGTATCAATTGTGAAGAAATGAGAAAGCTTGATTTTTTACCTCACGACGGATCACATATCAAACGCTACTTCGAATGGGGGCTCGACGGGATCGAGGTCTTCTGTCCGTCCCATTCACGCGAAGAGACAAAATTCTATTCGGAACTTGCTGCCAAATACAACCTTCTGGTTACCGCGGGCAGCGACTGTCACGGCAACTGCTCTATTTTCGGGCCCACGGCGATGGGCATCTTTTCCGACATTCCTCAAAACCTTTATGAAGAAATGCTGACCCGCCATCAGATACACACTGAAAGACAGGGCAAAGCCCCGGTCATCATTAACTGACATCTATGTCTCAGACAGGCAGCCACTATTGGTTGCCGTTGGCAACTCCGGCAACGGCCGGGCCATACAAAACCGGCAGCAACGGGAATTTCAAGTAATTGCACCAGGGATTAATCAGCTGATGACTATAACTTCCCTGTATTTATTATCATTAATCAATATTTAATAACCAAGAAGTACTTGACAGCAGGGGATTTTCTGATAGTATTCTGTTATCCCCGTGAAGAAATACTATCCCAGGTGCATCAAACAATGACATCGAGAGAGATATTCCTGAACGTTCTGAACTTTAAAGACAGCAAAAGGAACCTGAAATGGGATTTCGGCTACTGGGGCGGGACCTTTACCCGCTGGTGGGAAGAGGGGCTGCCCCGTGATATCGAGTTTACGGGACCGAAAAGGGATTTTGTGTACGGTGAGTTTATCAACGGTCCGGGGATCCCGTACCCCATGCCAAGCTACGACGACACTGTGCTTTTTGCAACAGGGATGTGTGATTTGTTCGATCTCGACGGGGGAGCGTCCCCTTTTCCTTACAACTGGTGGTATTGGCCGCGGTTTGAAAAAAAAGTGATCGATGAGACAGAAGATAAGATCGAGTTCGTTGACACCCTCGGTGTCCGGAGGCTTGACTTTAAAGATGAAAGAAGCATGCCGCACTGGCTGGAATTCCCTGTAAAAAACGAAAAGGACTGGGAAAAAATAAAGGAGGAGAGGCTCAACCTCGACAGTTTCAGCGGGCGGTATACAGTCAGCGACCTTGATAAGTATGTTTTGGAAACAAAAGACAGGGACTTTCCTCTGCTGCTTTACGGGTCCCCTATCGGGTTTTTCGGAATTCTCCGCTTTATGATCGGCGAGCCCGATATCTACTACTGGTATTACGACAACCCAGGCCTGCTGAAAAAAATGGCAGGCTACCTATGCAAAATGTGGCTTCAGATAGCCGAAGAGCTGACATCGAAGATCGATTTCGACTGGTGCTACTTTTTTGAGGACATGGCCTACAAGGCAGGCTCGCTGATCAGCCCGGCTGTGTTCAGAGCATTTATGTCGCCCTATTATAAAAAACTGATCGATTTTGCCGAATCCCGGGGTGTAAAGCACCACATAGTCGATTCGGACGGATATGTTGAGGACCTGGTACCCCTTTTCCTCGAAGTAGGCATGACAGGGATCCAGCCTTTCGAAGTCCGGGCAGGCAACGACATAGAGCGTGTACGTAAGAATTACCCGGATCTCGAGATACTGGGCGGGTTCGACAAAACAGCCCTGCAGAGCAGGGAAAAAATCGACTCCGAGTTTGACAAGGTGAAAAGAATGGTAAAAAAAGGCGGGTTCGTGCCCTATGTCGACCACGCATTCCCGCCTGACATCAGCTTTGAAAATTACAAATATTTCAGAGAAGGGCTGAACGCGATTGTGGACCCCGACAGTCCGGGACGCTAAACATACAAAACCGAATGAACACAAGAGAGCTTTTCCTCGAAAACATGCGATTCAACACGGGCGTAAGGTCCCTTAAATGGGAATACACGTACTGGCCTTCCCAGGGGTTCCCGAAAAACCGGGGCGATCTGGTCAGGCAGTACAGGGACAGGGATTATCCCCTCGCTCTCGGCGGTTATGCTCTCGGATTTTTCGGGCTGCCCGCTCATCTTCTGGGATATGAAAACCTATTTTATCTTTACTACGACAGGCCCCAAATGATAATAGAAATGCTGGAAACCTTCACCGACCTGTGGCTCGCGATATGGGAAGAGGCGCTCGGCGAGGTATCTGTCGATGTGGCACACATTTTTGAGGACTTGTCAAACGGGACAGGCTCGCTTGTTTCACCTGCCGTGATCAGAAAGTTCATGCTCCCCGGCTACAGAAGGGTCACCTCTTTTTTCAAAGAAAGGGGGGTAGAAATAATCCTTGTGGATACCGACGGAAACTGCAATGAACTGATCCCGCAGCTCGAGAGCGCAAAAGGTAAAAAAAGAATTGATGAAATACTCCTGCCTGTTGCCGAGCTTTTGAAACAAGGGGGCTACATACCTTTTTGCGACCACTCGGTGCCTCCCGCGGTACCCTGGGAG
>SDBV01011888.1_pt1 | contig 11217 bp, 10 predicted proteins | sample 2277081 | NCBI WGS metagenome assembly SDBV01 (sample SAMN10402039, study PRJNA504765) | marine sediment metagenome | isolation source: marine sediment core GS10_PC15, 223 cmbsf | place: Arctic Ocean: Southern Knipovich Ridge | collected 2010
CTTTGAATGATGGGTTGTGTTTCCTTCGGTTCTGTTTCATGTCCTGCTCCTCCTTTTTTTGTTATTCTAGGAGCAGAACCCGCTCTTAACAACCTGTCTAAATTTCGGGGACCACCTCAGAGTATCCTCTACACTAAGACTAAGATAGAGGGTGGCATGAAATAAATTACTGGAGTCAAGGATGTGGTGCGGCTCGCTGAACAATTGCTTACGTTGTGCAGTCACGCACAAAAAGGGGCCTCCGAGCTGGTTCTCTTAGCCGGAGTCCCCTTCTTTACCATAAATCAGGCTCTATAATCAAAATTAGGTCTTTAAGGTGGCCTTCAAGTGTAATCAAGAAATAGACGGTCACCGGAGCTATTAAGAGGAGAGGTAAAACCAGAACCTGGACGAATATTCTCACAGTAAGTTTACTTTTTCAGGGTTTCGTGGTATCGCTGGCAAAGCTGTGAATCCTCCGCCATAGATTGATCCCGGTTACATGCTCATTCCGCTTTTCAACAGGTATCCGATTCTCGACAAAGTGTTCGCCCCGCTCTGCTATGCAATAGGACCACACTGGTCTACCCCTGCGCGGTAATACTACTTTCCTGTTTATATATCTGATGTTAAACCAGAATGACAACCTGGCTCGGAGATAATCATAATTGACACCGGTCTCATCAGCCAGTTGCCGGGCAAGCCTACTTTTGTCTCATTGTTATCGCCACCTTGACCAACCTGGTCGTTTTCTACAGGCTCCTTTTTATGCATAGATACCCGGTGAAAGACCGGTCCGGGCCTGCTTCTTAGGGTAGCGGAGCGCCATAAATATATAGACGATTGCGACTGTGAATGGCTGCCGGAGTATATTCAGCCAACCTTGCTACTTTTGAAGTATTAGGTGGTCTGACCACTTACTTTTGTTAGTATGGTCGGGGTGGCCGGATTCGAACCGGCGACCACCTGAACCCCATGCAATAAGTGAGCTTGTTTTCTATTGGTTTTGAAGCTAAACTGCTGTTTTGTGCTTATCCGTATTTTGTGCGTAAAAAGCCATTTATCAGGCTTAGCTTGTAAACTTTGGTTAGCAAAAATAAGCTTGTTGCTTAACCTTTAGCACTAAGCCCACCTCAAAAGACTGTAATATAATATATAGTACGCGCATTATGTGGCCCCCCCGCCTGTATGTCGGCTGCCGGCGCCACCATCACCACTAACTGGCTAAATATGGCTAACAGGGATGTACGAAACTCCATTCAAAGCTAAACCTCACGATTGAAACAAATCCATAAAAGATATTTCACCCCAATCTAATCCGATTCCGGGGCCAAAGCAAACCAACATTCTGGCTTTCTGTTTGGTAGGAATGTAACGAAAATAATCGGCATCCAAAAGAGCGACAGTAAGTATACCTAAAGGCATTCCATTAGCTTTTTGGACACGCAGGAGCATCAGTTTACCTTTTTGGGTCAGCACCTTTATAGCATCAGAATGCCTCGTCCTGGGCTATCGGTCCAGCAGCCGGTCTGATTAGGCTGTCTGACGAAGGAGTGGTTAGCATAGTGAGCAGAGCTACAAGACCCATACCAGCAAAAATAAACCATATATACTGATAACTCCCCCAATTGTCAAATGCCCATCCAGCCAGAGGTGCGCCCGCCATATTCCCTATCATCATCACTCCAATGGTAAAACCATGTACTGTGCCAAATTTACTACTGCCGAAATATTCCCTCAGTAAAGCCGGTCGCATGGTGATATTAGCGCCCCAACCGGTACCAAAGAGGATAAGGAATAGTATAAACATCCAAATCCCTTGATTAGGGATAAGTGCAAAAAAGATTAGACCTAAAATCATCAGGATGAAGCCTGTAGCCGAGACATGTCTTTTATCGAATTTGTCGCCCAGCCAGCCAAAACCGATACGCCCGCCGACACTTGCTAACGGAATTGCACTAGCTGCAAAGCTAGAGGTCGACCTGGCTACACCAATGCTACTAAAGTAAGGCATTACATGGGTGATTACTGCCCCGGTTACCAACATTTGATACATTAAAGATATTGCTATGTGCCAAAAGGGTCGGCTTTTTAAAACCTGCTTAGTCTGGATATCCACCTCAGTACTTACCACGGTTTCAGGCCTCTCATCAGCACCTGCAGGATTTTCTACCCTGCCATCAGGTAGGTAACCATATTGTTCTGGCTTGTGCCGAACCAGAAGTGATAGTGGCAAACCTATGACCAACATGCCCAAGCCGAAGATAACCATCGCTGTCCGCCACCCCATTGTGTCGACATATGTGGTTACTAGTGGGATGAGTAGGCCGCCAAAGGCCCAGCCGCTGGCAACAATACCAGTGGCAATACTCACTTTACTCCGGAACCAATTAGCCACCGCTGTATTTTTTACCGTACTGCTACAGTTGCTCGTGCCGATAGCTATTAAGAAAAAGACTGCGTAAAACGTTACCAGGGAGGAAACACCACTCAGAAGCACTAAACCGATACCAACTACTGTAACTCCAAAGAACATTAGCTTTCTCGGCCCCCAGCGGTCGACAAGTAATCCTATTATTGGTGCTAGAAGCCCAGTTTCTAGACCACGTAGCGAAGCGGCAATCGATACTTGCGCATAACTCCAGCCAAACTCGCTAGCTATTGGTTCGAAAACGGCCGTAAACCCGTAGTAAACAACACCACCAATATACAGCGCAATCAAGAAACACCCGGTAACAACCCACCATCCGTAGAAAATCCTGAATGGCTTCCTGTTAAAAAACATTTTGCGATTATTTCCCTGCTTAATATCTCTGTACGCCGGTCATTTTGGTGTTGTGGTTGTGCCTTGTGAACCTCCACAGCCTTGTGGTGGAGGGACAGACTGATGGCTAGGACCAACTGGCAGACGAGTTGAGGCAGTAAATTGTTCCATTTTCAATAACGATTTGCACATTATTTTAGATGTGACAGTCCAGCCGGTGAACCCTCTGGCTTATTTCAAATACTATTGGTACACGGGCCAAGTCTGGGCGAAGGTAAGCCAAGCCCGTTTTTACCATGGAGGGGAATAATCACGTCAGCAATATGCCCAATTTTGACCATACTATCGTAAGCTGCCAGCGGGTCCACGTGACTCCCAGGTATAATGTATCCTTCTTTGCTGAAATTATCGTCTACGGTACACATGCCAGCTATTACTACCCTTCTTCGCTTCGTAGTTATACATACCGATTGGCTTCCGGGCGTATGACCCGGAGTAAATATGACATTTACTCCGGGTATTATTTCAACATCACCATCAATGACTTCAAACTTGATACCTTCATAGCATTCCTTCCCATAAAAGCTCGAAAACAGGGGATGAGGATTCATGGCAAATCTTAATTCTTTTTCCTGCACTATGATTCTCGCCCGTGGGAATTCCCTTAAATTAAGACAATGGTCCCGGTGTAGATGGGTTATGATAACAGTACTGATATTCGATGCTGAATATCCCAGGTCTCTCAAAGACTGTTCGACCGAGGTTCCCTCGATACCTACAGATGAAAACCGAGCGTACTTCAAGAATTCCCTAAGAGAACTCCCGGTATCAACTAGCATCAAATCGTCATCACTTTTAATCAACCAGGACCAAATGGGAATCAGCTCCCTTTTCCCATAGTTTCTGAGATAAGTGAATATGCCTAAGTCAAACTCGACCTGGGCAGTCAGAATAGGATGAATCGTACATCCTCTTTCCATTTCAGAACCAGCCTCTCCTCAGGTTGCCGGGCTCTTCTCTCGGGCTCGAAAAATGATTGACGGTTTGGTAAACAGATAGTCAGGAAAGCCGCTCAACTCCCTGAGCTGCCCATATTCAGCAATTAGCTCATCAATGGGTCCAGCCTCAAGCGCCTCTGTTGGGCAGTTAGCGACACAGGCTGGAGGCTTGTCCTCTGCAATTCGGTCAATACACAGGTCGCATTTAATTATGTTTCTTGGGCCATTTAACTTGAGTGCACCGTAGGGGCAGGCAGGGATACACAGCTCACAGCCGCTACATAGTTCAGGATTTTCAATTATTACGATGCCGTCTTCGTCGCGTTTTTTCAGAAGTCCGTCGGGGCAAGCAGGGACACATTTAGGTTCAGCACAATGAAAGCAGGTTAGAAACAAATGTGTGAGTGATACATTTGGGAATTCGCCGTGCTCTTGGTTGACAATTTCAATAAGGTCTGGCATTTCCCGGTCAAGTTGATTCCAGCTACGGCAAGCAGCCACACAGTTGTAGCATCCGATACAGCGGGACTGGTCGAAGAAAAACCCTATTTGCATTCAGGTCCTCCTATTCTCTCGACCTGCACCAGTGAGGTATTACTACAGAAAGCGCCACCAGGAGAATGTTCCCCCCGAGTCAGGACGTTAGCGCAGCCTCCGCGGTCCATATCTGACGGGTCTGGCTCGTACCAGGCTCCCTGATATATGCTTACTACTCCAGGCGTTATCCTATTGGTTACTTTTGCGCGAAGAGTGACCACACCCCGGTCATTAAACACTTTGACTTCATCATGCTCCCGAATATCCCTAGGCTTGGCATCAACCGGGTTGAGCCAGACCTGGTGAGGTTCGAGGTCTCTGTACCAGGGAATATTGTGAAATTGGGAATGGTTTCGTCTCCGGGAGTGTGTGGTTATTAGCTGAAGCGGATATTTAGCACGGATGGGGTCTGTTGGACCTTCCCAGCCCTCCACATATTTAGGGATAGCTGGGAGGTCATCGGTGTGGCCAAAATCAGCCATTCGCTGGCAATGTATTTCTATCTTTCCCGACGGGGTAGGGAAGGGATAATTTCGGGGGTCCTCAATCTGTTTGCGGAAAGAGACATGGGGCTCTGCTGTTACTAACTTGTAGAACCCGTTTGCTTTAAAGGTATCATAGTCGGGTATCCTGTGTTTGGCCGCAAAGAGCCTGAGCCACTCTTCCTCTGTCTTATCGTTGTACCCTGAAATTCCCATAATGGAAGCCAGTTCGGTGAATATATCCATATCATTTCTACACTCGTGCACAGGTTCTATTGCCTTGTTAGCGTAGACAGCATAGTGGCCAAACATCCAGGGTAGTTTAATGCTGTTCCGTTCACACCACGTGGTGACAGGAAGTATGATATCGGCAAACCTGGCGGTAGAAGTCATAAACTGGTCGTGGACTACTATGAACTCCAGCTTTTTCATCGCCTGCACTGCTGCGTTTGTGTTAACAAGCTGGTTGACACCATTCCCACCCATTACGTACATCATTCTTATATCACTAAAATACCCACCTGCCTTTCCTCTCAGAATGGCATCCCATATTTTAGTACCATGAATCTTGTCAACAGTATGTTTACGTATTCCTTTCACTGCGTACTCATGAAGCGGAAGGTCCTTTTCTACGGGATTGGTGTGTAGAGGCAGGTCAGCATACATATCAACATAGTCCTTGGGGGTTTCAATTTCGCCGGAAGGTGATACACCCATAGTGAGGTCCAGGCAGGCCGTGGCCCCGCCATGAATGCCGATATTACCGGTCATTGCGGATAAGGTAGCTGAAGCCCGATGGTACTGCTCACCCCTGGCCGTGCGACCTGGCGCAAAGCCTGCGATGATAGCCGCAGGCTTGGTGGTAGCATATTCACGAGCAAGCGCCCTTACGGTATCAGCAGGTACGCCAATGATATTTTGTGCCCATTCTGGAGTCTTGGCAATGCCGTCCTCGGCCCCAGTAACATAGTCACGGAATTTATCAAAACCTATCGTATACGTATCCAAGAAATGCTGGTCCTGCAAATTGTCTGAGATGATGACATAAGCCATAGAAACCAGCATAGCGGCATCAGTACCGGGTCGAATGGGAATCCATTGAGACGCCCAAGCGGCGGCACTCTCTGTAAATCTGGGGTCTACACTGACTATCCTGATGCCTTTTTCTTTAGCCCGTGTGAGATACCATCTTGTCTCGGTGCCAAATATGGACTCTGCCGGATTGCACCCCCACAGGATTATCATTCGTGAATTGAGCAGGTCAGCCCTATCGTTTCCGGTGTCGAGTTTTCCGTAGGTAGCCAGACTAGCAAAGAATCCCCCCTGGTAGGAAGCACCTCCCCATTTCCTGGTCTGCCCGCCAGCCATGTTCAAGAACCGTGTCAGCCCGGCAACATGGTGGAACAGAGCTTGAGGGCCAGACCAGCTCAGGTTGAGAATGGTTGCTGGCCCGTAGGTATCTCTTATACGATTCAATTGTCCCGCTATCGTGCCGAGGGCCTCGCCCCATGAAATCCTCTCAAACTTCCCTTCCCCTCGGTCGCCCACTCTCTTCAGAGGGTACTTTAGGCGGTCAGGCGCATAGACTCTATAATGATACAGGAGCCCGCGGATACAGGGTCGCATTGCCGGGAAGCCGACGTCACGGCTCTCTATTCTGATTATTCTGCCCGCATCAACGTAGACATTAAGCGGACAGGTGCCGCCACAATCATGGCAACATACCGATGGAACAACTTTCATTTTTTGAATGAACCTCCCTCGGGGAATCCGCCTATAGTTGAATAACTCGATGAATGCTCTAACCGCTTCCCTCAGCTCGCCTGGCAATAATTGTATACCATTGACCTGCCCCCGTAAAGAATACCACTCTTTAAGTTAGAGGTTTCTTCTATGCAAGGAAATCTGTGTTACACTATCACTCAATCACGCAAAACGTCAGATTGTTCATAAATACTTAGCTTTGGTTATTCTCCAATGACGAACACCAAGTGGTAAAATGAAGTGTACTTGAGAAGAACGAGGCTCATGAGTACTTTCAGCCTAGACTGGTCACTTGAACACCCGGATCGTCTAAGTATTCTCGAAGAAGAGGTTCTTCAATTGTGGTGATGACGAGTTGTTTGGGGAAACCTCGTTTGCAAGACTGTACCAAGAAGTTTATTAGAGACCATTGGTTCCTAGAGTCCAGGTGTTCCAATGGCTCATCGATAAGCATAAAATCGTTGCCTGAGAAGTGTTCGCAGAAGAGTATCTGAGTGAGTATAAGTAAAGCTGTCTTTTCACCACCGCTTAGCTGTGGAAATTCGAAAGGCACGTCGTAACGTTCATCATGTATTCTAAGCTCCAAACTTCCTAATTGAAAAGGCTCATTTTTATGCATAGATACCCGGTGGAAGACCGGTCCGGGCCTGCTTCTTAGGGTAGCGGAGCGCCATAAATATATAGACGATTGCGATTGTGGATGGCTGCCGGAGGATATTCAGCCATTAGAAAAGGCGGAGACCGCTTGCCTCCTTTCTGTAATATATTATCCAGGGTAACCATGAATAATCAGCAATCTTTCGACTCTCTTTAAACCTTGTTTTATTTTTCTCTCTCTCGGTTCGGTTTACTTATAATGTTTGCATATCTTTTAAGAGCCCCTTTATAGTCAAGGGGATATTCAATCTCAATGTTTTTACTTCTTCGTGTATCAAAGGTTCTCTGAGTCTCATCGGCCACATATTTTGATGACACCAAAGACCACAAATATCTCACTATTCCAATCAATTGTACCGGTAGCATAATAACCAGAGCAGAACTTAGAATCAGTTTGGTTACAGTTAGTAACGTGCTTTCAGAACCATCGCCATACCCAATGCCAGACATAAAGGAGACTATCAAAGCAAATATAAACGTCACTAAAACCGAGGCTAACAAAGGCATAAAAATAACAATCTGTTTTAATTGCCCACTAGCCCTCATGAGTTCATAATTTAAGGCACAAATCCTTGCTGCAATCCTCGATGCATTAAGCCAAGTTTTTCTAGCAAAATCATGATTCTTATGTCCCTTTAATATTCCTACAAACGCTTTAAACCAATTTCCACCGGTGTCGTGTATAACTAACTCTATATTGAAAATCTCACCACCATCATAATAAGTACCCACAGCAGCCCTACGAAATCTGCCACTTAAAATCTTCAAAGCCGTAATGAATTCCTCCGATTTTATTGCCAGTTCAATAACTTTTGCTTTTAAAGGTTCTTCCACATTATCTTTAGGCCCAACAGAATAAGGTTGAATTTCTTCTGCGATATCTTCAAGAATCAAAAGGTCATCACTTATACGACTTCTAATTCCTAGCCTACTGCTAATCGCGCTTCCAAACCAGAATGTTAAGAAAGCAATAATAATTGTTAGTATCGCAGCACTAGCAGTTACAATACCAATAGCCAATGTTAACATCGAGCTTTCAGAGATATTAATGCTCGTATTAAGGTAAAGCATCCTCCCTATTAACACGGAAATAAGAATTACCGCTAAGTTAATCCTTAGAAATTTCAGCAATAGAGCCTTTTTAGTTTTTGAAAGCCTTGCATTAAATTCTTTACGCCACGGTGACCAATCCCATATCGCCTCCTGGTCTTTATCAAAACCAAAAGGAGGGGGTGGGCCATTTGCACCTAATTCATTTTCCAATGTCATCTTATGAAGGATTATACAGCTTTCTTTCTATCTTACCAACTATAGGTAAAAACACATATATGTTTTATACCGCAATCACTTAACTAATAAGGGGGGGCTACATCTAGCCCCCCCAATATGATTACTCCGGATTTCACACCTATGGTCGGGGTGGCCGGATTCGAACCGGCGACCACCTGAACCCCATTCAGGTGCGCTACCTGGCTGCGCTACACCCCGTCTTACCGCTGGCTTTCTGCCCAGATATTAGCATAAATGGTGGTCGAGCGCAATCAGTATGCCTTGAGAGGGTAAGGTTGCGCTCGGTTGCTCAAGCCCCCGCTGCTATAGACGGCGCGTCTCAAACATGATAACATTATACAGATACCGCGTTATTCGCCTCCCCGCCCCTCCCGATATCGGGTTTATCCAAGCTTTAAATCAGGAGTACTAAATAATGGCGCACTCAGATGAAGCAGTGAAAACATTAGTTCAGTGTGATTTTGATGGCACGATTGCCACCGAAGATGTGAGCTTTTTGTTGCTGGATGCCTTTGCCGATAGCAGCTGGCGGCAGCTGCTGTCGGACTACAGAGATGGCAAAATATCTGTTGGCGATTTCAATGCTTTGGCGTTCGCCATGGTCAAGCCTGACAGGCAGGCCCTGACTGACTTTATCAATGGCAGGATGGAGATACGCCCCGGCTTTGGCGAACTATTGACCTATTGTAATCGCCGGGGCTTCCAGTTCGTCGTCGTGAGCAATGGCCTGGATTTCTATATAGAAAAAATCTTGAAAGATAACGGAGTGGATAACCTCGAAGTGTTAGCCGCACGGACTCGGTTTGATTCCAGAGGTATCGAAGTCAACTACATAGGACCTGATGGCGACGAAGTGCGGGATGATTTTAAGGGAGTACATATCAGGCGGTTCTTAAGCATGGGCTATCGGGTAATATATGTGGGTAATGGTCTTTCTGACCTCAAGCCGGCGGGGCAGGCCCATCACATTTTCGCCACCGGCGACCTGGTAGACCTCTGCAGGCGGGCGAATCTAAATTATACCCCCTTCGCTGACCTCAATGATGTCGTCAAAGGCCTGGAGCTTCTGGAACAAGAACGGGGTCACCGCCTCAGCGCTTAAGGCTGGTGACGGGTAACAGGGGGGGGCCGGAGCAAAGCCCCCATTAAATCCCACTGCTAAATGATTCTCTATTCATCGCCCTTTTCATAGTCCCTTTCGCCAAATATCTTGCTTCCTATCCTCACCATATTGGCACCCTCATCGATGGCGATTTTATAAGAGTTGGTCATCCCCATGGAGAGATATTTCATTTCTACGTGAGGCAAATTCAGCTTTTTAATTATTTCAAATATTTTTTTCGTTTCCCTGAAATAGGGTCTTGAATCTTCAGGGTCGCCGAAACGAGGCCCCATGGTCATAAGTCCGGTTACCCTCAGGTTTGGCAGACTTGAAACCTCTCTTATTAGTTGGGCTGCCTTTTCAGGGAGTACACCTGTTTTTTGTTTTTCCCGCCCGCTGTTTATCTCGATTAGCACTGGCATTACTTTGCCAATTTGGGTGCATCGCTTGTCAATCTCCTCAGCCAGTTCAATGGAATCAACAGTTTCTATCATGTCGAATAACTTTACTGCCTTTTTGACCTTGTTTTTTTGCAGGTGGCCTATGAAGTGCCACCTGGCTTTACCTCCGACTGCTTTGTAAGCCCGTTCGGCTTCCTGGACGTAATTTTCGCCCACAATTTTTACACCAGCTTCAATTGCCTGTAGAATTTCCTCAGGTTTCCTGGTCTTGGCGGCGGCTACCAGCTCAACTCCCTGTGGCAGCTCACTCAATATCCGGTTAATATTTTGTTCTATCATGGTTAAGGTATTCTAGCACTAAGCGAGAGTGATTGCCACGTCTCTCGGGCCGTACCGGATTGTTTATTGACCTCAGTGGCAGGAACATTCCCCAGGCTATATACTATATAATGGATACTGAATGGATAGCTTATATTAGTAGACTGGGGAGTAGCTGGGTGGACGGTGAGAAAATGGAGATGGAAGGCTGGAAACTGGCGTCAACTACCTCCGGGGCACATCTAAACAGAATCCTGGAAATGTATAAGGAATTGGGTATAGATGTCCATCTGGAAGAGGTAACGCCGGAAGAGTGCGGTGGGTGTACCATCTGCTATGCGGCTGGCAATGAAACTATCTACCGGGTTTATACCCGACGGGAAGAAGGGGCTGAAAAGCCCTAGAAGGCGGGTTGTTACAAACATTAGCCAGGCAGAAGCAAATCACGAAAGGAGAAATGGAGAATGCCTCCTGTAGTTTCAATTATAGGTAAATCAAAGTCTGGGAAGACGACCCTTATCGGGAAGCTGATTAAGGAGCTAAAGTTGCGGGGCTATCGAGTGGCTACCATTAAACATGTCTCCGAAGATATGTCCTTTGATAAGCCGGACAAGGATAGCTGGCACCACATTCAATCTGGAAGCGAAGCTACTGCTATCTTCTCCTCGAATAAGATGGTGCTAATTAAGCCGGTTACACCGGAGCCAGTTCTCAGCGAAATAGTCCGTTTCTTTGGCGAGGAATATGATATAATCCTAACCGAAGGTTTTAAGAGGGATAATGCGCCCAAAATAGAAGTACATCGTAGGAAGATAGGGCCACCTCTCGAGGCGGTTAAAAAGCTGGCGGCCATAGTCACCGATGAACCATTGGAAACTAAGGTCAGGCAGTTCTCCTTCCAGGATGTCAAAGGCCTGGCTGACCT
>SDBV01011889.1_pt1 | contig 11217 bp, 8 predicted proteins | sample 2277081 | NCBI WGS metagenome assembly SDBV01 (sample SAMN10402039, study PRJNA504765) | marine sediment metagenome | isolation source: marine sediment core GS10_PC15, 223 cmbsf | place: Arctic Ocean: Southern Knipovich Ridge | collected 2010
GCTTCTTTGTTTCAGACGCTTCGCCGCCCGGTTAATCACCTTCATGCCCGGCGCAAGCAGGCCGGTAAGCAGGGCTATGATGGCGATAACCACAAGCAGTTCGATCAGCGAAAATGCCGATATGCCGCGAACATGTCTTATCCTTATCATTTCCTATTCCTTAACAAGACTTTTGCAAAAACATGTCAAATCGCAATTTTGCAAAAGTCATATCCTTAATATATCTCCGTCTCAATACAGCCCGTCGGCAAAGTACCGGCACAAGCTGTCTCACTTGCTGCTGATATTATCTGCGGCGGTTGTCAAATCACCATCAGGCCCGCCCGATTCAACCACCGGAAAAGTCATCCCCGGCACATACTGGTAATCAAGAGGCTCGCCCCACGGATCCAAAAACTCAAATTTCCTATCGTTGTCCGTATCACCGATCTGTGATTTCTGTATCTGCTCGCACAACGCACATGACTTCGGCTGAGAATAAAGCTGATCATACAGATACTCTATCGACGATATCTTCGGATCAGGATTATTGGCCGGGTCCGGGAATGCCTCATGCCAGTCGTGGTACTGCTCAATCGCCGCAATCAGCACTCCGATGGTGCACTCACAAAGACTCTCCTGGGCCTGTCGCTTCAGATGCTTGCCGAAACCCACCACCGCACCGATGAGTATCAGCAATATCGCAACAACGATCAGCACCTCGCTTAGTGAAAAACCGGATTGGCTGTAACACTTCCTCATTCAGATACCTGCCGACGATCCAACTTACTCCGTCTTCGTGAAGTTGGTAATATCATCAGCCGTACCGTAACGCCCGTCCTTCCCGGCCGATATGAGAATATAGGACCCCGCACGATAAGGACGCTTGATCGTCGTAATTTCGGTGTTCAGTATTATGTTTTCAAAATCCAGCCAGTCAGTTAGACCGTCGGCAATGGGATGAAGCAAGGTAATGTTTTCGGGTACACCAAGCAAGAGCAGGTTTTCATTGTCCCGGTAGTAATAAATGTCATCGTCAATCTCGGCCGGACCGGCAGGAGGCAAGACATACGTGGAATCCTGGTCAAAATACTCGGTTCGTGCGCGGTAGTAGAGAATCGGCATACCCGTCTTCTTATTTGTCTGGTTGACCGCCAGAGTGCGTTTCTTCGCATAAACATCGCACAAGACATAATTCAACTGATTGAAACCCATAACATTCGCGTAAATGTCTCCCAGCATATAGGCATTGGCGTTTTCCCCTTCAATGAAAGGCCCTTCACGCTCCGGCAGATTTTGAATACCCACGTCATAGATCTGTTGCGGGTTCCCGAGCGTATCATACCCCATCAAGTTGGATCGGAATCCCGATCTCGGGTGATAGCCCAACAGGTCTTGGCCCATCAGGGCGTCGGCCAGTTTCTGGGCGCCGCCGTATGGGGTCGGGTCCACCGGATCCACCGGCGCAATCGAATTGTCATTGGACGGTGGATACGTGCCGTATCCGGACTCGACGACAAACATGTCGATTGCTACCTCGATACTGTGAAACTGGGCCCTTTGCTGAATCTCCCTGGCGTAGTCACGAACAAGGTTCAGGGCGGGAACCAGAAGCCCGATCAGTATCGCAATGACACCCATCACCGTCAGGAGTTCCACGATCGTAAACGCCGACTTTTTCTTTGATGCCGATTTCCATTTTTCCATCGAACCGTTCCTTTCAAACACTGCTAATAATTGTTTCTTTATCCGAACAGTAACAACACTTTTGCAAAATTTCTGTAGTAGCTCTCTACATAAGAGCCGTAATAATACCGATCATGGGCAAAAACATCGCTATGACGATCGTGCCGACAATCAGGCCGAGCAAGATAATCATAATCGGCTCGAGCATCGACATCAATGCCGACACCAGGACATCGGAATCTTCGTCAAAGTTGTTGGCGACCTTTTCCAGCATCTTGTCCATGTCGCCCGTTTCTTCACCCACATCGACCATATTGACGACAATCGCGTCAACCGTCTTGGACTGTCGAAGCGGATTTGCAAACGTGTCGCCCTGACGGATGGCATTGTGAACCTTGCCCAACATGTTGGCATAGATTTCATTGCCCGATGTTTCGCGGGTGATATTCAGCGCCTCCAGGATCGGTACGCCCGCGCTGATAAGCGTCGCCAATGTCCGCGTCCATCGTGCGACCGCGGTTTTGTAAACAAGCTGCTTAAGGACAGGTATTCTGAGCCTGACCCAGTCGCCTGCGTATCGCCCCGCCCTGAATTGCCTGATCAGACGCATGATCCCCATCAGGATAAACGGTACCGCCACACAAATGGCGGCGTTCAAGCCTTTCCTGCCGATAAGCCAGGTACTGATGGCGAGCAAAGTCAGCGTAAGCTTCGGCAGTTCCTGCTCGCCGTCGGACATGTCGTTGAGAACATTGGCGAAATTCGGGATGATAAATATCATCAGCCCCATCACGATTATAAATGCAGCCGTCAGCACCACTATCGGGTAGACCATTGCACCCTTGACTTTCGCTTTGAGGCGCTGGGACTTCTCCATGAAGTCGGCCACACGAGAGAGAATAATGTCCAGTACACCGCCGACTTCTCCGGCGGCAATCATGTTCACAAAGAGCCTGTCAAAACACTTGGGATGCTTGCTCATCGCCTCCGAAAGCGTCGCACCGCCCTCGATATCGTCGGCGACCAGCCCGATGACCCTCCGCATATTGCCCTTCTTCTGCTGCCCCTCAAGGATGCGAAGTGATCGCAAAATGGCAAGCCCGGCATCCTGAAGCGTCGAGAGCTGCCTGGCGAACTGACAGACGGCTTTGATCTTGACCTTGCCCGTCGCACGCCGCCGCTTGGGCTTGGCCGCCGCACCTGTCTTGACCTTTTTGCCGGCGCTCCTGGCCCGAACCTTCGTGGGAAACAGACCCTTGTTGCGTATCTTGCTTATCGCTTCCTTGCTGCTCAGTGCCTCTATCTCGGCTTTGACCTCCGTGCCGTTGCTGTCAAGTGCTCGATATTGAAATACAGGCATAATCTTTACCTCCGAACAGTTCTTCAATCCTCATTCTGTACACGTCTCTATTCCTCAGCAGCCAACGTCTCCTTGGCAACCTCTTCGATGGTCGTTATGCCGTCAAAAATCACGGCAAGACCGTTCTGCCGCAGCGTTCTCATCCCGTTCCTGCGAGCCGCCTCCCGCAGCACGTTGGTCGAGGCGTTGTTCATGATCAGGTCCCGCAGCTCATCGTTAAGCACCATGATTTCGTAAAGACCTATTCGCCCGCGATAGCCGGTGTTGTTGCACTGATCACATCCACGACCGTAGTACAACTCCTTGTCCCCTACATCATCCGGCGTCAGACCAATTTCACTCAGCATCGCCTCAGTCGGCTCGAAGGCCGTCTTGCAGTTAAGGCAAATCCGCCTTACAAGACGCTGGGCAACGATACCTTCAAGCGTCGCCGTAATTAAAAACGTCTCCAGACCCAGATCGATAAGCCTGGCTAATGTGCTCGGAGCATCGTTTGTATGAACGGTAGTAAACACCAGGTGCCCCGTCAGCGACGCCTGGATCGATATCTGCGCCGTTTCGAGATCACGAATCTCACCAACCATTACTATATCCGGGTCCTGACGAAGGATAGAACGCAGGCAGCGTGCAAACGTCAGGCCGATATCCGGCCGCATCTGCACCTGGATAAGTCCGTCGATATCATATTCCACCGGGTTTTCAGTGGTAATAATCTTCGTCTTGACATCGTTGAGCTTCTTAAGCGCCGAATACAAAGTCGTTGTCTTGCCGCAGCCGGTCGGGCCCGTCACGATAATAATGCCGTTCGGTTTCTTGATCAACTCCTCGACCATCTTCATTTCCCGCTCGCGCAGGCCCAGACCACCCAGTTCCAGCTCGACGGCGCTCCTGTCAAGCACACGCAGCACGACACTCTCTCCGAACATTGTCGGCAGCACACTCACACGCAGATCGACCGGGTTGCCGCCCACAACAAGCGGTATTCGACCGTCCTGCGGCAAGCGCCTTTCAGCGATATCAAGGTTGGCCATCACCTTGATTCGAGAACTCAAAGCAACTGCTACATGCTTCGGCGGCGGAACCATCTCATACAGCACCCCGTCAATACGATACCGCATCTTGAACTCATTCTCAAACGGCTCAAAATGAATATCAGACGCCTTGTCGCGAATCGCCTGCAGCAGCACCAGGTTCAGCAGTTTCTTAACGGGATTCGATTCGGCAAGTTCCTTCAGCTCGTCCAGGTCGATGCTCTGGTCCCGCCCCCGGAACTCGGCAAGAGTACTGTCGCTTTCGATCTCACCGATCAATTCACTCAGGCTGGAATCTTCCTCCGCATAGTACTTCGCAAGAGCATCCTCCAGCGAATCCGTGTCGGTGATTTTCGCCTCCACCGTATAGCCCACTAACGTTCCCAGGTCATCGGTCGCCCGGAAATTGTCCGGGTCGTCCATCGCAATGGTCAGAACACTGCGCCTGCTGTCGAAGGCAATCGGCACAACCCGAAATGTCTTGGCCATCTGCGCCGGCAGCACTTCGAGCACGTTCCCGGCGATATCAAGGTCCTCCAAATCCACACACTCCATGCCCCGCTGCCCCGCCAGCGCCACCTGCAGGTCCTTCTTCTTGATCAGCCCACGCTCAATGCATATCTCCCCCAGTTTGACCTTGCCGGCGCGCTCCTCCTGCAATTGCAGACACTCATGGAGTTTATCTCGCGTTAACAAGCCCATCTTGATGAGAATCCGGCCAAGCGACCGGCCCTTAAACTGCTGCACGGGCGCTCTCTTAGCCATTTGCCCACCCCCTCAACATCTTGACGCCTGACACTGCCATGGTGACCCTTTCTACCATATTATAGCCCCCTAACCCGCTCTTAGCAAGTAAATTACATAATAGACACGTGGTATACGGGACTTAACCATGCCCCGCGCCTCACCACTTCTGACCTCCAATTCTTGTGAATTCCGCCAAAACCACCACGCACGTCTCCAAACCGGCCCTTCTAAGCACATGCACCCACCGTCACCAAATGCCCCCTAATCATTACCGGAAAAACCCTCTCTTTGGCCCAAAACGCAATAGACACCCGGCATATAAGACTCAAAGGTCTTTGCGGATACCTGGTTCCCGCCCCCATAATCCGGCGTGCAACCCGTGCTACGTCTTCAGGATCGGGCCAAAATCCCCATCAAGCACAGCACCATCCTTCATCTGTTTCGTTCGCTTCTCAGCCTTTTCCAACAAAACATCCGGCTGACGCGCTTTGTCTAACATCTCTTCCAGGCTTATCCGTTCGTCGCGATATAATTCCCACAAATGATCATCCAGCAGTTGCATTCCGAACTTCTTGCCTAACTGAATGCTTGACTCCAGGCGATAGACCTTATTCTCGCGAACCAGATTCGCTATCGCAGGTGTCACAACCATGAACTCGTAAGCCGCCACACGCCCCTTGCCTACCTTCAGCGGGCAAAGCGTCTGGCTTAGAACCGCAATCAGGTTTGTGCTCAACTGCACCCGTATTTGCTCCTGCTGACTGACCGGAAAAGCATCTATAATACGGTTGATCGTGCCCTGGCAACCCGTGGTGTGCAGCGTGCCGAACACAAGGTGGCCCGTCTCGGCAGCGGTAATCGCAGCCTCCATTGTCTCGAGATCCCGCAATTCACCTACAAGAATTACATCCGGATCCATTCGCAGGGAACGCTTCAACGCCTCCCCAAACGACGGAACATCAATCCCGACTTCCCGCTGATTGATAATCGATTGCTTATGCGTGTGATAATACTCTATGGGTTCTTCGACCGTAATGATATGCCTGTCGAGGTTCACATTGATATAGTCGATCATACTCGCTAAGGTGGTCGTCTTGCCGCTTCCTGTAGGTCCCGTCACCAGAAACAACCCCCTCGGTCTGCGGCACAAAGCTGAACAAATCTCGGGCAATCCGATCGTATCAAAGGTGAGCAACTCAGACGGAATCAGCCGAAGTACGAGCGAAAGATTCCCTTTCTGGCGAAATACCGATGTCCTGAATCGCCCCGCATCGCCAAATGCAAACCCGAAGTCGGTGCCCCCGTTCTCCTGAATCTCCTGCTGATTCTTCTCAGGCGTGATACTCTTCATCAGCGAGACGGTATCTTCCGGCCCCAGGACCTTTGTGTCCAGAGAGCGCAGCCGTCCGCTGATTCGCAGCACCGGGGGCCGGTCCGTCACAAGGTGAAGGTCTGACCCGCCCATCTTGATGCAGGCTTCCAGCAATCTGTCAATATGCAATGATCCCATATTTCATCCCTACTTACTATATGCAGTTACCCAAAGAAAGAACAAAGACATAACCAATAAACAACCAGTAAATCCAACCATGTTCAATCACCATCTTTCAGAAAAACAACAACTTAATCTTCATCTACCATTAGACCCTCAGCCTGGGAGACTCTTGCAACCTCATCCGGTGTTGTAATCCCTCTGAACACCTTCCGCTTGCCGTCCTGCATAAGGGTCTTCATCCCGCTGTTGCGAGCCGCCCTCCTCAGTTCGGAGGTAGGTGCTCGGGCAAAGGCCAGTTCTCTGATCTGACTATTCAATTCCAGCATTTCAAAGATAGCTAATCGGCCTTTGTAGCCCGTATTCTGGCAACGCGAACAGCCGCTGCCTTTATAAATAGGGTTCTTACGTAATTCGTCAGGATTGATCCTCAGCAGCCGCAGGTAGTGCGGGTCCGGATTCTCGTCCACGACCTTGCAATTATCGCATATAACGCGGACAAGTCTTTGCGCCATAATCGCCTGAATTGAACTGGCCACCAGGAAGGGTTTGACACCCATATCAATCAGACGTGTAATGGCGCTGGGAGCATCATTGGTATGCAGTGTGCTGAAGACAAGATGGCCGGTCAAGGCCGCCTGGATGGCGATATCGGCCACCAGACCGTCACGAATCTCACCGATAAGGATAATATTCGGCGCTTGACGCAGCATGGAACGAAGAATCTTCTCAAATGTCAGATCGATCTCCGTTCGCACCTGGCACTGGTTGATCCCCGAAACGTTGTATTCGACGGGATCCTCTGCCGTAATGATCTTCTTGTCCGGGCGGTTAAGCTCCATCAGGGCCGAATAAAGTGTGGTCGTCTTGCCGCTGCCTGTGGGGCCCGTAACCAGAAATATCCCATTGGGCCGCTTGATGATCTGCAGGAACGCCTCGTAATCATCCTGCTCGAAACCCAACGCTTGAATCCCGATCTGCACAGACTCGGGTCGCAGAATACGAAGGACGGTACTTTCGCCATGATAACCGGGAAGACATGAGACACGAAAGTCGATATCGCTTTCGTCGATAACACGCTTGATTCGTCCGTCCTGGGGAAGACGCCTCTCCGTGATATCCATCCCTGACAGGATCTTGATACGTGCAATGATCGGCGCCTGCATGTTCTTGGGAATATTGTCACGCTCGACACAAACCCCGTCAATACGATACCGTACCCGGACCCGGTCCGACATGGGCTCGATATGGATATCGCTCGATCTGAGTCGCACCGCTTCATCGATGATCAAATTGACAAGGCGAATGATCGGCCCGTCATCTTTTTCATCCGCTGCCTGTGCAAGCCGGACTCCGCCCTCTATCCCATGACCCGCCGCCTCAAGTTCCGCCGCGGTCGCGTCGATACTGCTGCGCACTTCATCCATTGTGTGCAGAATAAAGGTCCTTATCTTGGACGGACTTGCAAGGCAGCACTCGAGTTCCTTGTTCAGACGAAATCGAAGTAAATCCTGAAGGTCAAGATCCGTGGGGTCACTGATGATAATCTTCAGCCTGCCGTTGTCCAGCCCCAACGGAAGGACAAAATGCTTCTTAATCAGTTCAGGCGGAATGAGTTTCTGGGCACTTTGCGAGATAGGCGTGGTGTCAAGGTCCACATACTCCATCCCAAATTGCTTGGCCAGGGCCTTGCAGATGACGTCCTCGGAGACCACTCCCATGCCGACAAGCGTCTCACCGAGACGCTTGCTGTCGGCTTTAGCCTTCTTAATCGCCTTAATAAGAGTCGGCTTGTCAACAAGCTTGCTCTTATATAAAATCTCGCCCAAATGTCTGCGTTTTTGTGCCATAAGCTCCTTACAAAGCAAACAGAAAACCCCAGAGGCCCTTATTATACCATATTACCCACGTTTCGTCAATTCACATTTCAGTTCTGAGCATATTTAACGCAGTCATTGCACTCCTGAGTCGCACGTTCTGTCGTGAATGGAAAAAAACGTGTCTCTCGCAGAGGGATTTGTCGGCGCAATCCAATGAAATATATACCAGTCCCACCGGCTTTTGTTCGGTTGCGCCGCCTGGACCGGCTATGCCGGTTATGCCGAGCGCATAATCGGTGCCGGCCTTTACCCGGGCCTCTCGCGCCATCGCCCGGGACACTTCCTCGCTGACGGCGCCGTGTTTTTCAATCAGTTCCGGCTGAATGCCAAGTTCGCTGATCTTGGCCTCATTACAGTATGTAATCCAGCCGCACTTGAAGTAATCACTCGAGCCCGGCACATCGGTAATGAGCTTTCCTAACAGCCCTCCCGTACACGATTCGGCGACGGCAAGGTTTTTTTTGCGCTCTTTCAGAGCCGCGCCGACGACCTCGGCAAGGCTTTGGCCGTCATAGCCATAGACCAGGTCGCCTAAGATTTCAGCAAGCTGGGTGCGCTGTCGCTCGACCATCTCTTCGGCGTCGTCTTTTCCGCCGGCCGCAGCGACGATGTGGAGCGTGATAACACCTGCACTTGCGGTGCTGTTAATAAGAGGATTACGCCCCCGCTGCATCAGATCACCCAGCTTGTCGGCAATTGTGGATTCGCCGGCGCCGAAACACATTACCTTCCCGACGACAATGACCTGCCCGGCGGCCAGGGCCTTCAACCGGGGCGCCACCGATTCGAGAAACATGCATTCCATTTCTTTCGGCACCCCGGGCATACAAGCGATGAGTTTGCCTGCCGCCTCCGCCATCATCCCCGGCGCTGTTCCGAGTGGATTCGCCAGTCCGTTTGCCCCGGCCGGCAGGTACGCCTGGGTCTTGTTTGCCTGGGCCATCGACAGATTCCGCCGGGCAAAAAACTGTGATATTTGATCGAAGAGTTCGGAGTTGAATTCCAAAGGAACACCAAGGAACTCCGCTAGCGCCTGCCTGGTTACGTCATCGTCTGTAGGACCGAGCCCGCCTGTAACCAGAACGATATCCGCCTGCTCTGTTGCCTGCGTCAGTGCGCGGGCAATTTCGCCGGTCTCGTCGCCCGTCGTTAAGAAGCTGATCGCAGGTATGCCGCAAGACAAAAGCTGCCGACTGAGCCAGGATGCATTTGTGTCGACCGTTTGACCGCTGAGGATCTCATTACCTATACTGATTATGGATGCTTTCTTCATATTTGGCAATATCAGGCCCTGCTCTTGCCGCCTGAGACGTTTATTGTCGTGCCGTGGATATAGCCGGCTCGGCTGGACGCTAAGAAACACACGACATTCGCCACTTCGCTTAGTTTCCCGCTCCTGCCCATCGGTATCGAGGCATTCTCATACTTAGATCGCAGCGTCTCAACACTTATGCCGCGAGTATAGGCCAGTGCCCGCTCATACTCATCCGACCTCAGGCCGGTAGCTTCGAGGATTCCCGGTGCGATACCGACCACGCGAACGCCCTGCCTCCCTAACTCCTTGGCCCAGGATCGCGTCAGATTGTATACGGCAGCTTTGGTGCCCGCGTAGACGCTTTGCCCCTCCGAACCTTCCATTCCCGACTCGGAAGCCATATTGATTATAACCCCGCCTGCACCTGAACTCAGCATCACTCGCGCAGCCGCTTGGGCGCACAGGAACAGCCCTTTTTGGTTGACCGTAACCACCTTGTCCCAGATACCCTCGGTCAACTCTTCTTTGCCCGCCGGGTCTACCAGCAGCCTCGGAATGTTTATGCCCGCATTGTTGACGAATATATCCACGCGGCCAAAGGCATCGAGCGTCGCCTGGATCATCGCATCGACGCTGGCCTTATCCCCCACATCGACCTTCACCGCAATATGCTCGCCGCCTGTCTTTTCTTTTGTTTCAGCAACGACCCGCTCGGCCCCTGCTTCGTCTATATCAGCAATGACAACCTTCACTCCCACCTCAGCCAGGCCTTCGCAAACGGCCCTTCCGATTCCAGACGCGCCCCCGGTCACTATTGCCGCTTTTCCATCCAAATCAAGCCAGCTCATACTGTTCCTTACTCCAATTTCTCATTTTCGTTGTCAAGAACCTACACTTCGATCATCGCCTTGATCACGCCATCGCCGTAAGCGCCGACCAGGTCGAACGCCTTCTTGGTTTCTGCAAGCGGGTAACGGTGAGTAATCAAAAAGTCAATATCAACCTGCCTGCCGGCTATCAAATCCATCGCCTTGTGAACGCAATGCCTCTGCCTGCGTATATATCGCACCTCAACCTCTTTTCGCCTGAACTTGTCGACATCGAAAGAGACGCGATCCTTCCTCGGAGTCCCGACCAGAACAATGGTCCCGCCTGGCCTGAGCACCTCAAGCGCCTGGTCTACCGCATCCTGCTGGCCGCAACATTCGAAGACGACATCCAGACCGAGCGGTTCCAAGCCCGACACACTGTTGACAATGTCATCCTTGTCCGGATTACCCGTCCAGTCGACGCCAAGGCCCTTTGCGGCCTCCAGACGTGTGTCTATCTTGTCGGTAACGTAGATTTTGCCCGCATTCTCAGCTTTGGCAGCGGCCAGGACGCTCAAGCCGATGGGGCCGGTACCCAGAATCCCAATCTTGGCTTCCAGCGGGATGGTTCCGCGTTCAACCGCGTAAACGCCGATTGAAAACGGCTCGCAGAGAGCGGCTTGATCGAGCGTAATCGCCCCCTTGGTTGGAAGGCAGCACTCCTCCGGCATGACGAGGTACTCGCACAGGCATCCGCCCCCTTCTCTGGGCGCGCCGAGAAAACGCACTGTACGGCAGGTGTTGTCCCTGCCCATCAGGCACTGGTCGCATTTATGGCAGACCTCGGCCGGGTCCACTACGACCGGATCTCCGACTTTCACGCCGGTAACCGCAGAGCCAACGGCCTTAACGGTCGCAGAGCACTCGTGGCCTATTATAAAAGGATACTCGACCACCATCCGGCCGATCTTGCCGGTC
>SDBV01011890.1_pt1 | contig 11216 bp, 11 predicted proteins | sample 2277081 | NCBI WGS metagenome assembly SDBV01 (sample SAMN10402039, study PRJNA504765) | marine sediment metagenome | isolation source: marine sediment core GS10_PC15, 223 cmbsf | place: Arctic Ocean: Southern Knipovich Ridge | collected 2010
TGCCCGGGCGCTCGATGAGTTGCAGCGGATGAGTTCTTAGCTATAATGTCCCTGCGGCACGGGCGATTAGCTCAGTTGGCTAGAGCGTGCGGATCACACCCGCGAGGTCACAGGTTCGAGTCCTGTATCGCCCACGGATAGCGGCTCTGTGCTTTCGCATGGAGCCGCTTCATTGCGCATGTTCCCGCCAATCGAAGGTTGCCAGATCTGCACCTCTGCCTCTTGCGGGTCGATGCACTTCGATGCGGCTGGGTACTGCACCGGATTCTGCACCGCTTTTGAGAAATGATCCTCGGTGACCTGGAGATAATGCTTAGCTGCTACCTGCGGGCTGTTGCCGATCCAACTGCAAACCACCTGCACCGGATACTCTTCGGCCAGTTCTGTTTCCCTTGAAGACCGGCAGTTTTGGAACAGTTTCGGCCAAGGCTTCAATGGCAAGCTGCGGGATGAATGCCTCAATAGCGAGTTGTTCCTGTCCCTAGCCGAAGCCAGATACATTGTGGATCGCTGACGGTTGGACTACAATCACCATCGGCCGCACAGCAGGTTGAATTGGATGACCCCGCGGCGTTCGCGGGACTGTGTGCAGCTACGGCGCTGCTGCAGCGAAACGCGCGTGCAACAAGTTGCACGCCCTGCAAGCTGGTTTCAAAGGAGAATCTCATACGCGTCTGCGTCGTCGGAGGAACGGGTAACATCAGCACGCCATTTGTGCGGCTGCTGATCGAACAAGGCCATGAGGTCACGTGTTTCAATCGCGGGGAGCGGTCCGGCCTGCACCCGAAAGCCAAGCTCATCAAGGGCGACAAGAAGGCCGACCGACCCGGCTTCGAAAAAGCCATGCAGGAGCAGCGATTCGACTGGGCGATCGATATGCTCTGCGCTACTCCACAGGACGCCGCCAGCGACCTCCGCGCGTTCGCCGGCGTGAAGCACTTCATTCAGTGCTCGACGGTCTGCACGTACGGCGTGGACTACGACTGGGTGCCTGTCAGCGAGAACCATCCGCTTAGACCATTCACTGACTATGGGCGCAACAAAGTGGCCGCCGACCATCTCTTCCTCGAGGCCTATCATCGCAGCGGCTTCCCCGTAACGATCATCAAGCCCTCCACTACGTACGGCCCGACGTGGAACCTACCCCGCCAGGTGGGACGCGGCCCCGAGTGGGTGGACCGCGTGAAGAAGGGCAAGCCCCTCGTCGTCTGCGGCGACGGGCGGGCCCTGCACCAGTTCCTCTATGTCGACGACGCCGCACCGGCTTTCGTCTTTGCGCTGGGACGCGACCGTTGCGTCGGCCAAGTCTATAACATGACCCGCCGAGGGCACACCACATGGGAGGACTACCACAAGACGGCCATGAAAGTCATCGGCCGAGAGGTGGAACTGGTGGGCGTGCCCCTGGCCGCCCTGCGGGCCGCCAAGGTGCCCAAACTCGAACTCTGCGAAACCATCTTCTCGTATAACACTATCTACAGCTCGGAAAAGCTCTTCCGCGACATTCCGGAGTTCCAGCCGAAGACCTCGCTGGAGGAGGGCTTGGCACGACTGCTAAAGGGGATGCAGCAGCGGGGAGCTATTCCAGACTCCGACGGAATCGACTGGGAAGACCGCCTGATCGCCGAGCAGAGCAAGGTGGGGGATGCGGGCTCGGCTTCGCCTCGCCTGCCGCATTATTCGGAGGTGCAATTTCGTTCCGGTAATCTGCGCTTGGCTGGTGGATCTGTCACTTAGCAGGCCGGGCCGTTGCTTTGCGGATAAGGAATTGCTCAAAGCAACCGATTGCATTTCCGCTGTCGGCAGCGATTACCGACAATGGCTCACCGCACAGCACACTTTACCAAAGGGCCAAGGCATTCGTATTGGGCTGGCTTCGCGGTTTTTCAACAATCTGAGCGGCTTCGAAATTGGCACTATCCATCCCGAGGCGCTCGGGATGATCTGCCCAAATGATAACGATGATGCTTCTCAGACGGATTACCTTCCATCGCAGTGCCTGGGGCCCAAAGGAAAAGGAACTGAATCCCTTATTGTTTCAAACAAACAGATATGGGTGGGTTCAGGCAGGGGGTTCAAGCAGTTGTCTCTGACTGAGTTCTTCCGCGGGCTCTGGCTTGTTTCAGGCTCGAAGCAAATCGCTCGCGACGGGCTTCGTGCGAACGGCACGATCTTTCTGCCTGTCAGGTGCTTCAGACCGGAATGCCTTTTGACCCCTGATGGAGGAAGTGTCATTGAACAGCTTCTCGACAGTTGCGATATTGTGATCATCCAGGATGCAGACATGCGCTCCACAGACTTGATCCAGCATCGGCAAGAAGAACGTTGCCTTCAGAACGCCGTTGGCATTGATATGACAAGGCGACTGAGGCTGAAAGGGCATCAAATGTTCGTGATCGGGCGGCTGGGAGATTCCGCGTTGGAAGCACTTCCGGGAGAGCGCCTGTGGTAGAGGTTACCCAGGCAGATCGAAAATCCGCGGTCCTAACACCATCGAGCCTGGCGTGTCTGTCGAACGTCGCCACGGTAAACCTCACAGCCGGCTGCGCCCATGGGTGTCTGTACTGCTATGGCAGGGGCTATAGCACCTATCCCGGCGAGAATCGGATTGTCCTGTATGCCAATACTCTCGAGAAGCTGCGCACGGAACTACCGCGTAAGCGAAAAACACCCCTGGCGATCTATTTCAGCCCGTCCAGCGACTTCTTCCAGCCCGTCACCGAAGTGCTGGACATGGGCTACGAAATCCTCGATTTCCTGTTTCGGATGAAGCAGCGAGTATCGTTCCTGACCAAGGGCAAGATACCGCGCCGCCACATGGAGCTGCTGAAGGCGAATGCTCTCAGTGTTCACGCCGGAATCGGGCTGTCCACGCTGGATGAGAAGCTCGCGGGAATCTTCGAGCCAAACGCCGCCTCGCCGGGCCTACGCATAGCCCAGGCAAAGGAGCTCACGGCTGCCGGGATACTTACCCAGGTCAGACTCGATCCGATTCTGCCCGGCTTGACCGATGACGCGGGAACTCTTGAAGATGTGTGCCAAGCCGTCGCAGGCGCCGGTGTTCGTAACATAGCCGCCAGCGTCCTTTTCCTGCGTCCAGCTGTTGCCAAGAGCCTAAAGCGAAACATTCAGGCCTCCGACATTCTAGAAAAGCTCCTCGGCCGTTTCGATCGGGCAGACCGCTTGGACATTCACGCGGAGCGGTCTTCTGTCATTGCACTTGGGATGCACGACCGCCGAAGCGTCTACTCGCGCCTGACGCAGATCGCCGCCCGACACGGCATTGCCGTTCACGTTTGCGCCTGCAAGAATCCTGACATCACCAACGCACCTTGCAGCATCGCCGGCCGCTGGCCCGCTCGCAGCACAACCACTCAACATCGCCTCTTTTCTTGATCTTCGTATTGTCAATGCGATCCGCCTGTAGCGGCTTGCGACTGCCGAGACACGGCGAACGCCTGGCAGAAAGTTGCATTACTTCATCTCAATGACTCCCGCAACCAGCTTGTAACACTTGCGTGGTTTTGTGCGGGAAGCCTTGAAATGTCTCCACGGACGAGTGAGGCTTAACAAGAGAATGAACTTGTTGTTTTCACGAGGGCGATACCCTTGTGAAAGCTTCTCAGTAAAATCGGCATCAGTAACACGAAGTTCATATTGTACTCGGTTTTTCGTAGTGAAAACGGCATTCCATTTGTCCGGGGGCTCTTCGTGGAATTTCACATTTGACACGTCGATCAACTGAAGCGACTTCCATTGTTTGCGAGGAACTTTCCTGAACCTGAAGTATCTTTCCGGAATGGCTTCAGCTCTGTCTGTATGGAGTACCGTTCTATCCGATTCGCAATACCTGCGAATCATCTCGGGCTTTTCTTTTCCAACCTTTTTCCAGGGCGCCGAACAATAGCGATTCTCAGCTTGGAATGGTACGCTGGCATCTCCGCTTCTTAACGGGATATCCACAATGTCGAGCGGTTTTAGGTGTGAACCGCCAAGCAAGGTCCAATCTTCAGGAATCGCCTGACTGTCAGTTCTTGACACGGGACGGATCAATTTCCCGGTCGTCCGGATCAATCCCCGCAACACAGCGTTCATGCTCTTTGCGCGAATTTGCCAAACAGATCACTTCTGCCATGAAACTCTCCTCCTACAAATGAACAATTCTGATGTTCCCCCACTTGTCTCCCAGGAATTCAGCGGCAAGCCTCCGGTGACAATGTTCGGCGTGCGGCTCGCTGCACAACAGGCACACGTCGTTCATTTCATCGCGCGTCAGGCGATCATCCGGTCGCCTGCGATCCAAAAGCTTACGGTATTCATCTTCGTATGCCTCCCAAGACACCCGTTTTGCCTTGTAATCATCGAGGAGCTGTTTGGTAGGAGCAAATTCGGGAAGGTGTTCATATTCTGCCCCCAAGATCGCGCGAAGAAAAAACTCAAGGTCTTTCTGCTTGGTAAACCCGGCCAGTTGCGAGCGATTGTAGAGGCGGACATCCAGGATTTTCCGCATCTTGTTCTCTTGGAGAATCGAAAAGAACTGCTCAGCACTCTTTCCTGCAAACCCGATCGTGAATATGGTAATCTCAGAATGGTTCATCGAGGCCACCTGTTTTGTCTTCGGAATCTCGTTCTGTCCCAAGGAGCCCAACAGCGGCACCTGCAAGCCTGGCCCCGCCGCAACACTATACTGGATTCAGATTCTCTGTCACGGGTTTCACTCTTGGCTGAGCTTTGCTTGTGCTTGTATGACCTCTCACCTTTACAGGCGAAGTACACGTTTTGCGCGCGCAAAATAGTAACTTGACGCACTTGCAGATATCGCAAGTCTTTTTCATGAAGCGAGTAAGATTGTTTTATTTTCCAGAGTCACTTTGCGTGCGAACCTGCAGTTTTGTGCGCACAAAAGGGCAGGTTGGGCATCGCAAGATGTGTAAGGGTAATGGACTATGCCAATTCTCAAGATTGGACTGCAATGATTCGTAAGTATATCTCGCGGCATACATAGATGTTACGGCTCGGCGCGGCACCCGGCGTACTTGTCAGAAGAATGATCAGTTGTCTCGATTGCGGGTCTTGCATGATAGAGTGCTTCCCTTGTCGGCAGAGCGGGCAGACGCTTGGTAACGAAGGACATGACAGAGTCCAAAGCACTGATCCCCGATGCTGCATGGCGATACGGGCCTCGCCGACCTGCGCATTTCGACCCGAGCCGGATCGTCTTGGCCAAGGGTAGTGTGAATACGCCCCGGCGGCGGGGAATGGTCGAAGCCATCTGCGGCCTGTACCCGAAGGCCGAGGTGAGCGAGATGCTCGATCTGCCACACAATCGAATCGATGTCGGCCCGGCCGGGACGCTTGAATCACACTACGAAGGCAAACATACGCTCGTCTTTGGCGAGCACAAGCGTGCGGTGCGCCTCAGCGACGAAGCCGACAACACCTGCCCGAACTACTGGCACTTTTCGCCCTACGGCTTCTGCCCATACGACTGCATGTATTGCTACCTGGCGGGTACGCCCGGCGTGCGGTTCTCGCCCACGGTGAAGATCTTCCTGAACCTGGATGAGATTCTGGGCCAAATCGACAAGGCCGCGCGCAAAAAGGCCGAGCCGACCGCCTTCTACCTGGGCAAGCTCCAAGATGGACTGGCAACGGATCCGCTGACCGGCTACTCGCGCGTGCTTGTGCCCTTCTTCGCGCGACACCCCATCGCTCGCCAGGTCGTGCTGACTAAGTCCGCTGAGGTAGATAATTTGATCGAGCTGGATCACCGCGGCCGAACCATCTTGTCCTGGTCTCTCAACCCGCCCGAAGTGACGCACCAATTCGAAGACAACACACCTGACCCGGATAAGCGGACTGAAGCCATGAAGCAATGCGCCGCGGCCGGCTACCCGCTGCGTGCCGTAATCATGCCCATCATACCGATCGTCGGTTGGCGCGAAGCATACGCGATGTTCCTGGACGAGCTGCTATCAACTATCCCGCTTCAGCGGATCACACTTGGCGGCATCTGCAGCTACCCGGATGCCCGCCGCTTGATGGAAGCGAAGCTTGGTACCCGGAACGCCGTTTCCAACGCATTGGACAGCGCCGGCGGTAGATCCGCCGACGGTCGCAGCCGGTATCCATTCGATCAGCGGATCGAGATCTACACGCACCTCATTAACGTCATTCGCGACCATCGGTCAGCTCCGCAAATCGCGCTGTGCTTGGAAGAGCGTCGGACATTCGAAGCCCTGGGGCTCGAATCAGCTCTCGGGGTGTGCAACTGCGTGTTGTGAAGCGCGTTACGCTGATGTCATACGAAGGCGTTGGGCCGAATTGGTTCACGGCGACCGATGCGACTGGGAGTCCCTTACGCCGTCCTGCACCTGAGTTGACGAGAGCCGTTGGCCAAAACCGCAGCTGGCAGCGCGCGTGATTCTGCTACAGGCTCTTCATTGTCAAACCTCTAATTCCCGCTTCGGCGTCTCTGGTGGTGCTGGAGGCCCGAGCCCCTTCCGCCCCGTGTCCTGTCCGGCCGCGGTTGCTTGTTTACAGGATCGGGAATTGTGGTAACATTGACTCAGTGGGAGGCGGTCCCGGAGGGGCAGATGGCGGCGGAGGCACATCAGTCGCCTTGTTCTGGGTTGGGGGTCTAAGGAGCGATCGATGTATCGTCATGACAGCAGGTCTGGTTTTCTCGCGTTCGTTATTGTCCTCGTTGGTTTGGCGGCGTGCATCCCGACGGCGGTGGCTGACTACGTTCCGCCGATCGGAATACCGGCTCCGTCATTCGGCATCAATGAATTGCATACGATGTATGCGGGACAGTGGTATACCGCCGGCGGATTCACATACAGAGACGCCGGGAACGGGCCGTACACGCACTATGTCGATAACGCCCATCCCAGCGCCACCAATTCGGGTAATCCATATGGAACGGCCACAACGCCTCGGCTGGATATCTTTAACGGCAGTTCGATCACGCTGCCGGCCGGGTCCGTTGTTGAGATCCACGGCGGACCCTATTCCTACAGTGGTTCGCGGAGCATCTTTTCGCAGGGCACGGCCTCCAATCCCGTGTTCGTCCGGTCGGTTGATCCGGTCGGTAAGGTGCGGGTGCAGGGCACCAGTTCGCACGACTTCCGTCTCGCGGGATCCTATATGATCCTGGAGAACATGGAGTACTACAACCGCGCATGGGTCAGAGTTGTGTCGGGGGCTCACCATATTTGCATGCGGAGCTGCGAGATACACGATCCCGTGGGCCAGTGGCTTGCTGGCGGCTCGGCGTTCTACGCCGGCAGTTTCACCAACGACATTGTGGCCTACCGTAACCACATCCACGATAAGTTGAAGGGCTCGCCTGCCTCCCCAGGCGACTGCCACGGCGTCAACATAGGTTCCGGAACTCAGAACGTGTGGGTGCTGGAGAACAACATTCACGACAACAGCGGCGATGCGTTTCAGGCGGCCCACCAGGCCTCCCCGGCGCCGCACCACGTCTACGTCGGCGCCAATGAACTTCACGACGACAGAGAGAACGGCGTCGATCTGAAGACAATACACGACGTGGTGGTGTCGCAGAATGTCATTTACGGGTATCAGGCTTCGGCGACATCGATCGGCGACGCCATCGTTATCGGGTCCAATGGCTTTACGCCCGGATCGTACGGACCGATCAGGTCCTGGATCCTGTTTAATGATATCCGGAACTCTCAAACAGGGATCCGCGTCGAAGGCGCCGTGGATTGCTGGATCATAGGCAACAGGATTCACGATACCAACGGCAACGGCGTGCAGTTCGACATCGATCCGGATTCGAGCAACATAAACGTCGTCGGTAATACGATCGTCTCCATCGGTGGCGACGGTGTGCATCACAGTTGGAATGTCGGGGCGACGGAGTTCCACATCGAGGACAACATCTTCTCCAACATCGCCGGAGACGACATACAGCTCGACCAACCCATCGCCCAGCAAGCCGATCTGAGGAACAACCTGTTCTGGGCGGGGGGCGGAAATATATCGATCAAGTGGGGCAGCACCACTTATGTGGGTACAAGTGCGTCCGGAATCAACAGTTTGCCCGATAGCAGCGGCAACGTGGTCGGCGATCCTATGTTCGTCAACCAGGGGGCCAAAAACTACAGAATCCAGTTCGGCTCAGCTGCCAAAGACGTGGGTTTCGAGTCAGCCGCCTATCTGGCATTTCAGACTCTCTACGGCTTGGACATAAGGGTCGATTCGGATGCCCTCTCGCGGCCACAGGAATCGGGGTGGGACATCGGGGCCTACGAGTACTTCAATCCGGTTAACGTGGTTGGGCGGCACGTCTTTTACAATAACAGCTACTACGACGGGAACAACCCGGCCGCCAGCGCATCCGACGACGCCGCCATCGCCACCGACAAGATCGCTCTGCTACCGGAGCAGGTCGCGATGTTCGCCAACTACACAAGCTACTCGCGCGGCGTCAACGGAGTGATGGTGGATATCGAGAACCTTCCCGCTACACCGACGGCTGGCGACTTCGCATTCAAGGTCGGCAACGACAACATCCCCAGCGGTTGGCCGAGCGCGCCGGCACCGACGTCGGTCACCGTTCGCGCCGGCGCTGGCGCAGGCGGTTCGGATCGCGTCACGGTCGTCTGGGCCGATGGCGCCGTCCAGAAGCAGTGGCTGCAGGTTACGGTCCTCGCCACCGCTAACACCGGCTTGTCGAGCCCGGAGGTGTTCTATTTGGGCAACGCGATCGGCGAGACGGGCAACTCGCCGTCCGACGCGGAAGTGACCCCGGCCGACGAGGTCGGCGTGCGAAACAACCCGCACACGCTGGGTGGCACGCCGGCGGCAATCGACGATGCCTATGATTTTAACCGCGACCGGAAGGTCGGCCCGACGGATCAGATCATCTGCCGCAACAACGGAACCAGTTCGCCGACGGCCTTGAAGTTGATCGTCCTTGTTACCAATCAAGCCCCCACCGCCGACGCCGGACCCGATGACGCGATCATCCTGCCGACCAATATGGCAAGCCTGGACGGCACCGTTAGCGATGATGGATATCCCCTCCCAACAACGCTTACGACCACATGGACGAAGATCAGCGGCCCTGGCGGGGTGATATTCGGGAACTCCTCAGCCGTCGATACGAACGCGACGTTCTTGGCGGCCGGGCCTTATGTTCTACAGTTGGAGGCGTCGGATGGCGAGCTATCGGGAACCGATACGGTTGAGATAGACGTGATCGACCCGACCGGACTGTTCTTTGACGATGACTTCGACGACAACAACCTGAACGGTTGGACGGCGCTTGCGGGCAGCTTCGCGACGTTCCAGTATCCGTCGGACCCCGCGTACGAGGTGCACGCCACGGCGGCGGATTCCAGGATGCGAGCGGACCTTACCGACACGAATCTGTCCGATATCGTGTACATCTCCTGCGAGCTGCGACACACGGCCGGGACGGCCGGCAGCAGCAGCGGAATGGGTTGGAAACCAGGCAGGTTGTGGTTGGTCGACGACAGCGGGGCCGGGTTCTGTTTGTATTTCGCTCTCGACCAGAACGGCGCTGGCGGGTTGTATATCTACACGACCACAGACTTCGGTGCTACCGAGACATGGTTGGGCGACTTCTTGGACCCAGGCGATCCGAACGGGAACGATAAGAAGACCGTCGAGCTGGTCTACAACCGCCTGACCGATCAGGTTGAATGCTTCTACGAGGGCGCGTCGAAGGGCACGCTGTCCGTAAGCTCCAGTTACCGCGACTTCACCAAGCTGGTTGTCTACCTTAAGCACGCCTACGCGGGCGGGTGGGGCCAGTTGGATATCGACGACGTACGCATCGCCAACACCTCTGCCGGCGGGTAGGCACGGCGCCTCCGGCGAGCAAGGGCGGCTGCGAGGATCATGGCCATAGGCCACAACGGCTTCAGTTTGGCCTCGCGCCGAAACAGTGCGGTCCACTGTGAGTCGTCAAGGACCGTTTGGATCACGCTCGGTCGCGGACTGCGTCACTGCGAACGTATGTGGGAGCGCAAAAGAACAACGCCGCCCCGAAAGGCGGCGCTGGTTCTTGCAGATTTGGTGCGGCGCTAGGCCTTGACGACGTTCGTGGCCCGGGGGCCCTTGTCGCCCTGGACGATCTCAAACGAGACCGCCTCGCCTTCGGCGAGGGACTTAAAGCCCTCAGCCTGGATGTCGCTGTGATGGACGAACACATCGCCGCCATCATCGGTCTCGATAAAACCGAAACCCTTGGAATCGTTAAACCATTTCACCTTACCAGTTGCCATATTCATGGCTCCTTCAAACAGTGGGCACGTTGGATCCGCGAGCATTGGTCATCCAAGCTGATTCGAGCCCAAGGTGAAGATAACTCATTCACTAAGGGGGCAGCGAGGAACAAACTGCAAACGAAAGCGGACGCAAACCCGACTAGCCGACGGGGAGAGGAACCTTTCCTCTCGTGGCCGCCGGCCCATAATCGAGTTATCTTAGGTGGGGCGGTTGGAGGAGTCAAGAGGAATCTTTCGATCAGGAACACGATTTCTCCGCCAGCCAGCATTTCCTTCTTGTCTGTTGCTGACGAACCCATGTCTCTGTATCGCGGCGCGGACATTGTACGTACGCCATGAGTCGAGACAACTCCTCTACGCGGTTGGGCGTGCCCGCGTTCAAGGCGTGTTTGTGCGGAACGGTCCGGCGGGCAGGCCCTCGGCGTTGGCGAGGTTCGGCTGGGTCGCTTCGTGCTAGGCGAACCGCACCGCAACCGGCTGGGGCACCTTGGGTGAGTGCACCAGGACAGTGTCGCCGTCGATCTCGGCCTTGGCCGGTGTGTACCGGCCGTCGGCCCCGGCGATCTCGAACCAGCTCAACGGTTTGTGATCCGTCGAGATGAGCCCGTTCAAAGGCGTTCGCGGCGGGACGTGATCCTGCCCGAAACAGCCTTCAGTAGTGCGTTGCAGGCGGAGTGGTTCGTAACAGACCAAGGGAACAGCTCACAGAACAAAGCCCACGGCAAGATACCCGTGGTGAAAAAACGCACGGGGGTAAAAACCCCCGGCAAGAAGCCCGTGGCGAAAAAGCTCACGGGGGTAAAAGCCCACGGCCAGCTGGCCGTGGGCATTCTAGGCACATGTCCACCGATGGATTGACCTACTGCCCAGGGCACGTCAGGGGACGCTGATAAGCTTCAAGGCCGTGGGCATTGTTGCAGGTCCGCA
>SDBV01011891.1_pt1 | contig 11216 bp, 6 predicted proteins | sample 2277081 | NCBI WGS metagenome assembly SDBV01 (sample SAMN10402039, study PRJNA504765) | marine sediment metagenome | isolation source: marine sediment core GS10_PC15, 223 cmbsf | place: Arctic Ocean: Southern Knipovich Ridge | collected 2010
GAGGACCGGTCGGCGGAGATGCTGTACGCGTTCGAGAACGGCACCGCCTCCTTCGATCAGGCGACGGCCCAGGCCTGTCTCGAGGTGCTGCTGGCGCCGAAGGACATCTGCGTGGAGTTGCAGCTCGACCCGGCCTGGATCGAGCTATGCGCCGACATCTGGATGATCGGCAACCAGGGCGCGGGGGACGCCTGCTTCTGGGACTTCGAGTGCGGCGAGGATCAGTACTGCGCCCCGAACCAGGAGTGCCGCAAGCTGCCCGGCGCGGGTGCCGAGTGCGACTTCCAGGCCCCGGGCAATCCCTGCGCCGACGGACTGTACTGCGACGGGAACGACATCTGCGTGGCGCTCGGCGGCGTTTCCGATGACTGCTCGCCCGCCGAGCCCTGCCTGGAGGATCTCTACTGCGACTGGGACGCCGCAGCCGGCCAGGGCGCCTGCCGTGCCTTGGAAGAGGCCGGCGAGGAGTGCGCCGACAGCTGGATGTGCGCCTCCAACGATTGCGCGCCGGGCATCTGCGGCGGCGACGGCTCGTTCTGCGAGGACGACAATGACTGCCAGGGGTATTGCGACGGCACCAGCGACGAGTGCGACGACGAGACCGACTGCGAAGGGGTCTGCGACATCTCCGGCGACCCGTGCGGCGACGACGGCGACTGCGACACTGATCCCCTCGATTTCTGCGTCCACGACCCGTGCACGGGCAACGTCTGCGAGGAGCGATACTGTGTCGACGCCCCGGACGAGGTCGACTACTGCATGCTCGGCCTTAGCATCCTCGGAATGCTCTAGCGATCACCGGCGCACCGATCCATCCATCAAGCCAGAACCAGTAATTTTCGGATAGGATTCACCCAAAAAAAACAGCTCAGCACCGCCGACTGCGATCTCGGAGACCGGCTCCTCAACGGGGTTCGATTAGTTAGATGAATATTGGGGAGGCACAGTCGGTTTCCGGCGCGCACGGCACTCGGGACAACCACCGACCAACACCTGATGCCGCCTGCGGATTTTAGTTAGCTCTTCAAGTTTACTTTTAACTTGGTAACAGATATGCAGAATAAATACATAGCTCGAACAATGATAGAATGAGCGCGAAAGACTTCCTTTTAGGCCCGTATACTCATGGTGATGATGAGAAAAACATCCGGTTCGGGTTTCTACTGGTTAATCATTGCCGGTGCACTCGTCCTCCCTGCGGGTGCCTTCGCCGCCCCTGACCAGGGGGAGGAGACCCCGGAAACGCCGTCCGCCGAGACCGCGCCCGAGGCCGCGCCCGAAACCGCGCCCGAGGCCGAGGCCGCCGAAACCACCGAAGCTGCAACCGAGGAGACCGCCCCGTCCACCGAGACTGAGACCGAGACCGCGCCCGCGCCCGAGGCCGCCGAAACCACCGAAGCTGCAACCGAGGAGGCCGACCCCGCCACCGAGGACGCGACCGTGGATGACGAGGAGCGCGAGTGGTACTTCCGCTTCGACGCCTTCGAACAGTACCGGTTCCGCTACTCCACCTCGCCCGTGGTCGACGACACCATCTCGCTTATGGCCGGCGACAACGACGGCGCCCCCGGTTCGGAAACCGATCACGACCTGCGCCTGATGCTAAGCGGCACGCTCTTCGAGAGCGAGGATCATTTCCTGGCCGACGTCTCCATGGGGTTGTGGGCCGACGTGGACGGCAACTACCCGGACGGCGATTACTCGGGTTTCGCCTCGCCCTACGACGAGTCCCAGACCTTCGGCATCCCGATGTGGATCGATCTCTACACGCTCTACGCGGAGTATCACTCGCACGATCTGTTTGCCCTGGGACGAGCCGGGCGGCAAGTCTCGGACCACGGGCCGCTTGTCTCCTTCGACGGTGGCGCGGTGGAACTCGCGCTGTCCAGGCCGTTCCTCGACGTTTTCGCCTTCGGCGGCCGGTCGGTGCACTTCTTCGAGATCGACGCCGACTTCTTCGAGGATTGGCTGGCCTCGGGCGGGTTCGTGATCCGCCCCTTCCGCGAGCTGCGGATCGAACTCGACTACCGCTTCGAAAAAGAGGACCTCACCCCGATCGATTCCGTCGACGACCGCGAGGCGATCATCGACCACTCCTACGGCGTGGCCGCATGGTACCGCTACGAGGATTGGCTCTACTTCAAGGGTTACTTCCGAGGTATCAACGACGCTCCGGCGCTGGCCGGCGGTGCAACGAGCGCCGAGTGGTTCGAGCAGGAGGTCGGCTTTGACATAAAAGTCGACGCCCAGATCGTCACGCTTCGTGAGATCAACGAAAAGGAAGATCCTTTTTACGCTGTGCTCGGCGAGAGCCTGCCCCACATCAAGCTCAACGCCGATCTGTGGAAGGCCTTCACCACCAAGGCGGGCACCTACACCATCCACGGCGGCTGGGGCGGGCGGCTGCTGACGGCCGACGACGCCACCGATTTCAACCGCGACTACGGTCGCGCGTACCTCTGGTTCCAGGCGGTCGACATCGGAGTGGCGGGACCGTTCGCCGGGATCGTCGGTGAGTTCCACTACACCCACAAGTCGGCAGATCTGGACAGCGAGAATACGATCACGATCGGCGGTTCGGCCGGCTGGGAACTCGATCCACTCAAGGCCGAGCTGGGAACCTACTATCAAAGGTATAAATACGACTACTACGTGGATGTAAAAGAAATCGAAAGCGTACGCACCTACTTCGGCGAAGTGATCTACCGCCCGTTCGAGTGGCTCTCGGCCGGGCTGCGCTACGAATTCGAGGTGTTCGATCGCAAGGTGCACACGGCCATGCTGACACTGACGCAGAGGTATTAAAGGAAACGGCATGCTGACCAGACACAAAAAGCTATTCCTCGCCATCACGATCGCCGCCGCGGCGACCGTGTTCTCTGCCTCGTTCAACGCCGGCGAGCCGGCCGTCTTCTCGCACAAGGAACACATCGAGAACGGCGCGTCGTGTTCCGAGTGCCACAACATCAAACCCGACAAGGGCGAATTACCGGTGCTGGCCGCCGACTACTGCGAGAACTGTCACGACGAGCCGCTACCGCCATACGCGGCCCCCGGCCCCAAACGCGATCTGGCGCTCACGTTCAATCACAAGACGCACACCGACGTGGGCGAGTGCATCGACTGCCACAAGGCGACCGCCGAGGAAACGCATACCGCGGGTGAGCCGGTCATGGACCTGGACCGCTGCTTTGCCTGTCACCAGGAGAACGGCATAGAGATCGCGTCTACCGATTGCGCAAAGTGCCACGGCAAAGACATGGCCAGGGTCACGCCCACCTGGCACGCCACCGATTGGCGCCAGGTCCACGGCAAGCGCTCCAAAGAGGACGCCTTCAAGAAGCACGGCAAGCAGTGCAGCGATTGCCACGGCCAGACCCCGTGCATGTCCTGCCATCAGAATCGCAGGACCATGTCCCACAAGGCGCACGTCGAGGAGTACGGCGCCGAGGAATGCTCCTACTGCCACCGCAGCACCGAGGGCGCCCTGCCCACCGTGGCCACATCGGCCTGCTCCGACTGTCACGAGGGCACACCCCAGACGACCAATATCGGGGCGCGGGCGCTGCCCATGGGCATCAAATTCACGCACAACACCCACGAAGCGGCGGTCGAGTGCATCGATTGTCACAAAGCCACGATCGACGGCACCCAGAAAGCGACCCAACCGGTCATGACCAGCGAACGCTGCGACGCCTGCCACCAGGAGAACGGGATCGGCATCAGCGAGAAGCAGTGCGTCCGCTGTCACGGCGAGGCCAAGGACCGGATCGAGCCCATGAGCCACAGCAAGGTCTGGTTGGCGCGACACGGCAAGGCCGCCGAGTGGCGCTACCTGGAAGATCACGGCGAGGATTGCTTCCTGTGTCACAAAAAGCGCGAGTGCGTGACCTGTCACCTCACCCGTCGGCCCAAGGACCACACGGGACTCTGGCGGATGCGGATGCACGGCGTGGCCGCCTCCTTCAACCGGGACCGCTGCCGGAACTGCCACGAAACCGGAACGTGCATCTCGTGCCACCGGCGAACCAAGCCGCTCTACCACCGCGGTGCGTGGAGTGTGGCCCACGGGATGGCGGCCAGGGTCAAATCCACCGACAAGTGCACGGTATGCCATAGCCGCGCCTGGTGCGGGCGGTGTCACTCGGGGGCGAAATGATGGCGGGCGAGGTCAGCAGAATGTCGAACATGCGCTATCTCATACTGTTGCTCGCGATCGCTCTGGCGGGTGTCGCTACAGGCTGCGAAGATCAGCTGGCCGATGGATTGCCGGGCTACCCCGATTGCAGCGCCTGCCACGGCGACGAGACCAGCTCAGCCCCGCCGAAAGGACTGAACGATGAGATCGCTACGAGCCGCATCGAGGTCGGCGCCCACCGCTCGCATCTCACCGACGGCGAGCTACGCAAGGCGATCGACTGCGACGAGTGCCACGTGGTCCCTGGAACCGTCGGCCAGGAGGGGCACATCGATCCCAAGCCGGCAGATCTGACCTTCGGCGATCTCTCTACCGCCAACGGCGTGACACCCACCTGGGACCGCACCATGGTGCGCTGCGTCGACACCTACTGCCACGGAACGACACTCGGCGGCGGGACCAACAAACTGCCGATCTGGAACCGGGTCGGGCTCGGCGAGGCCGCCTGCGGCACCTGCCACGGTTCGCCACCACCGCCGCCCCATGTCGGCAACACCGATTGCAACCAGTGCCACCCGGCGACGGTCACCGCCAACGGCGAGATCGATGTGGAGGGCGGCTACCACATCAACGGGGTGGTCGAGGTCTCGGGCCTGGCGTGCAACACCTGCCACGGCAACGACGACAACGCGGCCCCGCCGGTCTCGGTCGAGGGATCGAGCGACACGAGCGACGTCGACGTGGGCGCGCACCAGGCACACCTGGGGGTCAGCGATTGGCATAACGAGATCGTCTGCGAAGACTGCCATGTCGTGCCCACCGCCGTGGACGACCCGGGCCACATCGACGACCCGCCGGCCGAGCTGACCTGGAGCGCTCTGGCCGAGGCCGATCTGGCCACGCCGACCTGGGATCCGGACGCCGAGACCTGCACCGGAACCTACTGCCACGGCACCACGCTCTACACCGGCGGTTCTCTCACCGAGCCTGTGTGGACCACCGTCGACGACACCCAGGCTGCGTGTGGCACGTGCCACAGCCTGCCGCCCAATCCGCCCCACCCGGTGGGTTCGTCTTGCGGCAGTTGCCACGGCGACGTGATCAACACCGACTCGACCTGGGCCGACCCGGACCGGCACATCGACGGCAACGTGGATGTCAACCTGGCCTGCAACAGCTGCCACGGTAGCGTGGACAACGACGCTCCGCCGCTCGACACCAACGGCAACAGCGACGACACACTGATCACCGTGGGCGCGCACCAGTCCCACCTGGGTACATCGGACTGGCACAACGAAATCGTCTGTCAGGACTGTCACATCGTTCCCGCCACGGTCGGCGATCCGGGCCATATCGATACGGCGCCGGCCGAGCTGACCTGGAGCGCTCTGGCCGAGGCCGATCTGGCCACGCCGATCTGGGATCCGGGCGGCGAGACCTGCACCGGAACCTACTGCCACGGCACCACGCTTTTCACCGGCGGTTCGCTCACCGAGCCCGTGTGGACCACCGTCGACGACACCCAGACCGCGTGCGGCACGTGCCACAGCCTGCCGCCGGGTCCGCCACACCCGGTGGCGGCGTACATCTGCGGCGATTGCCACGGCGACGTGTTCAACACCGACTGGACCTGGGCCGATCCAGACCGGCACATCGACGGCAACGTGGATGTCAACCTGGCCTGCAACAGCTGCCACGGAGCGCCGCCCAACACCGGCGCCCACCTGGTGCACTACGGCGCCATGCCGGCCGACGCCTCCTACGGCGGTACGGGCATGACCCAGGACCTGCTGCCGGGCAACACGGCCTACGCTTTCGACTGCGGTAACTGCCACCCGTTGCTCCTCGCCAACCACGGCAATGGCGTGCCCAACTCCGGCGGCGGCACGGCTGAGGTCGATCTCTCGCCGGTGGGCGCACCCCCGGCGTCGATCAAGGCCATGCACCTGGGCAGTGCGACCTACACCCCAGGCGGCACGACGTTCCTCGACACCGTCGGCTTCACCTTCACCCTGGGCACCTGCGCCGATGTCTACTGCCACAGCGAGCTGACGGTCGACGTGCCCGGACCGGTCGACGAACCAGTCAGCGCCGCGCCCGGCCCCGGCGAGTTCCTGTTCACCACCTACCCGATCGACTACTACCCGGCCTACACCGAGACCTTCGGCCGTGCCTATGCCACACCCATCTGGGGCGACACCCTGTTCTGCGACAGCTGCCACGGGTTCCCGCCGCGGACCACGGATCCCACGGTGGTTGCCGGCGCCGGGACCTCCCACTCGTGGATCGACGATCAGAACTTCGAGAGCCTTCACGGCTGGAACATGGGGTTCGATCCGCTGGCCTGCGCCACGTGCCACTACGACACGGTGACCGACCAGGGCCTGCGCAGTCGCGACCTGGTCACCGACTGGTCGATCTACCAGCCAGTCGCCATCGACGGTTTCGTCAACCATGTCGACGGCCAACCCGAAATCGCCTTCACGCCGGATCAAATTATCTATTCGACGATCGCTTTCGGCGACATCGCCCACGATCTCTCCACCGCTTCCTACGCCGCGCCCTCCAAGACGTGCGCCAACGTGAGTTGCCACAAGAACGACACATCTGTCGTCTGGGGCTCGCCCTACCGCTGGTGGAACAACCTTGAATGCAATGCTTGTCACCAATACTGAAATGTTTTTTTCTAGTGACTATAGGGCCGGCTCTTTGTACGATTCAACGTCATCAAAATGAAATAAAGGGAGGAGCCATGGGACTTCAAAAGGCGATAGAGGCGCGGCTTCATTTCATTATGCGAGCAGTCGCCTGCGTGATCGGCGCAGCACTGATTGTTGGCTGCGCGGGTGACGGTGAAACACCTGAGCCGGGTCGCGACGGAGCCGGCCTCGGCACACCCAGCGTGCAGCTCGACATTCCAGTACTGTTCACGCCCGACGTGCAGATCAACGCCAGCACGATCAGCGGCGACGTGCCGCTCGACGTGAGCTTCACGGTGGCGGTCAAGGATCTCGGCGCCCAGGTCGAGAGCATCGCCTGGAGCTTCGGCAGCGGCAAGACAGGACAAGGTCTCTCGCCGTCGACGACCTACCCGCTGGCCGGTAACTACACGGTCGAGGTCCAGGTCATCGATTCGAACAGCGAGGTACACACGGCGACCGCAACGATCGAGGTGCTGGCGATCCCGGGCAACACGAACCTGGTCCACGCCAACTACTTCCCCTCGCGAATCGCCCAGGGTGGACCGGCCGGCAACATCTACGTCAGCGACGCCAAGCAGGGCTCGGTATTCATCTACGACGCCGATCTCAACCTCACCGGCGAGATCAAAAATCTGGTCCAGCCGATGGGCGTGGCGGTCGACACCCAGGGCAACGTCTACGTGGGCAGCGACGGTCAGAACACGATCGCCGGTTACACCCCTGCCGGCGATAAATTTCTCGTCATCGAAGAGGGCGAGATCCAAATGCCCAACGACATGGTGTTCGATAGCGAGGACAACCTCTATGTTGTCGACAGCAAAGCCAACTTGATCAAAGTTTTCTCGCCCAACGGGTTCCGTATTGGCGACATCGGTGCCACCGACATTGAAGACGACGCCTTGTCTTTCCCGGCGGCGTTGGCCATCCACTACCCGAGCGCGGATGATGGTCGGCTCTACATCGCCGACCAGAAAAACTCGCTGATCCGCGAGTACAACCTGGAAGGCGAGCTGCTGAACTCGTTCGGCGGACCCGCCGCTGCCTTCTCGGATAACTGGGAGGGCAAGTTCGTGCGTGTTCAGAGCTTGGCCATCGACGCCCAGGGCAGTCTTCATGCTCTGGACGTCCACCAGAACCTGGTCGAGGTCTTCGAACTCCCGACAGGCACCTACATCGACTATTACGGCTCGTTCGGGCCCCAACAAGGGGAGTTGAACCTGCCGCTCGACATCCACATCGATCCGGAGGGCAACGCCATCATTGCCAATGCGGGTAACCGCAGACTGGAGGTGATGTGATGTCGATCTTTACCAAGAGGAATACGAGCATCGTCTGCCGCGTCACGTTCGCCGCGCTGGCCATCAGCGCTGCCATCCTGCTCACGGCGATACCGGCAGCGGCCCTGGATCCGCCCCATGACAACTCGAATACGATCGCCTGTGCCTCTTGTCACGCGGGGCACGGTCCCGGTCCCGGCGGTGGTGGGCTGTTGCCGCGGGACGCCGCGCAAGAGGCCACCTGCCTCTCGTGCCACAACCCGCTGGGCCAGGCATCGACCATGGTCGACGTCTCCAACCACGTGGTCAACGGCGGCACGACCATCGTCGACTGCGGATCGTGCCATGACGCGCACGGGCCACACAGCCCGACCGATCCGCACACGGCCATCACGGCGCCTAACTTGAGCCTCGTGCGCAGCGACACCCAGAAGTACCGGCCGACAGCTGTCGAACCGGCCATCTTCCAGCAGGATCCCGAACACTTCGCGTTTGCCGAGGCCGACCCGCCCTGGAACGGGATCTGCCAGACCTGTCACACGGCGACGGCGCATCACACCAACGACGGTAGCGCCGACCACGACCACAACGAGGCGATCGACTGCATGCCGTGCCACACACACACGAGCGGCTTCCTCCCGGTGGGAGGCTGCAACGTGTGCCACGGCAACGTGACCAACGCCGCTCCGCCACTCGACACGAGCGGCCTCAGCTCCACCGCCCTGACTACGGTCGGCGCGCACCAGTCCCACATGATCGACGGCACGATACGCCTCGCAGTGGCGTGCAGCGAGTGTCACATAGTTCCGGCCACCGTGGCCGAGCCGACCCACATCGAAGTCTCGCCGGCCGAGGTCACATTCGGCGATTTGGCAGACTTCTGGGATGTCCTGATCCCGGACTGGAGCGTCACCACGGCCGGAGAGTGCACCAACACCTACTGCCATGGCGCCACATTGTCCGGCGGCACCAACAAGACACCGGTCTGGACCAGCGTGGGCGTGGGAGAAACCGCTTGCGGCACATGCCACGCCGTACCGCCAGGGGGATCGCACCCGCAGCAGGCCGACTGCCAGCCGTGCCACGACGACACGATCACCGCGTTCCAGACGATCGACGTGGCCGGCGCCAACCACATCGACGGCATCCTGCAGGTCACGATGGTCGGTCCCTGCGATACATGCCACGGAGCGCCGCCCAACACCGGCGCCCACCTGGCGCACTACGGCGCCACGCCGGCCGACGCCTCCTACGGCGGGACCGGCATGACCCAGGACGTGTTGCCGGGCAACACCGACTACGCCTTCGACTGCGGCAACTGCCACCCGCTGCCCATCGCCAACCACGGCAATGGCGTGCCCAACTCCGGCGGCGGCACGGCCGAGGTCAATCTCTCACCCGTGGGCGCACCCCCGGCGTCGATCAAGGCCATGCACCTGGGCAGTGCGACCTACACACCGGGCGGCAGCACCCTCGTCGACGCGGACGGATTCACCTACACGGTGGGCGGCACCTGCAGCGACGTCTATTGCCACAGCGAGCTGACGGTCAACGTGGCGGGGCCAGTCGACGAACCGGTCTACGCCGCGCCCGGCCCCGGTGAGTTCCTGTTCACCACCTACCCGATCGACTACTACCCGGCCTACACCGAGACCTTCGGCCGTGCCTATGCCACGCCAGCGTGGAACAGTTCCTTCTCCTGCGACGGTTGCCACGGCTTCCCGCCGCGGACCGCCGATCCCGCAGTGCTCGCGGGTGCCGGCGACGGCCACTCGTGGATCGACGATCAGAACTACGAGAACCTGCACGGTTGGAACATGGGATGGGATCCGCTGGCCTGCGCCACGTGCCACTACGACACCACCACCGACCAGGGCGTGCGCACAAGGGACCTGATCACCGACTGGTCGATCTACCAGCCGGTCGCCATTGACGGGTTCGTCAACCACGTCGATGGCCAACCGGACGTGATCTTCACTACCGACAACATCACCTACAACTCAACGTTCAACCTGGCGGCGGCGGCCTACAACGACGTCACCGAGACCTGCAGCAACGTGTCGTGCCACCTGAATGACACCACAACGGTCTGGGGTCGCCCCTATCGCTGGTGGAATAACGTTGAGTGCAACAGCTGCCACCAGTACTAGCAGCCCGGCAACAATCCTGATCTCAGTCTCCGGTCCCGGCGGTTCCGTCCACGAGCCAATCCACAACAGTATTGATATCGTCCTCGCAAACGAAACCGCGGAAGGACGGCATGGAGCCATCGGCAAAACCGAACTGCACTTTGGGCATCCAGTTCACCTTGAGCCCTTCTCCGGCGAGCCCCGGCCCGGCGCCTCCGATGTCGGGCGAAGCGCCGTGGCACGAGCCGCAAGCTGCCGCATAGGTGGTCGCGCCCTGCGCATCGGCCCCGTCGACGATGAAATTCAACACCGCTTTCAAGTCGTCATCGCTCAGCATATCAGTACCAAACGCTGGCATGCCGGGATCGATGCCGCCGCGTGTCACCTCGGTCCAGAACCCCTTGAGCCCCTCGCCCATGAGCCCGGCCCCGCCTTGAGCGTCGACTCCGTGGCAGGTCTGACACTCCTGAGTGTAGACGTCGCCGCCATCGCCGATGCAGGGCTCGTCCTCACTGCAGCCCGCGCTCGCAACAATCGCGGCCAGCAGACACCACCCAAACATCTTCGTCATCGCTGCCTCCCTGTCTCGTGAATAGCAGAATGTATCTTGCACCTTTTCGCTGGCCATGGGAACCCACTGCGGCTCAAGAAAATCACCGAAAACCCTGCAGGCTAGATCGAGTTCTTCGAGGGCCTCAGAACGATCTCTTGGAGTGGTTGTGGCAGTTGCCAGACAGGCAACCCTTGGACTTGCCGCCTGTACCTCCCCAATATTCATCTGACTAATCGAACCCCGTTGAGGAGCCAGTCTCCGAGATCGCAGTTGGCGGTGCTGAGCTGTTTTTTTGGGGTGAATCCTGTCCGATAATTACTGGTTCCGGCTTATTGGATGGATCGGTGCGCCGCCTCAACGTTCAGGCAAACAGAAGGCTGGTAATGCCGCTCGGCGAAAATGATGTGATTACGGTGC
>SDBV01011892.1_pt1 | contig 11216 bp, 14 predicted proteins | sample 2277081 | NCBI WGS metagenome assembly SDBV01 (sample SAMN10402039, study PRJNA504765) | marine sediment metagenome | isolation source: marine sediment core GS10_PC15, 223 cmbsf | place: Arctic Ocean: Southern Knipovich Ridge | collected 2010
CTTCGTGGGATGGCACATGGCGCAGTCCACTTCCTCGGCTGAAACATCCTGCGGGTGCATGACGAAAATGAAAGCTGATACCAGGACAATACAGCAGAAGATCAGTACACCAGATGGACAATAGTGTCTCATACCCTATCCCGGATGCTCATGATAATTAAATTAATTTTCTGTGCCCGAAGTACACGTAGCACGGACATATGTACTAATAATACCAAAATATGATATCAAATAATTTGTAAAAAAACAATATGTTTAACAGGAACAGGCACAATTTGATGGAAATGGGTTACTCGTAGGTCAGATATTGAAAAATCTGAAGCCTCCTGTTGAGTTGGTCCACAACGTATATTCTGTCATCATCCCCGATTGCGATCCCCATGGGGAGAAGGAACTCCGCCTGTTGTATTCCGGTCCTGCCCACGGAAAGGTAGACCCTGCCCCTTTTGTCAAAGATCTGGAAATTGCCAAATGCCGCGTCGATGATGAACAGGCGCCCGTCCGAACTGATGTCCAGGGATTTTGGCCTGGCAAACTGCCCCGGGGAAGTGCCCACTGAGCCGAACTCTCTTATGAAATTAAACTCGCTGTCAAAGACCTGTACCCTGAAATTCCCCGAATCAAGCACTATGATATCACCCTCAGAATCTACCGCAATATCATAGGGAAAGTTGAAATGGCCGGGGCCATTGCCATGCTGGCCAAATGAGAACAGGTGCTGGCCATCCAGGTCAAAGACCTCAATAAGATGTTTTTTCGTGTTTGCGACATAGAACCTCCCGCGCTCCTCATCGACAAAAACGCCACCCAGATTACCGAATTTCTTCTTATCGGAGATCGTCTTCGTTATCTTTCCGTTCTTGTTCAGAATGAAGATCTTGCGGCTTCCGGCATCCGCAAGGTATATGTTACCCTTTGAATCCACGTCTATTCCGGTGGGGCTTCTGGAGAAACCGAAACCATACAGCAAGTACTTTTTGCGTTTGTAGTCGAAGACATGTATCCCTACGAGGTCGGTAACATATATTATGTTGTTTTTCACAGCTACAAAATTGGGTTTCAGGAATTTTGCCTCGCCGCCCTCACCAAATAGAAGGATCGAGAACAAGCCCTCCGTGCGCTTTTTTGTGACATCAAGGCTCCCTATTATCATGTCCACGAACTGCACCCGGGGTACGGCAGGCGGCATGGGCCAGTACATCTCGGGTATCTGTTCCATGGGGGGCTTTGCGCACGAGACCAGCAGCAGGACCGCGCAGGCAATCAACAGGGTTTGTTTATACATGTAATATATAATACATTGCCATTGCCTTAACGTTCAATTTCTACACACAGGCACCAGGGCCGCGTAACATGGCTTCCTGATTCAGCTATTATAAATTTTTATCCTAACCATAGAAATAATAATAATAATTTACGTGTAAATCATTGACAAAGTAACTGAGCACTTGTTATAAAGTACATGACCCTCTTAATTAATCTCAAAGAGGCATATCCGACATACCATATGGGAGGTGTTTTTTATGAGCATGGGATTTTTTGTCAGCGACTACGCTCAGGCAAGCGACACACTCGACAGGCTTGCCAGTGACGGGGATGGGATCCTCCTGGTCGCAAACGGCGTGTACCACGCCACTGTCAAGGAAGGCGGCAAAGCATCCGCGGTCCTGGACAAGGCAGGCCAACTGTATGTCCTGAGCGAGGACATCAAGACCCGCGGAATCGACGAGTCAGCGGTTGACTCCCGCGTGAAGGTGGTGGACTACCCCGGTCTGGTGGACGTTGTATTTGAAAAATTCGATAAAATAGTCTGGCTGTAGAGGGAGGATCTAAATGGGTAAACTGGCAATAGGGTTGTTCCCCGGCCTTGTGGGCAACATGACTTACGACTTCGCCCTGAAGTTCGCCGAAGCCGCAAAGGACAAAGGCCACGACGTGAGCATCTGGCTGAGCGGAAACGCAACGGTCTCTGTCAAGGCAAACCAGAAGCACTTGCTCGACTACTCAACAGGAGAGAAGCATCTTAAGCGCCTCATGGAAAAAGGAATTGAGATCTGCACCTGCGAGGCATGCACCGTGGCCCGCGGCATCAGAAAAGACGAGAGCATCGAGGGCGTCCAGTGGAACGCAATGCACTGGTACCTGGCGAGGATACACGCCGCCGACCGCGTGCTCCTGATAGGAGGAGAGTAAAATGGCTGACGTTAAATGCGCATTTGTGGTCCAGAAGCCACAGTACAAGGGCGAGACAGCAAGGCTTGCCATCACACACGCCATCTCCTACCAGACAGTGGAGATACTGCTTGATGACGACGACACGGTAACCCCGGCACTGTGCTTCATCGGCGAGGGAGTGCTCGGCCTTGAGAAGGGCCAGCAGGCCGCAAAAGAGGTATACGGCATCACGAGCACCGAGAGCCATATCATGAACTGCTGCCTCGTGGACCTGGAAGTGCTCGTCTGTAAGGAGGACCTGGAAAAGTACGGCATATCCGCCGACAACATGCCCGATGCCGAAGAAATGGGCGCGGACGTGAAGGTGCAGGTCGTCCCCATGGCTGATATCAAGAAGCGCATTGACGAGTCCCGTCATGTGCTGGTGTTCTAATACATTACCCCAACGGAGGAAGATCATATGGGTGAGTTAAGCAGCAAAGAACCTGCGGAAGTGCTTGACGTGCTGGGAAGGGTCTGTCCCTACCCCCTTGTGCTTACTAAAAAGAAACTCGAAAAGATGGACGCTGGAGCGGTCCTCAAGGTCCTCTGCGATGCCCCGGCCTCGGCCGAGGACTCCCTCCCCCAGTGGGCCCAGAAGAAGGGCTATCAGTTCGAGGCCGTCAAAAAAGAGGGTGAAGAGACCTGGGACATCTACATAGGCAAACCTTAACTTACAGTACAGAAGAACAAAAGGGGTGGCCGCATGGCCACCCCTTTTGTTCTGTTTAAACCGTCCTACATCTCTGTGATAGTGATAGCTTCTACGGGACAAACACCAAGGCAGCTCTCGCAGAAAACACACTCAGAGCCCTGGTAGGGATCGCTCTTGTCGTCCGCCATCTGAAAACACTCGTTCGGGCAGACGTTTACGCACTCCTCGCACCCGGTGCACTTGTCATTCTCAACTAAAACACTGTACATGCTTGTGATACCTCCTGGCAAATTAATGGGATTTACTTGAATAATTTATATTAACGCAACTCCGCATCTTAAATAAAGCAGCGTGGATAAACAACAGCCACCGGTTTATCAGCCGGTCAGCCGGGGCGCACGCCTCTAAATATCCCTGCCACTCCCAGGGTCAACCGGTGGTACTGCACATCCTGAAGGCCAGCCTCAAGCATCTGGCCCTTGAACTGCTCAGGTGAGTGGAACTCCATGATGGAGCGGGCAAGATACACATATGCATCAGGGTTGCCGGAGAACACCCTCGCCACTGCCGGCATGATAGTGCCCAGGTAGAGCCTGTGGAGCCAGCGGACCAATATAGGGCTGTCAAAGACCAGTTCAAGCACCACGACCTGCCCCCCAGGCACCACGACCCTGCACATCTCTGATAGTGCCAGCACGCGCTGGCGTATGTTGCGGATGCCAAAGGCCATTGCCGACACGTCAAAGCTTGCGTCCTCAAATGGGAGCTCAAGGGCGTTTGCCTCCATAAGCTCCACGGAATCCGAAAGCCCGAGCCTCTGGAGCTTCTGCCTGCCTATGTCCATGAGTTCCGGCACCAGGTCCACGCCAACGGCGCTGACGCCAGGGTGGGCGCGGAGGGTCTCTATGATGATGTCAGCCGTGCCGGTGGCAACGTCCAGGAAGCGCCGGGTGTTATCAAAGCGCATCAGACTGGCCGCCTTCCTGCGCCATGAAACGTCCCTGCGGAGGCTGTTGAACCTGTTCAGGAAGTCGTAGCCGCCCGCTATGGAGGCAAATAGCCCCCGAATGCGTTCAGTGTGTTCGGCCTCGGCTGCGGCCCTCTCATGGCGCTCAGTATTGTTTTTCATCTCAATAGTGCCTGGTAAAAGATTATACAGGCAAAAGAAGCTTCCCGCAACGCACATCCGTATATGAAAAGGATGAAAAAGGGGAGCGCCTGCCACTGAAGCGCCCCCCCTCTTAAAGGTCATGGATACCTGTATCCCTGCTCTATAGCCTCAGTAGCCTCAGGCCGTCTCGTTTCCGGCCTTGACCTCCAGGGCGATCTTGTAGAAGATCGTCAGAATCTGTGCCCCAATGGCCCATATGCCCACCGTCACCATGATCTCTATGGCCGTGACCGAGTACTCGACTACCTTGTCAAAGGGGTTGGGTATGAAACCGCCTATTATAAGCCCTATGCCCTTATCCAGCCAGAGAGAGACGAACAGCAGGCCGCAGGCCCACGCCAGCAGCTTGTGGTTGGCCTTGACCGACGGGAACAGGAGCATGCCGATGCTCACGAATCCGAATATCACCGAGGTCCACATGAAGGGGGTGAGGTTGCCCGCGCTGAAGAACAGGTAGTCAAGCGTATGCGCGTACCCTGGGATGCCCGAGTAGTAGATGGTAAAGAACTCAAGGCCCAGGAAGAACATGTTGATTATGGCCGCATAGGTCGTAATGGTGGCCAGTTTGCTTATGGCCTGGTCGCCAGCGTCGAACTTGGCGTGTTTCTTCAGTATCAGGGCAAGCAGTATCAACAGGGCCGGGCCTGCTGCAAATGCAGAGGCCAGAAAGCGGGGAGCAAGTATGGCCGTAAGCCATAAGTGCCTGCCCGGAAGCCCTGCGTACAGGAACGCCGTAACCGTGTGGATGCTGATGGCCCAGGGGATCGAGATGTAAATGAAAGGCTTGATCCAGTTAGGGGGCGGCGCGTCCCTCTTCTCGCTCTCCAGCGCAACCCAGCCGCATAGCAGGTTCAGGGCCAGATAGACGTTCAGGACGATCATGTCCCAGAACAGTATGGAGCTCGGCGTTGGATAGAGGATAACGTTTAGAAGGCGCATGGGCTTGCCCATGTCCACAAGTATGAACAGCAGGCACATGCTCACGGCCGCGACGGCCAGAAACTCCCCAAGCACCACAATGCGCCCGAAGGCCTTGTAGTCATGGAGATAGTAGGGGAGCACGAGCATAACTGCGGAGGCTGCCACACCCACAAAGAATGTGAACTGGCCGATATAGATACCCCAGGAGATGTCCCGGCTCATGCCGGTGGCGCCAAGTCCGTACTGGTACTGCTGGGTATAGGCATAGACCCCGCCCAGTATGAGCACTGTCAGGAAGCCCTGCCAGAGGAAATATTTCTTGCTACCGGTGAACACTTTTTCGATCATGCTTCCCTCACACTATATAGAATACGGACGGGTTCGTACCGAGTTCGCTCTTGCGCTGTATGCTATGGTTGCCTGCTAACACCTTGCGGACCCTGGAGGCCGGGTCGTTGAGGTTCCCAAAGGTCATTGCCCCTTCGCTCTTGAGCACACACATGGGCGTCTGCCATTTCTGGAGCTCTTGCCCTGGCTCCGGCACCGGGTCGCTGGCTATGCGCTCTGCGCAGAAGTTGCATTTCTCCACCACGCCACGCTCCCTTGTTGGGAAGGACTTTACAACGCTTGCCCCGCCGTGCAGGGTCTTGGGGTCCACCCTCGGATCGCGCCAGTTGAAGCTCCTTGAACCGTAGGGACAGGCGGCCATGCAGAACCTGCACCCGATGCAGCGATGGAAGTCCATCATCACGATACCGTTTGCTGCCTTGAACGTGGCCTTTGTCGGGCATACCCGCACACAGGGCGGGTTCTGGCAGTGGTTGCACAGCACAGGGACGTCTTTCTCGTCCACCTGCGCGGAGGGGAACTGGTAGCCCTTGCTCGGGAATGAGTTTTTGAACTTCTCGCCCCACAGCCACTTTATCTCGTCCTTGATGTTGTCAAAATGAGGGACGTTGTGAATCTTGTGGCACTGGCCGGCACAGGTCTCTATAAGCTCAGGGGTGAACTTGCTAAGGTTGATGACCATGCCCCACCGCACTCCGGAGGACGCCTCATTGTCGCCAGGAGCGTCGCCGGATGCGGAAGACCTGTCCTTTAAGCTCAGGACACCGGCGGCGGCGAGACCGGTTACGGCCGCAACCCCCCCGACTCCCTTTATGAAATCTCTCCTGTTCATGCCTGTCATATCCTTCCCTCCGGCGCTACATTCGGCGCTACTTCCGGCACTACATTCCGCGCTACATTCGGCGCTACATTCGGCACTACATGGCACGACCAACAATAAGGCTTGACGCCAGCGTAGGTGTGGCACTTGTCGCAGAAGTCCTTCTTCTTGTCGTGGCAGCCAAGGCATGTAAGCGTCAGGCTCTTCTTGAACTCCTTGTTGTCGTGCCCGTCCGCGAAATGCTCGCTCGTGTAACCTCGCTCGCCATCACGGACCACATCATCCCGCCACTCATCCAGGAGCTGCATGTGGTTGGCCCTCATCCATGAGGCCGGCTCCACGCACTCCTTCTCGAACTCGGGAAGGTCCAGCTTGAGCTCCTCGAAATCCCTGCCCGCGTTGAGCCAGAAGGGCGCGGTCATCAGGATGACGAAAGCGATGACCCCGGCAAATACCATGCTCTTGTTATAAATCTTACCCATCAGCCTCACCTCCTTCAGGTGAAGCTTCATCTGTAGTTTCAGGCTCTTCTGGCTCCTCCGGCTCTTCGGGTTCCTCGTAGTCATAGGGCTCGTCTTCCCTCAGGTCCATTGCGCGGGGCCATTTCTCGCCCTCCATGACAAGGGCGTTGCCCACAAGCTCGTGAAGCCCGCTGACCTCCATCCCAGGCACCCAGTACTGCATCAGGGAGCTCAGAGTTGCGCGGTCGATGGCGCAGACACAGGAGATGAGGTTCACGCCATGCTTGTCCATCACGTATTTGGCGGCGTTGGCCCTTGGCAGGCCGCCCCTCATGCGCACTTCCATGAACTCGTCAGTGTTCAGGCCGGTGCCCGAGCCACAACAGAAGGTCTGCTCAAGGATCGTACCCTCCGGCATCTCGTTGAACTTGTTGACCACGCTCTTCAGCACGTAGCGGGGCTCCTCGAACATCCCCATTGCGCGCGCGGTGTTGCAGGAGTCGTGCCACGAGGTGTGCCAGTGGTCGTTCCTCGATGGGTCCAGCTTGAGCTTGCCGTGCTTGATGAGGTCTGCAGTGAACTCGACGATATGCACCATCTTCGTGCTGGCCGCATTTGAGAATACCGTACCGGTTACAGGCGACTTCGGCACTTCAAGGAAGTCCGCCGGACCGTTCATGGTGTCCATGTACTGGTGGACCACGCGCCACATGTGGCCGCACTCGCCGCCGAGAATCCACTTGACTTCAAGGCGCTTGGCCTCGGCGTACATCTTGGCGTTTAGTTTCTTCATCATCTCGTTGTTCGTAAACAGGCCGAAGTTGCCGCCCTCGCTTGCGTAGGTGCTCATCGTATAGTTGAGCCCTATGTGCTCAAAGAGCAGCAGGTAGCCCATCATCGTATAGATGCCGGGCATGGCAAAGGCGTCGGCCGAGGGCGTGATAAAGAGCACGTCCGCGCCTTTTTTGTTAAAGGGCACCTTTATGCTTATGCCCGTTATCTCCTTAATGTCTTCGCAGAGGCTCTCTATGGAGGATACAAAGGCGTGTGGCTGCAGCCCCAGGTGGTTTCCGGTGCGGTTGCAGTTGCTTACGGGCTCCAGTATCCAGTTGATGCCCACGCCCACCTGGTGCATCATCTCGCGGGCCATCATAGTGATCTCAGCAGTGTCTATTCCATAGGGGCAGAAGACGGAGCAGCGGCGGCACTCGGTGCACTGGTGGAAGTACATGAACCATTCCTTCAGCACGCCAATGGTCATTTTCCTGCCACCGGCGATGCTCCCCAGTATCTTTCCTGCCGCCTTGAACTCGCCCCTGTACACAGAGCGTACGAGCTCTGCCCTCAGCACGGGCATGTTCTTGGGGTCGCCCGAGCCCAGAAAGAAGTGGCACTTGTCAGCGCAGGCGCCGCAGCGCACGCATATGTCCATGAAAAGCTTGAAGGAACGGAATTTCTTCAGCCTCTGGCGGAACCCTTCAAGTATTATCTTTTCCCATCCATCGGGGAGCTGCCAGTCGTCGTCAGCAGGCTGCCAGTCGCGTGGGTTCGGGAACTTGAGGGTTTCCAGCACTTTGGACTTACCGGCATGGCAATAATTGCCGGGCTTGAACTCCACCGGCGTTTCCATCCATGTCTGCTTGGGCTGGTCCCCCCTGAGAAGGTTCGGCTTCTCAAGCAGGCTCTCGGTTAGTTCGTTTGGTTTAGGTACTTTTGCCATGAATTATTTATTACCCCCCTCTTTCTTCTCCCCCTCTTTTTTCTCTTCTGGCCCGTCTTCTTCTTTTTCCAGGGGAAGCCCTACCGATCTCATCACATCTCTGAAATCGTCCTCATAAGCCTCATAGGAATGGGGCACGATGCTCGGGTCGTTCCAGGGGTTTATATGCCTGCGCCTGCGCGAATCATTGGCCAGGTTCCTTGTGGGGCTCATAAATACTCCTCCCATGTGCATTAGCTTTGAAAAAGGGAAGTATATCAGAAGAGAACTCACCAGGAACAGATGGATGTAAAATATGTAGGCCGTGTTCCCAAGGTTGTCCGGGATTACGGGGCTCAGCGCGAAAAGACCGTGTACGTGTTCCTTTACGCCCACGATATTGACCTTCAGGATATATCGCATGATGATCCCGGTCAGCGCGATGAACAGGATCAGCAGCAGCGGGAAGTAGTCCGCTGGAAGCGATATGTACTTCACCTGCGGAATGACCACCCTGCGTATGAAGAGGTAGGTCACCGCCAATAAGATAACAGCGTCTGTCATATAGAATGTAGGCAGTGTCACCTGTATGAACCCGTCGACGCTTTCAAGCAGATGCACAAAACCCGGCACCGGCTCAACAAAGAGCCGGAAGTGCCTGAGCACTATCACCAGGAAGGTCCAGTGGAATACGAGGCCGCCAAGCCACAGGAACTTGTCCGACGTGTAATACAGCCTCGGACCCTGGCTGGCGCTGGCCTTGGTGTTCCTGAACAGGGAACGGAAGAAGACCACCTCCAGGAACATCCTTGCCATCACCTGCACTGTTGTGGAGGGGCTCTCAAGCTTGTTGTGCCTGATCCACGGAAGGCTCTCCTGCTGCCCGCACGTGGTGGGTATCCTGAAAGGGACCGGAACGCGCGCCCACTCAATTATCCGATAGGTGAATCCCCCAAGGAAAACCAGCACTGCGATGTAAGGGATGAAAATCCCCAGGACCGCATGCAGGCCGGCCAGTTCCATGATGAATGAAACCGCCACAAGCCCGAACACGGCGATCAGAGAAACCAACATCGACATAATGCTCTCCCTTGCCTCAGTGTAACGTTGCCGGGCAACAAGGCCGCCCGGATCTTTATGCTCTATCCATCATCCCGCATCTTGTCTCCCTCAACGAGGTTCGCCTGCCTCAGGAGCATGTAGAGGTTGCGCTTGAGCTCCTCCTCCTTGATGTCGGAGAGCTTCTGACGGCAGTCCACGTAAAGGTCAAAACACGAGCACAGCATTCCATCGATAACCGGGTCCAGCTCAGCAAGGACGTCGCCACCGCCTCCGGAGGAGGGCTTTTCAGCCGCAAGGACCTCGCGCACAACGTGTTTCAGCTTCAGCACGCTGGAGACGGCCTCGGAAGGGGAGAAACCCTGAACAGCCTTGATCCTGATGAGCGGGTATACGAAAGCGGCCAGTTCCTCCGCCCCGGCGCCGGAGGACAGCCCCGCCACCACGTCTTCAATAACTGTCCTCAGGGTATATCCCACAGGGTTAGCAAACTGGTCCTTCCCGGAACTCATAAGCCTCGCGGTCTCGGGAGGGTAGGCCTCCAGCACGGATTCATGCCAGAGCTTCCTCATCTCCGAGGAGTTCCGCGAGATAAAGTCTTTCAGGCGCTCCCTGTCTCCCATTCTATAAACACACCCCGCAAATGAATTTCCATGAGGCGGCAGAAGCCGACCCGTAATAAACAACGGACAAAGGGCCGTTTCTGAACCCCTCATCCGTTATATTGGCTTCAATCCCTCTACACGCAACCAGTGGGCTTTGGAAGCCCGGCAAACCTGCAAGCCTGCTTTGCAGGACCTGCGGGGTACAGCTCGTAAAGGTATTTTGTGTTGCCCTTCTCTTTGCCCATGGACTTCCCGATCTCCTTGACAAGGATCTTGATCATCGGGGCGATCTGGTATTTCTCGTAGTAGTCCCTCAGGAAATTGATGACTTCCCAGTGGGCGTCGGAGAGATCGATCTCGTCCTCTTTTGCAAATATCTCGGCAAGCTCCTTAGTCCAGTCCTCAAGGTTGACGAGATACCCGTCCTCATCCACCTCGATCTGCTTTCCACTGACGTCTACAGTTGGCATCTGACCCTCCTGATAATGATGATATTTGTCTATCGGCTCTCGCCATAGTACCTATTCCATGGCCCCCTCCATATGAAGGTCGCCCAGTTCAACCGCCTCCGGAGCCGGATGCATATGGCAGCCATGGCTCCATCAGAAGTAGTTAGAAACTAAAACATTATGCAAGGCAGCGTCAAATTAAAAAAACTTATCGGAATATATACGCTGAAATTCACCCGTGCCCGGCTTCGGGCAAATTCCCCTGGACACCCTGCCCTGAAGCGCAAGGAAGGGGCTTCCCGGAGGGCGGCACCACAGAGCGCCCCGGCCCAGGCATTCGGGGAATGCCCGAGTTGCGGCATCCCGTGCATGACCAGGCCTGGTACAATATATACTACTTCTTGTTGACTTTTATATGCCACTTCTTATTAAATAATGCAATGCAGGGTAATGCTTTTCAATTAGTGCTGGACGCGAGCCTCATGGTGAAATTCGTGCTGCTCGTACTCTTGTTCTTCTCTGTGGTCTCCTGGGCCATCATCATCAAGAAATTCTTTCACTTGAGAAACGCAGCACGGGAAAACACGTCTTTTTACCACTCTTTCAAACGCACCAGGGACCTGGAAACCCTTTTTGCAGCTTCGAAAAAATACCTTGTAAGCCCAATTGCCAACGTCTTCAGAGGCGTCTGCGCCGACACCCCCCTGGACGATATGGAGCAGGTGACAAACGCGCTTAAACGTTTCGAGGCCCTTGAGACCGAGAAGCTGGAGCGGCACCTGAGCTTCCTGGCCACGTGCGGCTCGGCCACCCC
>SDBV01011894.1_pt1 | contig 11214 bp, 12 predicted proteins | sample 2277081 | NCBI WGS metagenome assembly SDBV01 (sample SAMN10402039, study PRJNA504765) | marine sediment metagenome | isolation source: marine sediment core GS10_PC15, 223 cmbsf | place: Arctic Ocean: Southern Knipovich Ridge | collected 2010
AAACGCCATCTGTTTTGGATAAATTCATGAACACGCGGATCGTCAGATCTCATATAAGATCCCATTTCACCTATTTCATATTTACCAGTTTTAGCCAACCTGGGTAGCAACTCTCTATAGTATGTGGAAAAACCAGTGTTCAACGGAGATGCCTCACCACCAAATAATATTCGCTTCTTATACATTCTCTCTCTACTCCTTAAAAGGGGGTATCTTCTTCCGGAAGTTCTTCTTTTACTTCCACTGCCTTTTCTATTTGAGGTTTAGCATTCGAATAATCGGGAGGCAATGCAATAACTGCAATATTAACAGAACTAAAACTTAGCTTTTTCCCATCCTTTTCATAGCTTTCAGTCTTCCAATCACCATGACCAGCGATAGGCATTCCACTCTTACCCCTATCCTTAAGATAAATAGCCACAGCACCCCATGCAATACAAGGAAGCCATGCAACAGTCTTAATCCAATTACCACCATCATCACCTTGGCCATCATTAACACGACGACTTTTATTAATCGCTATGCTAAACGAAGCCTTTACTGTTTTCTTAGCCCCAACCTCAAAAAATTTCATAGGTCCAAGCCGTCCATTAAAAGATACAACTGCAAAATCACTCATCGTTATCATCTCCCATATTAGTACCCATAATTAATGACAATTCCGCATTAACCAAATCTAAAAATGCATCAAGAATATCTCTTTCATCAGCAGCATCGATAAGATCAGCACATAAATAGCCATGAAAATTTAATATATACTCAGCCCATAATTGAATCATCGCAAGATGTAGGTGGGGTAATCGTACTACCTCATCATCATCTTCCACGGTAGACGGCAAAAAATATGGAATTTTCTTTTTTTCACCTTCCATGTTCATAAAAATAACATCATCTATTTTTTGATCTTGCGTAATATGTAAGGCGACATTCATAATAAATTGCACAATCGCTGCATGATCCAATATATAAAAAGCCGAACGATAAACATCTATTAAAATATCTGTATTCTGAACACGGAACCCATAAACATTCCCCTTACGCATCTCCCACTTGAGCGTACACAATAATCCATGCTCACCCCTATATTCTACCACACCATTGATCGAATTGCAAGTAACAATTAAATCTCCCATCTTTTTTCTCCTTAAACAGAAAGGATCTCGCCGCAAATCAGAGTACCATTCGCATCAAGCCTGCCACGTATTTCTATAAGTCTATCTATAGCAAGTAGATGTGACACCTTCTCATACAATTTAGGGAAAACGACAGCACCCTGTAGCATGTATGTTGAGTCTTCAATAGCTATAAATGCCATCTTTTCACTAGTTTTCTTGGTCAAAAATACATTATTCTCTGTCAAAAAACCGATGATATGTATATTGGGTGTACTAGATGGTAAATTCAGTTTGATATTAATGCACTTATCGCCACTTTTTTCATGAATGATACGCGGCTTTGTCGATATTCCTAAATATTCCTTCTCCTTCTCAATAATATCAATATCTAACATCAACTCTTTTCCCTCATATTCTGCTACTAGTAGTCTTAACTTCTTTCTGGCACGGACATTAGGTGGCTTTATATCACCATCTTTCCAATGTTCTACTAATTCTTCGTTTGATAGGCCACGCACTACATCAATGATACTATTATATGATACTGTATCGGTATTATATAGCTCCTTAACAGTGGCCTTTTGTTTAATGGTTAAATTTTTATATAAACCAAACTCATTAAGCATTCTATCTCTTGACATATCAAAATAATCCAAAGCACCCGATGAGATAAGAGCAATAACTACCTGCTTATTTAAATCTAAATCAAATAAAAAATCATAAAAGCCCATTGATTCAAAATCAACATCTTTGATTTTATCGATAGCACTAACACCAAGATGTTTAATGGTTGAAAGACCAAATCTAATAGTATTATCATCAGTGATAACAAAATCCAAATTCTTAATCCGAATATCTGGTGGTAACACCTTGATATTAAATAATTTAGCATCATTAACAAAACGCCGTATCTCTTCTAATGGCTTTTGACAATACGTAGCACACATTAAACAGGCACAAAAGAATTCTACTGGATAATGAACCTTATAATACATTGTCCTATAAGTATTTGTAGCATAAGCAATAGAATGGCTGAGATTAAAGCCATACCCTGCAAAAGCCTCAATCCAACTCCATATAGTCTCGGCAACCTCTTGAGAAATATCGTCGTTATTTTTTACAACCATTTTAATAAATTTATTTTTCCACTTTTTCATTTCTTCAGGCTGTTTTTTCCCAACTATTTTTCGCAACTTGTCACTTTCAGACAAACTCATCTTAGCGATCTTATTGCATATTTCCAGAAGTTGCTCCTGATAACAAAGCGTAGAATGGGTGCTATTCAAAATTGGTTCAAGACTATCATGCATATAAGAGGCTTCCTGCTCCCCTATGTGAACCTTATGATAAATATCTAACATTCCGGAATTATGTACTACAAAATCACCAGCAATAAAATTATTATATGGATCTTGCATTTCAATATCATATGTTTCTACATTATCTATTTTAACAATATCTTTAACCCTCAAAAAATATAAATCATCCGTAACTGGTAATCGAAATTTCTCACGCATTCGAATAAGATCTGCCTTACTCAAATGACCCTCGGTATACACTCGATGATGATTGGGGCATAAAAAACACAAATTATCAGGATCATTATTCGTATACTTATTACCCTCTATATGGTTTACATCCAAACCCCCCTCTTTCCAGTTACAAAATATACAATTATATTTATAATTTTGCATTGCAATATTTTTAAAATTTCTCCATCCATCAGCATAACGATTACTTCTATGATAACCAAAGCGTTTATTAACAATACACACATAATCATCAGAAGTTATATTTTTTAATTTCTTCCATCCACTTAAAGTTAAAAAACGATGATCAAGACTGGCAGAAATCTTAAGTGTCCTTCCCTGTTTACGGCTTTCCCCATAACCAGCAATTAAACTTAAATTATAAACATCTTTATTGCCAGCATTTACCACCCTTTTTATTTTATTACGAACTATTTTTAGAGAATTTTCATCAATTGAACAAACTCTAAGTTGAGGTGGCCCGCCCATTTTTCGACCAAAATTACCCTCTTGCACTTTAATATAATCATCATATAATTGTTTAACCGTTTTATATTCATGTTGCCATCTTCCACAATTAGAACTATAGAATTTATTTACTAAGATTTTAGTATCACCCGACAAACAATCCATCGGCCCCGGTCTCACTAAACTTATTAAATCAGACAAATCCCTCAAGTGTCTAGGCATCAACAGCTTAGACCACTTCTTACCCAAAAAAGATTCAATCTGAAAACCGCCATCAACATTTCCAGATGCAATTAAATCAAAAGTAGCCTTGTCGTCCATTGGGATATCATCAGGTAAAATCTCTATATTGTGTCGCTCCTTAATGAGATCGTAACAACGGTGTAACATCTCTAGTGTCGCCAAACCAAGAGCATCACATTTTAAAATATTTAAATCATCGATAGATTTCATATCAAAACCACAAATCATACCATGTCCACCAGGTGCTCTAATAAGCGGGATAGTACCATCATCAAATGATTCATCCATAATAATAACTGCCGCTGCATGTGTACCAACTGACTTAGCAACACCTTCAATTTTTTCCGCATACTGAAAACACTGTGTATATCGTTTATCTTCTTTCATTTTTTTTAATTCAGGAGATCTTTTTAATGCCTCCTTAAGGGTAATGGAAGTATGTTCCTCTCCCTTAGCAGGAATTAATTTAGTAATTTCGTTGGCTTCATCAAAAGGAATATTATTTATTCTCATAATATCTTTGATGGCGGCACGAGCAGCCATAGTATTCAAGGTCATAAGTTGTGCAACCCTATCTTTGCCAAACCTATCGGTAATATAATCAATAACTCTTTTCCTATATCTCAATTCAATATCTGTATCAATATCAGGAGCAGACTGCTCTCTCCCCTTATTATAAAATCTTTCAAAAATAAGACCATGTTCGATAGGATTAATATCGGTTATGTTAAGGAGATAGGCAAGTAGAGAGCCAGCTACAGATCCACGCCCAGGGCCAATCCAAATATTTTCTTTCTTGGCCCAATTAATAATATCTGCCATGATTAAAAAATAATCTGCAAATCCACCCTCAATAATATCTTTAATCTCTTTTTGTCCCCGCTGTTTATATACAGGATCTTTTTGCTGTTCTGACGTAAGACGCTGTTGCCATCCTTGATTTAATTTCTTTCTCAGTAGTTGTTCAGAATTGCCCTCCGTAATAGGATACCGGGGAAAGCGATGCTTTGTTAAATCTATCTCAACATTACATCTTTCAGCAACCTCAAGCGTTCTATCTAGTTCACCCTTAGGTAATTTAATATCCTTGCGATCCTTAAAGTAAAATTCAGCAGATGCCGCGAATCCACTACCCATAACATATTCACGATTATGAGTAGATAATACCATAAGTTCTATATGTGTCAAAGCATCTTCTGGTTCTATATAATGAGAATCTACTGTAGCTACAGTGGGACGACCAATGCGTTTTGCAATTTGACGAATTTCTTGATTTAATTTATACTGTTCCTTAAGACCAGCATTCTGTGTTTCAAAATATAATCTATCTCCAAAAATATCATAGAGTTGCTTAGCATGATGATAAGCTGTTTTTCTATCCTCCTTAAGGAGATGATAGGGTACGATCCCTTGCATACAGGCTGTCAAACATATAATGCCATCGGAATGTTTACGTAAAATCTCATAATCGATACGAGGTTTTCCATAAAATGCTTCTGGTGAATTAGATATGGTGACCATTCGAACGATATTCCGCCACCCCTCTTCATTTTCCGCAAGTAACACCAAATGAAAATTAGTTCTATCCTTATTCTCTCTGGATTTATTTACATCTGGAACAAAATAGAATTCATTGCCTAAGATGGGCTTAATCCCCGCCTTATGGCAGGCTTTATAAAAATGTATTGCATTAAATATATTGCCATGGTCCGTGATGGCCACGTCAGGATGCTTGTATTCCTTTGCTTTAGCAACGATCTGGTCCACTTTGGAAAGACCATCTAATAAAGAAGCGTCACTATGATTATGCAAGCTAACAAAAGACATTATTTTTTATCCCCATGATCAGTATTTTGCTTACGCATCTTCTTAATACGTTTGGCATTACGCTGTTTACGCTCTAAAGTTTCTCCCTCGCCTACCTCAATACCCGCCTTTTTCCAAACATCTTCTACGCGAACTTTTTTGAGGAAAAACCCACCAGTGGCATAAGTCCGTATAGCAATTTTACCACACTTTTCACACTTTGTCGAGCGTTTTCTGTTTTTTATTTCACAAAATATTTCCGTAACATGTTCACATTTCTCACAAGAATATTCATAAATTGGCATATTATTATTCCTCCTTGTCACATACACCCTTGATATAATGAACTGGTGGATGTACATAATTTACATTCTCACCATTTAAAGTAGCTACTGGGTTGTTCCAGCATGTTTCACAATAAACCAAAGAGCCACTACCTGGAACAACCCAGTAGCTACTTGTCTTTGGGTCCAACTTCTTATTATTACATTGCATACAATCAATAACTTCATCAAACCACATTATTTATTCCTCCTAAAAATCCTATTATGTGTTAAATTAAATAAAAATTCGAATTCAGAATTATCACCCATCATCTCCGTAACTGCCCTAACTACATCCCGATATCCTTGTCGCTCCCATGGTGGCCGCCTATATGGTACATAAAAATTAGCATCATCAAAAATAGCAATACCACCCGGCCTAAGGAGTTTGAATACATAAAATTCTATATCCTGCTTGACCATCTCATATTCATGGGAGCCATCAATATACATCAGGTCAAATCGCATGTCCGATAATTCATTTTGTATTCTTGTTTCTTGAGATAATCCAACATGAGGATGAAACATATGCTTAGCAGTAACATCCATTAGATCAACTACGACTTCTTCCAAAATCTGAATATAGTCCTTCTGCTCATATTCGCTATATTTATCGCCAGTGCCATTAAATGGGCTAACCATATGCACATTAAATTCCTTATTATGCCTTTTGCCAAGTAGGGCCGGAAGAATACTGAATTGCCCTACGTGTACACCAAGATCAAGAAAGTTTTCTATATCTATTTCTCTAATCAATATACCCCACATGGGATACCACGAATTTTGACTGATTCCCCCTATGTTTTCAAAATATTTTCGCCACTTAATCAAATCTTGGTCTTGCAAAAATAAATTGTCCATACGATCAACCAATGAATGGTTACCATCATCTCTATAAATTCTGATCATATCATCAATATTCATTTTACAAATTCCCTAACATCGTTTACGTAGTCGCCACATATTCCTGCCACTGATACCTTCTTCAGTCTCTTAATATTATATGTATCCCTGCTATCAAACACGGCAATAGATCTATTGGTTAATGACTCACCAGGAAAGGTCCATATAAATTTTTTACTAGTTAATGTGGCATCGTCTTCCACATGAAAGAAGCAATGCATTTGCAAATCTATTAGCATTGCCAATGTCAGAGGGGTTTTTGCATGACACCATAATTTATCAATATGCTTATATAAAAAACTTCGATCCACTAGAGTCTCTGGTTGATCATGCCCTAACCGAAATTGTACTCCGTCACTCCATACATCAATCTCCACATCATAACCAAGCTTAATGGCATTTTCTATATAGTGTGGTTTATTTTCACACTCAAGCTGTGGTCCAAATATATTACCCCTATGTGCTATAAGTATCATAAATCCTCCATGGTACATATTGTGTTTGGATATGAAAAATCATTCACGTAAGTTTTTTTCTGATGTGTCCAGCTAGCAATAAATGGAGCAAGTGTGTTAATATCTATAACATCAAATATACTCTTAAATAATTCTTTATCATCAAAACATACACCCGCTTTAAGTAAAACCTCCATTATTGCCTTAGCTGCTATCTGTTCAGGATCTCCATTTTTATGATATGTTATTGCAAATTCACGCATATTTTCATAAGCTTCTAATAGCACTTTAGCGTTTCCCAAAAAAAGATGATCACCAATATGATGTGTCTTTACCCCCCATTTTTTGAAAAATATATTACCACATACTATTTTCAACTTATCTTCGTCAAATTTCTCTATAAGTGGTTGCAAATTTTCATATCTTTCATCACTACGAGTTCTAATTACATATAACGTATCAATATTTCTTAATCCATAAACAATAGAACATATTTGATACATAAATGTATTACTTTTATATGGAAGTAAAGATAGTGGCATGGGATATTTAACCAAAATGCAGTTAGTTAAATTATATTTATTAAGCAAAGACATATCATCTATATCCCAATAACAAATAACAACAGGCCCTATGGTAGAATAATACTTAACACACTCCAATGAAGTTTTATTTAATGGACCCTGAATAAGAACTGAAATATCAGACATGATCACCCCTTTCCATCTCCCCTACTTTCATAATACGATTCATATGTCTTCCACCATCAAAAGTAGCGGTCGATAAAGCAAATAAAATATCACCTATCATATCTTCAGTAATATATTTTTCTGACAAACAAAAAAAGTTGGCACAATTATGTCTTATAGAATATTCTGCCGTATAAGCATCAGAAATAAGGGCTGATCTAATACCACGCACTTTATTAGCAGCACTATTAAAACCCTGACCAGTATAACAAAACGCCATACCAAAATCACAAATACCATCCTTGATATGGAGTGTGGCAGGATATAAAAAATCATAATGATCACAATCAAAATCCACATAAGTACCAAAGTCTATATAGCAAATCCCATATTTTGATAGATGCTCTTTCATCATTTCTTTTAATTTAAAACCACTATGATCACAACATAGAGCAATAGGCTTTTCGCCAAATTTTTTGAGAGTGTTGTCAGTAAAAAACTTTAAATCTTTAGGCGTTCCCAAAACATGCATTTTCTTTACATGATCAACACTTATACATAAGCCATCTTGAATCATCAAATTATACATAGGGCATACATAAAATTCTGAATTGATTGTTATATTTTTACGAATCATCTCTTCAGCATATTTAATAAAAACTTTTCCCTCTTTAAAATAATATACTCCCACCGCTGCGTTATTACTAATCACTTCTTTTTCTGCTGTCTTGACAACCCAATTACCTTCACCTACGGCAGCATAACTATGATCAGGACTATTGGCCTTAAAGCAAAGCAGAAATCCATCATCATGACTATCAACTATTTTAATGGGGTCAAATTTAGGCTCAAAATAAACATCGGGTGTATAAATAAATAATGGATCTTTATTATTAATGAGCGATTCTGCCAACAAACAAGTACATAAAGCACCTTGTGTAATTTTATCCACTATAACAATTTCTACCTTTGTTGCGTCTGTTTCGAATTTATTTCTTAAAATTTTATCAATAGCATGACTATTTACATGATCTTTTCGTACCAAAAATATAAGTCTACATCCTATATAATTAATAGATTCCATAGCCCAATCAATCATATGTTTATCTTTCACCATAATCAATGGCTTGGGGGCAAAAAGTCCTACATCAATAAAACGCTGTGCTTTACCTGCAATAGGAATTATAATATTAATCATTATTCTTCTCCTTAAGGAAAAATAAGGTGTCGATATGGGCATTCTCGATCATCTGCTTAGGTGACTTGAAACCATCTAAACTTTGGCATATGAAGCTGGCGGCAAAATAATCACCCGCTCCGAGCGTGTTTAGATTGGGTAGTATATCATATTTATATGTATGGTGGCCATATTCATCGGTATATGTAATCCTTCCATTATGATGCGTTACCCCTATCTGACCTTTCATATCATGGAAGCTTAGATCTATACCGCTACGACACAGAGCATTTATACTATCACCTGATATAAATATTACATCTGCCAATTTTAATAATTCATAAGTTCTCCGAGCCTCTACTGGGGTATACTCCGTAAGACAAAAATCAGCCGACACTATTTTATTTCTCTCTCGCAACTTCCCTAAATGATCAATCGTCAAATGATCTAGAGTATCTAAATAGGCAATATGACACCAGTCGAATCCCCTAATACAATCCCAATATTCTAATTTATCTTCCCTGGCGTAATCCTTCTCTATAAAAATAGTTCTTTCACTATGATTTTTGTCAACAATTACAGTCACGGACGAAGTTCCTGACCAAAAACCCCATGGTTGTATATCGCCCTTTCTCTTCCACATTATAAAATCTATTAAATTAGATATGCCACCATAACGCTTGTATGACTTAATAATATTATGTGAGCCACCCTGTTTTAATGAATCAACTATATGTATATGATCTTCAGTGTGACTACCAATCAAAGCAACTACCATCCTTGGCTCCCTAACAACCGTGTTCTTTTTTATCTATCTCAATAACTGTATTGATATCGGGATAATCTAATATGCCTTGGCTGATTAGACTATATAATAACTCTACAATAATAGCTTCGCCAGCTTTAGCCTCCATGTTATATTCACAAATATCTTTAACTCTTGGATGTGCATCATCAGGACAGACGGCCCATCCCACTTTTTTCAAAACATCAATATCAAAAATATCGTCAGCAATAAAGATAATCTCATAATCCTCCACGTAATAATCACGCTTGATACGAGCATAAAAGATTCCGTTAGATAAATGTTGTCCATCAATCATCGTAGAATAACATGGAATATTTCTATTGTTAGCGATACCCACATTGAATGGATCACCTGTTAAAAATACAACTGGGATACCCAATGCTTTAAATTCCTTGATAGCTGTCCAATTTTTATCATTAAAAAATTTACCAATAGTCTTACCTTGTCTATCTACCAGTTTATCCTTACAAAGAATTCCGTCCACATCAATAATTAATAACTTAGGTTTACGCATTATAAAATTCCTTTAAAAATATTAGTCAATATATCTATGTAAAAAATCATATTGTTTATAAATTTTTGAAAATTCCATAGATAATTCTGGCGTAAAACATTTTTTATACTCCCCTGGTATAATTCGTCTCTTATGTATACCGTCAGGAACAAAATCGCCTTTCATGGCATTATACATATTAATAAGTTTATCATTATCAATTTGCAACAACATATTAATATCACATAAATACTTCCAAAAATCAGTAACCATATCTTCATAATATACAATTTTAACATTATTATTTTTGTTCATGTAAGTAACTACACTATCCATTTCTTTACATACAATGTTTGTAAAAAAATCCAAACTATAACCATGATTCCATATAGAGGGTCTTTGTTTAAACACAGCAAATTCTGATATGGGAAACGCAGAATTACATTGACTCATAATTCGTGCCTTATTTCCTTCAGCCGTCCCATGTGGATGGGTAAGACTACCACCATAATCACTACAAATCATGTCTCTAAAATCTCTAATATGAATTATATGATCATGATCGAAATTAACATTTGAAATTCTACTGGTAATCTGGGGCCAATCATTATCATGAAATACGTCATTGTTTTTAGACATGTAATATGCATTAACCATAGAAGCTTTAATACCAGTATACTTTAAAAGGGTGCCAATAAAATTAAATAAAAAAAATACCGTTCCAGTTTTTGATCTTGCATGTATAACCACATCGTTATTCATTTTTCCATCTCCTTAAAATACATAATTAAATATTTTGATATCTTTATGATAAACATTACAATTATTATTCATATCTATTGCTCCCTCGTTGCTATACCTAATCCAAATCCACGAGGAGTAATCTTTTTAAGAATAGGATTATGTAATTGAGCATCATAACCATCATTTCTAGTTGACCATCCTATATTTGATGTACCCTGTAGCCATTTCAATTGTGCAATATTCATATAACTATATTTATCTGCATACCAATTATCAGTTGTAATAAAAGTAGACTTATTCCAATTAATAAACTCTTTATAAGCATTATACGAATTACCCTTATATCTCATAGTCCAATCTATAAAATCTTTACCAATATCATGTAATCCAATAAATTCCACATCATTTATAATACTTTTAGCTAACGCAAGTTGTAAAGCATGTTTGGGACCATCGATAAA
>SDBV01011895.1_pt1 | contig 11214 bp, 8 predicted proteins | sample 2277081 | NCBI WGS metagenome assembly SDBV01 (sample SAMN10402039, study PRJNA504765) | marine sediment metagenome | isolation source: marine sediment core GS10_PC15, 223 cmbsf | place: Arctic Ocean: Southern Knipovich Ridge | collected 2010
TCTCCGCTAACATCATCAGCCAGAACATTGCGCGGGAACGGGCACTTCAACAAGAGGCGGGTGCGAGGATTGATGAAGGTGCGAGGTTGGCTCAGCTGCCGCCCGAACTTCTCCTTCAAAGTGGAGCAGGCTTCCGACAGCTGGAACAACTCGCACTGGAAGATCAACTCAAGAGGTTCGAGGAAGGTATTACAGCACCCTTCCGGAGCCTCTTCCCCTTCGCTTCCATCCTCCAGGGTACTGATATTGGGCGCGTTCAAACTTCTAGTCTGGATGTTGGTGGTCTTGGTGGTGGTATCCAGGGTGCGCTTGGTGGCGCGGCGCTTGGTGCTTCCGCGGGCAACTTGATTGGTGGTGGTGGTATAACTGGGACCGCTGTTGGTGGTGGTCTGGGCGCGTTGCTTGGCGCACTTGGAGGGGCTCTATAATGCCGGTAGATCCATTCTTTCAGACTCCTTTTAGCAAAATACTGGCTGAGGAAGTTGCTGCGAGCGGTCGTGGAGTACTGGGTCCAGAGCAGCTTCTTGACAACCCTTCAAAGGGTCGGATTGGTAAGATTACTTCGGCTCTGCGTGGCCCTGCAAGCACCCTTGGAAAGAAGACCCTCGGTGCGCTCACTTCCCCGATCGGGGTAGGCCTGATTGCTGGTGGTGTTGGAGCATCTCAGATTGAGGGCGAACTCCAAGGGCTCGTAGATAGGCTAAATGACTCTGTTGGGATTAAGGAGTTCATTGACGAGGGTATAGCTCCCATTACCTTGGGCGAGCTTATGAGTACGGCCTTCTCAGAAGAGGGTCCAGTTATCCCTGAGAGATTCAGGCTGACCGATGACGCTCGTAGGGAGCAGGCTGGGAGGGAACTCCCCTTCGGCGCAGGAACTTTGACTAGAAGGGATCTCAAGCTCCGAAACGCCGGCTTCGATGAGAGACGGGCTCGGGTGGGAACGGGTATGCCGGGAGATCCACTTCAAACCTTCACGGGGCGGTCTAGAGGGGGCCAAGATCCTGGCCTTTCTATGGACCAGTTCAATGCTCAAAGACTCTCTGCTATTGAGGAGCTTACGGCCAGCTTGGCCGGAACAGGTGAGCTTGCGAATCTTATCCTAGACCTCAATAAGGAAAGACGGGAGGCGCTGTCAGAACTTGAGAAGGCTAGGCCCACTATGGAGGATCGTCCCGGGTCGAACAGGCTCCTGGCACTCCTTCAGGGGGCGGCTAGTGGAGCGGCCGGAATCAACAATAGTGAGGACGTTGGGCGTCTTCTTGCAGCGGCTGGAGCTGGTGGGCTTGGTGGACTTTTTAGGGAAGACCAGTTTGCTCGTAGTGAGGACCAGGACTTTCAACAGAGAATTGCAGAGTTCGAGGTTCAACGGGCGAAGATGCTGGGGGACATGGCTGACTCGGCGGCGAAGAATCAGATCGCCCTCGCCAGTATTGAGAGTGATGAGGCCCAGAAAAAGCTCGAAATCTCGGCAGATCTGTTGGGGAAGGTTAAAATCACCCTTGACGAGAACACTGGGATGCTCGTCATATTCGACCCGGTTACTGGAAATGTGAGGTCGGTACCATATGTCTCCTTTGAAAGGCTGAAGGCTGTCAACGAGATGCAGGCTGCTCTAAAAGGTAAGAGTACCCCTATTGATGTAGCCAATAACATGGCAGAGCTTACCAAGGTTAACCCGGAGACAAGTGCTATTCAGGCAGCCGCTTTTGGTTCGACTCAGGTTGAAAATGATCTTTACTGGGAGATGTATGCTATTGCTAAGTCTAAGGTGGACGAGGACATCTGGACACAGAACGAAATCCTGGCAGAGAAGGGTGAGACACAGGCTAAGGACGCAATAGCTGACGCTGTGATGAAGGAGTTTATTATTCTTTATTCCCAGCCTGAGTTCCAAGACTACATGAGAGAGTTCAACCAGAACTTCTACTCGAACAACAGCGGCGTTGATCGTCTCAACACTCTAGGGGCCATTGCTAGTGACCAGAGAACGAACCCGCAGAGATGAGATAATAGAGGCTCTCCGGGCCACTCCTTTCGACGGGCGCACTGGCCAGACTCAGGCAGCTCGTTTGATGGATGGACCTCCAAGCCGGATGGATGAGATCATCACTTCCCTTCGGAGGGGAACTCCTCGGGAACAGCACCGTGACACGCCGGGTGTAGGCTTTGTAGAGGGCCTCGCTAAAACGGCTGCCTTTGACGCCACGCTGGGTATGTTTGGGGTACGGGAGCCCGAGTCCGTAGAGACCTTCAAGAGGGAACACCCTCTTGTTGGGCTAGCTGCGAGCTTCGCGGGTATGGCTATTCCCTATGGGGTGGGGTTCAAGTTCTCTCCACTGGTAGCTGCCAAGTTGCCTCTTCTTAGTCGAGGGATGAAGTTTGCTAGGGATGACAAGATTCATCCCTTTGTTCAGGGTGCCGTTGGTGGTGCTGTGGGAATGACACCATTCGAGCTGACTAGGCTTGCTGGGGCTGCTGTTGTTGGTGATGAAGGGGCCTTGAGACAGGTTACTGCTGAGGCCGCATTCGAGCTGGGATTCATTGGGACGCTTGGTGGTGCTGGGCGGGCCATAGCCAAGGCGGCTCCATTCGCTGGACGGAAGTTTGGAGACGAGGGACGGATTGCCAGGACGTTTGAGGAATATCTGCCGAATGAGACTCCCCAGTTCCGGCTCGATCAGATTGAAAAGATACTGAATAAAACTCCCAAGGTTAAGGAAGATGAAATCCTCTACCAAGCACTCCTGTCCACACGCTCTAGACTTACCGGGGAGGTAGTCGAGCAGATCCCTGATAAGGGTAAGGCATATGTGCAGACCATAAGTGATAAGGGGGCTCTAGCAAGTAAGCTATCCACCCTCTTTCGCAAGGGTTGGAAGGATGCTAGGATCACTCAGATTCCGAATACTACCGACCCCAAGCTCAGAGCGTATGTGGAAAAGATTGTGGAGAAGGCCACGCCAGGAACCTCAGTTGAAAACTTTATGGCGGCTGTTCAGTTCCCCAGGGTCATACAGGCGCAAAGTACGACGGGCTCGGCTAAGCTTTGGGAACGGATGCTTAAGAGCTTCGGTGGGAAGCAGGTTGGAATTGGGCGGGAAGAAATGTGGCTCGCCCGAGAAGCCGATGGAGTTTTCATCGTTGCGAAGCGGCTCAAAGGAATCCAAGGCACTCCGGGAAGACCTGAAACTTGGGGGGCTGATGACGTTTACCTCCTAGCCAAGACCACCAAGCCGGAGATGTTCAACCCGTCTGCGGCCAAATTTGGAAAGCTCCCGCTTCAGGGTTCCTTTAACACTGAGATGGTGAAGAGGCTTGAGAACGGGATTGAGAAATCCTCCGACGCCAGATTCCTCTACAACTACATGAAGAGCATGACTAACAGGACTTTCCGCGGTCCTATCTCTGCGAAGATCGCGAAGGCTGTTGAGAGCGCCCTCGGTGATGACCTTGCGGTTCTTGCTGAGCAGGGAACTAAGGGCATAGCTGGGCTTAAGGAGAGGCTGAAATTTTATGCCTCACCTGCCCTTTTTGAGGGCTCTTCGGACCCCGAATTTATAATGCTTCTGAATGCAGCCAGGATGATGCATCAAAGAGGCTCCGCTCGGGCGTCTGCCTTCTTCTATGGCAAGGTGATAGATAAGGACACCGGAAACCTCTTTACACAGATCATGGGCAAGCAGGAGAGGTTGGGGGGCCTCAACAAGCTGATAGATGATCTTGAGCCGCAGGACATCGAGGCGGTTATCGCGGCCCACCTCGACGATTTGTCAATTCCTCAGGTCCGATCTATGTACCCCAGTGCAGACAGAGCAGTGGCCTACCTGCGAAAGTCAGATCAAATTGGGAAGTCCTATGACAGGCAACTGGTAACGCTGGAGAACATCATTGGGGAGACCAAGTTTATCCCCAAGGCCGATCATTATATGCTGTCTAGGTCTTGGTTTGGGAATTGGAGACTCCCAATATATGAACGGGGAGCTGATGGAGCGCTTACTAAGTCTATGGTTGGAGTGGCCCCAGGTTATAGTAGAAAGCAAGCTCTAGAGAATGGTGAGAAGATGCTGGCTGAGATGGGAGACGATGCGAAGAACTACGGATTTCTGAAAAATGATGTTGAGAGTGTCGGTTTTCAAAAGGATCTGGAGTTGGCTAATGCGGTCAACCTGACGCGGGCCTCATCTAAGAAGTTCCATGATGCTTATAAGTCAGTTTTGAAGAAGAACCGGGCCTCGACTGATCCAGTACGCTTTAAGGAGAGAAAGAGAGTCCTAGGGTTTAAGAAGGACTTGGATAAGGAGTCCCTTAAGAATATGCAGCTCGGTCACATGATTGAGCGGGAGCGGATTATCCAAGAGAACATCTCCATGCACATTCTGGAGCCCCATATTCTTAAGCTTCAACAAAGGGACCCTAAGCTAGCTGAGCAACTCAACAATCGAATGCTTCAGATGGCAGGCGCTAAAAGTGAGATGTGGAAGGGCGTCGATTCGCTGATCGATCCTATCCTCGCTCCCATAGCTGGGAGAAACGCAGCCTCCAACATTGTAGGAGGGATAAATAAGCATCTGTTCTCGTTTACGCTTGGCTTTGGCGACTTGGGTTTCGCAGCCATCAATGCTATGACGCCCATTATTACTGTGCTGCCTGAGATCGCCTACACCTTAACGGCGCTTCCTAAGAGCCAGATGCGATATTACAGCTATGCCCTGGCAATGGATGCCAAGGGAGCACCTGTAACGATGCGCCACCTCGACCCAATTCGCATTCTAACCGCCTCGATTCGAGACATGTCTAAACCGACTCCGGAGCTGCGGAAGGCTATTAAGTGGGGCTTGGAAAGAGGCCATATTGATCCGAAGTACGTAGAGGAGTTCGTTGGGCAGGATGCGAGTGTATTGCGGGACTGGCGTGGGATGCTTACAGGGAACCAGGGTATCGTAACTTGGTTGGACTCCCTTTCCAAGTTCATGCCGATTCAAAGTGAGAAGTTCACCCGGGGCGTCTCCTTTATATCTGGCTATAACGTTGGGAAGCTCAAGGGCCTGAAGGATGAGCAGCTTCTTCAGTTCGCCGCCGAGTTTACAGCGAGGACGAACTTCCTCTATGGAACCTCGGATCGGGCGCGAGTCATTACTGGGTCCGTTGGTACACTCTTTGGACTGTTTAAGAATTGGGGGATGCACCAAGTTGGCAACATGTTGACGTATGCGGGCGACGCAGCGCTTAGGCGTAACATTCCTCCCCTCATGTGGATGATGGGCACCACTGGCGCTATAGGCGGTGTGGGGGCCATGCCCTTCTATGGTATGGCCGATTCGGCGTCCAGGGCTATGACGGACGAGGGGCTCAAGGACAACCTCTATGACTTTGGAGGTTGGGTAGGTGCGCCGACTAAGGTGATGGATACATTCCAGTATGGATTTCCAGCGCTCTTTGGGATTGCCTTGCAGGGGCGTGTTGCCCCAACTGGAGTTGAGGTAGCGAGGGATGTTAACTTCCTCTTTCAAAGCGCCCTCCTTGATAGAATGGGGATGCTGACTGATGCCCTAGGAACCTCGCTCTCTCAGTGGAAGGACACTGGGATTCATCCCCTAGCTAATGAGGGGAATCGGCTCAAGTATTATCGGGCGCTTCTTCCGAGGACGTTGTATCGGGCGATGAGCTTTACTGAGGAGAATGCCCTACGGAGCTTGCAGACTGGTAACGCACTGATGGGTCCAGCCACGATGTCACAGAGGGCGTCGTTTGTACTGGGGCTCAATCCACTGGAGTTTGAGAAGTCTCTGGAGATCTCGAATGATATGTGGCAGGATGAGAAAAAAAGAAGCGAGGCCACGAGTAACTTCGGTCGGGCCTGGCATGATGCAGAGAAGCGTCAGGATATGAAGGAGCAGCTCTGGCTTTTGAGAAGAATGATCTACGATGGCATACCGTGGGACTCTGTGATGAGATCTGCTGATGCCTTCGAGGAGAACGAGAATGTGGGGCAGGCCGAGCGGCAGTTCGATGCTTATTTGGTACTTGAGCAAAAGAGGCGATTCGGGCTGAAGTAGAGACACCGGGCGGCCGGGTGTCTATACCCGAGTCCGATCCCGATTCCCCCTTGCAGTATTTATTGGCCTGCTAACAACCTCCAGGTGATACGGGTTCACGCACGAGGTATTATGGCAGAGGTGGTCGATAGTCATATCGCCAGGGATCGGACCTCTGACGATGTAGTACGCGAAGCGGTGAGCTTTTACCATCCCACGCTGGGTCGGCAAGAGCTGACTTCGGAAGCGTCCATAGCCCTTGCTGTCCAGATGTCCCTTGAAGACGATACACTCACTCTTGGGGTCGGGCTCCGTGAGCTTAAGAAAACGCTTAATATCGCGCTTGATTCCCTTTCGCGTTAACTTCTTCATTCTACCGAGCCCGGGAAGAAGCGGCGCCCAGGAGCTTCACCTGTACAATCTAGCCAGTTGGCCAGCACCATTTCGTTCAGGATATGGTTGATTCGGACTGGATCGACCTCGTTTATGAGGATCTGACGCAAGCGGTTCTCGGGGACGGTGCTGTGACCCCGCTTGTGCATACCAGTCACGAACTTGCGGACCAGTATCATGGCATCACGGTAGGGGGAAGCGCCGAGTGGCTCGATAGCCTGGAGCATAAGTCGTTCCGTTTCGAGGAGGAGGTCCCGAGACGTTTCGAGGTCGCTGAGGGTGATCCCCATTCCGTCGTCCCGTGCAGCGCAGGTTGCCATAGCTATCTTGATGACGTGGACCTTACGTCGGGTGATGTAGTCCTTTAGGCGTTCGTCCTCGGGTATTGGGGGCATCCCCAAGTTCTCCCAACCAACTAGCTCCTTAGCCGCTTGGACAGTCCAGATGAACTTGCCCTTGAGATCAGCGATAGTGCGGAGATCTAGGACGAGGTTCTCCTCCATCGACTCGTCCACGATCTCAGAGTCTGGGGTTAACTCCCGAGTGGTGTCTAGGGCCATCTCCACCTGTATCTTATCGTCCGAGTAGACTACGATACACCGAGCCGGGAAGCCTTGGCCCAAGACTGTGGCTGTCCACGCCTCTTTAAGGTAAGCTGGAGTTGCGCCCCCGATTAGGTTTATGAGGCAGTTATAAGCCTTGTTCTCACCTTGGGTGGAGGTCTTATACTCGAAGAGGGCTGTGCAATCGTAGAGGTCGGCTAGATCACACATAAACTCGGTGGCGTTGGGCCGCACGAAGACTGAGAACTCGTCGATCATCCCAGCAAGGGAGGCATGAGTGTAGAGTTCCTCGATCTCCTCGATAGTTTCTTTCTCGGCCTGGGAGGCTTCCAGCTCGTGGTAGAAGGCCCTTGGGGTTATGCGGGCGGGGGTGAGGGCGACCCGGGCGACCTGCTTGAGAAGGTGCCGCGCGGTTTTAATGGCGTTAGACTTCCCAATGCCTGGGCCTGCTATGAGGAGGACGAACATGTTGGGCCACAGTACCTGGGTGGAAACATTGGCGAAGGTCTTTCTTTGAAGAGCACATGCTATTGTGGTTATAGCTGCCCACCTACGGAATAGCTCAGGACTTTGGAGTCCCTCCGTATAGGTAATGAATGACTCTACCCAGTCGTCAAAGTGGCGCATCTAGGCAATCACAGAATCCAGTGGGTCGAGGGACCTCCTAGTTAGCGAACGCGCCTCGGTGGAGCCGAAGGGCTTTAGATTTTTCCAGTCGTAGCCAACTTTGGCCTCGACGGGGATAGTCATAATCCTGCCGTGGATTTCCACAGGAATCTTCATCAAAATGAGGGTAGATGGGATGACAACAGCCTCGTCTTCCTCATAGTACTGGAATAGGATAGAGTCATGGACCTGGCTTAGCATGAAGCCCGAGTGGGTTTTCATCTCAAGATGAGACCACACTCGCATCAAGCCTATGTTGAGGATGTCAGCTATTAGGGACTGTGGAACGTGAGCTATGGCCTCACGCAGAGTCGCATCAGATGAGCGCCGCCCGAAGAACTGCCGCTTTCGCCCGAGGGGGGTGGTGAGGCAGCCCGTGGTCTGCATCTCGGTGGCGACCTCTTGGTGCCACTCACGGATACGGGGAAAGGCTGTGAAGTAATCGTATTGGAACGCCTCGGCCTGCTTCACAGAGAGGCCAGAGTTCTGGGCGATTGTGAATGGAGTGGCTCGGTAGTTTGTAGCATGTCCGCAAGTCTTCGCAAGAAAGCGGTATGAGTGCTTTCCTTCGTACAGTTCAGAATCGCACATAGCCTTATCATCTGCAAGTATTCCTGTCCAAGGTAGCTTGGGCCAAAGCATTTTACAAACAGTGGTATGTAGATCACTGCTCTCGCAGGCGACAATGTAGTCCAGGTCTTGAGAAAGGTAAGCCACCCCTCTGGACTCAGCCTGTTCAAGGTCAAGGTGAGCGAAGCGCATTCCCTCGTCGGCAATGAAGATGCTCCGCATGTCTTCGGTAATGTTCTGACCATTGGTCCCACTCCCCCATACGTTTTTAGACGAACTCCAACGCCCTGTAACAGCGGCGCCGACATTATAACTCATCCGCATACGTCCATCAAGATCAACCTTGGACTTTAGCACCTTGAGCTTTCCCTGTAGTTCACGGAAGCGTAGGATAGCACGGGCCACTGGCTCGGCGTAGTATTGAGTATCCCGGATCTTCTTTAGAGCATCCTCGTTGGCGGTCTGGCTTTTTTTCTTAGTGGTGGGGTTGTAGGAGTAGATTGGGGGGACCGACATCCTCTCGTAGAAGAACTCACATACCTGCTTGGGGGATAGCGGGTTCAAGTCCTTGTACCAAACCACCCTAGCGTAGACGTTTATGATGTGACGGAGGCGGTCCATACGCTTTTCCAAAGAACGCTTGAGCCGGTTGCTTTCCCAGGGGTCTATCTTGATGCCACGGAGTTCCATTGAGAGGGCTGGTCCCTGCTGGGCCAAGGCGAACCGATAGATACTGCGGGATTCCGGCGTGTCCAGGGTGTCGAGGTGCGCCTCGATGTCGAGGGGGATCATGCAGTCCATCCCGTTGTAGCACCACAGGAGGCCCTCCTTGGAGAGGGACCTGTCGAGGAGGAGCTGGGGAAGGTCGGTGGACTTAACTATCCGCATCAGTGAGCAATTTGTGAAGAGCGTAGTATTTTTTGATGAATTGCTGCTTGGCTTTTTCTGGAGACATGAACTCTATGTCTATTTCCTTTGGCTCTCCTACTGTGAACATATAAGCCTTAGAGGGGAATAGCTTATAGGCCTCTACCGTAAAGGCATCACTGTCTGCTTCTGCTATCAAAGAGTTCTCAAATAGATAGTAATTCAGGTCGAGAGCATCAGCTATGGCTCTTAGAACTTCCTTCTCTAGTTGGTGGTAGCTTTGTTCTCCAATCATTGTTCTAGCCTTTATTGGAGAGGGAATATCTCCCAAGTATGCTTCGGCAGCATCATGTAGAAGAGCTGCCATTCTGAGCTTAGGGTGTTTGCCTTCCTCTTCAATAAGTTTCTCCACTAGTAGGGAGTGCTCTGCTACGGAGTAGAACTGGTAGGATTGCCCACCCCATCTGCATATGTTAGAGAGCCCAGTGGCTATGTCCTCTATGTAGATCTGAGAGGGGTGAGGAGCGTTGAAGTTAAAGAATCTCTCAGTACAGGTTATTATGTAGGGTCTCATCGTTGTAGCTCCATGTGGATGTGATCCTTCTCCAGGATAATGTCCCACCTGGGAAGGAGCTGTTTCATTCGGCGAACCCACTCTTGAGCAAGGGAACTCTTCCTACTGTTTATAGCTGCTATTGCTCCAAGACGCTTTCCATAGATACGAAGATCCCACCCTCGACCTACATAGTGAAGGGAGGTTTCCATGTGGGTAGAATCGTCTTGACTTGTTACAAGTATCAAGTTATCTACCATCTTAGGAGCTGTTAGTGCTGCTACTTCAAGTCCCCTTATCATCTCTGGATCAGATATAGCCAGTATGCTCACTCTTACAGTAGCCTTAAATGCTATTTCAATCATTCCTCTCGTTTCTCCGTGTGTGAGGTCCGCATGGTTTTCCATGAGATCTCGTTGGTGTAGACGGAGCCCATGAAGCCAAGAGACTTGGGCATCTCTGGGAACAGGGCATGGTGGTGAAGCATCGTATCGAGGCAATAGTTGGTCGGCTCGATCATATGCTTTATAAGGTATTGAATATCATAGGTGAAGTTCTGGCCCAGGATCTTATAAGGTTGGGAGGACGCAAAGACAAACTGGAGAAACCGCAGCGCATTAACCTCCTCATCAGGATCCTCCCAATAGGAATAACCTGGGTTGCCCCGATCGACGAGGGGGATTACCAAAGAGCGATTAGCAGATGGAGCCAGCCCGATACAGGTTATCAACCCCAATGGGGGATGGGTTTCGATGTCGCAGGAGAGAATGGGACAGTCAGCTATGTAGTCGCTGTAAAAGGCGTATAGGTCGGCAACAGTGGGGTCTAGGTGGATGTAGCGTTCAACAGTGGTGAACTTGGGGGAAAGTGACTCTTTCCTCGCCTTCATGCAATCAGCGATAATGATGGGGCGCAGGGACCAGTCACGGAGCATCGCCGCGGTGTGGAACGTGGGGATCACCTTCGTCCCCGTGATGCCCGGTAGACGCGCCAGGGCCACCGCACCGCGATGTTTTGTTATGCCTGTCGTCTGGGTTAGGGCCCATAGGGCGGTGCCGCCCACGGCGATTATGACGTTCGGGGCGAACTCTTTTAGTTCGTCTGATAGACGATGGAGGTGCCATACGTGGTCTGGGTTAATATATTGAGATGGTCCCAGCCTAGGTATACATGGGGAGTCTGGAGCATTAGTCTTCGGCCAGTCTTTTATGGCCGCGTCAAAGTTCTTCTTGTTAAGAAAGAAGTGCCCCACTTGGTTAGCCGGAGGCCTCTCATTAAAGACGTTAGTGATGAGGCAGCCCTCGGGTGGGATACCTACCTCGGCTAGGATCTGTCGAAGAGCCTGCCCAGAGGCCCCGACGAAGGGGCGGTCGAGACGCTCCTCTTGCTCGCCGGGGGCCTCCCCCACTATGGCAACCCGGTTGGGGGTTTGGAAGGTGGGTTGAGTGGGCTTCACTTAAACACCATATAAGCAACTACAGCTACTGAAAAGATAATCCAGACCAATCCCATTATCGGGCTGCCTTGAGAATTGTTATAATCAGGCCTCATTTGAGTTCAGCCT
>SDBV01011896.1_pt1 | contig 11213 bp, 9 predicted proteins | sample 2277081 | NCBI WGS metagenome assembly SDBV01 (sample SAMN10402039, study PRJNA504765) | marine sediment metagenome | isolation source: marine sediment core GS10_PC15, 223 cmbsf | place: Arctic Ocean: Southern Knipovich Ridge | collected 2010
GTTGGTCGGCAAGATGGGTGTGCCAACGGTTGCTGGGTACGACATGGTCCGCATCGGGCTCGGGGTGCTGTTACTGACAGCGGCCGCCCTGAAGGGCCACCAGTTGGCGACCGAGCCGGTAGCCGAAACCGGCCTGCTGACTTCTCGCTGGTTCCTGATCGTTGTGGTCGAGTTCGAGTTGTTCTTTGGCCTCTGGCTGTTGGCCGGCCTCTATCCTAAGTGGACGTGGCGAGCCACACTTCTATGCTTCGGCGGTTTCGCCTGCGTGGCGTGGCCAAGCAGACCAGAGATTGGGTTGATCAGAGCGTTTTCATTCACGTCTTTGCTTGTGTGGTTTTGCATGGCGGTTGGGTGTTCCGAGCAGCATCCGGCAGCCGACGGCGCGGCGAAGACGGGGACGAGTTGCCGGATCGAGTCCTTAGATGGCCGGTCTCCCGTGGTATTGGAGCACGACTTTGGCCTCGTGCGACCGCGCAAGACATTGGCCCATCTCTTTCGCATACAAAATGATTCAAGTGAGCGCTTAGTGCTTAAGTCAATCCGGAAGACGTGCACGTGTACCGTGGCGCAGGCGTCGAGTAAGACAATCGAACCCGGCGAAGAAGAGTCGTTCGAGGTTCTCTATAAGACCGGTAGCCGTCTTGGGGAAAAGAACCAATCGCTGGACATATCCTTTTCTTCCGGAGCAACCACTCTCTGCGTAGAGTTGCGAGTTAAGGCGAAAGTCTGTCTGCCCTTGACACCGTCTCCCGCGAAGCTCACGTTCGGTATAATTGGACGAGGGTGCCCGGCGGTCGAAATCATCAAGTTGCAGAACTTTAGTGCCCGGAATTGGAAATCGGTCGCTGTATTGGAGGCTCCGGCTTGGCTGGAAACGGACCCCGCAGAGCTTCTGGTGGATGGCGACCGAGAGGCCGATGAGAGATCACCTCGGCAAGTGTGGGCGCTTGCGACCCGTGCATTGACGGAGACGCTCGAGCCGGGGATGCACCAAGGTGAGATGGTCCTGGAAGCAGACGGCGGGAAAGTGAAAGGCACCGTTTGGGCCGACATCAGAATCAGGGACGCCGTTTCCGCCGCACCTTCTTTGCTCATGTATGGACGAATAACTCCCGATGTCGAAGTTACTAAGAACGTGGTCGTTAGTTTCGTGAGCAAACCGGTACGGTGGAAACCGGAAGAGGTAGTGATCAGGAATGAGACTGGTGAGTCTATCGCGTTGGAGTGGCGTGTGCTAACGGATCTGTGTTGGCAACTCAAAACTACACTGTCAGCAGAACGCAGAAGCCGCGACGAGAGAATCCTCGACGGAAATCTGGTATTGGAATTCCCGGACAACGAGTTGCCATCTCTGAAAATCCCGGTCCATGCGATGATCACAGGCCCTGGCGAGGGATAAGCGGATGCATTACGACAGGAAAAGGACGCCGATGTACGGCTTGCCCTGGTTGGCAAGGTGGTTTTTTTGGCCATGCGTGTTGTTGGGTGGATTGTCCGGGGTCGCCGACGAGGCTAGCCGACAGGCCGACACAAGCACCAGCGCCGCATCGAGGTTTGCCGCCGCAGCCGAGGATAGCTCCCGCGATAACGTATGTGGGCCTCGGTGCGTACACTTCCTGCTTTCCTATTACGGCAAGGGGCAGGATGTTGAACTGATCGACCTTGTGCGCGAGGTCCAATGGCCCGACATGAAGAGCGGGGCCACTTTGAGCGATCTCGCAAACCAACTCCGCAAATACGAAATCCATACTGCGATGTTGAAGGTATCACCAAAGGCGGAACTCTGTTGGAGGCATCCGGTGCTCGTCCATTTGAAGTCAACCGGGGACGGGCCAGGGCATTACGTGGTGTGGCTTCCGGAATCCACCGGGTCGGAAGCGCACGTCTGGTCTGGGCTAGCCGGCACGTCGGAAGTGGCTGTCGCGACTTTGGCACGAAAGATGAGTGGTAATGTCCTGCTGACGGCGGATACGCCCATCGTTGATCCGCAAGGAGCTGTGCTTCGGACACGGGACGCAATCTTTTGGGACAGCGCCAAGGTTGTGGTATTGGGATGCGGTGTGACGGTCGTCTTTTTTGGTTGGCGCAGGTTGTGGGCAAGGTTTCGATTCCCACGACGGCCTCTTCGGGCCGCCGATAGCAGGGGAGTACCATGAGAGTCGGTCCTTCAACTTCATCGGGAGCTTCATCCTGAGTAGTGTGTGGCACGGAAGTGCAATCAGCGTTTTGGTTTCGTTTTACCTGTTTCTTTAACAAGAGTAAAAGGAGAGAAGAATGTCGACTTCAGGAAAGGTACTGTTTGTGTTTGTGAGCGTTTCGGCTGTGCTGCTGTACGTTGGTGCGTTGCTGGAAGCGCCTCTAAGTGTGGCCTTGTCAACAAGCGAGGCTAGCGGGATTCGGGGAGGAACGGCCACATGCTACGTGGACGGGACAGGAAACTGTCCTGCCTCTGTTGGATGCAATGAGACGGACTGTCCAGGTGCGACCATGACCTGTCCTGACGCGTCGCAAAGAAAGAACACGCAGATGAGGCCTACATTCGATCTTGCCGCGGGGACAACGACTGACCCCGGCCACGAGGGCACGAACAATCAGCCACCGGTCGTGTGTCTCCGGGAATACGTTTGCGCCCTTTCTTGCAGAATTGTTAATATTGTCCCGCTTGTAAAACGATGCCAAAACGGTGTGCCAACTGGTCCGACGACCACGCGTATTCCTACGAAGGTGGACCTAGCGAGTAGAGCATGCAATGTTCCCTGAGGCGAATGGCTTTGTCGAACTTGGACTGGTTGTCATCTTGATGGGCGTGGATTCAGTGCGCTGTTTCTGCGGGCTTGTGAGGCTCAGGGTGGTTGACCAGGATGCAACGTGGACCAAGCGGCGGGGCGAGACGTTCGCCCCGCTGCTTCGTCTCCAGCGGACCTTCGAGGGAACTAGAAAGTGAGTTTGATATGACTGCCTGTTATACCGGCGTGGAATTGCGCGGTGAAATCCCGACAGTCCCACAGAGAATACCTCGACCGTTGGCGATGTGCTCCCGCCACGGGTTTAGAGCACGAGGGTCCTTGATTCGATGGACAGCTATTGGATTCATCCAGCTAGCACTGGCGAACTGCATCGCGCAAGTTTCCTTTGGCGCCGAGGGCGATGAGGACCGTCGCCTTGCCGAGTATCTCTGGGCCGGAGTGAAAGCGGAGCGGGAAAAGCTCGTGACCGGAGTCGTCGAGATCACGGGGACAAGTGTTTTCCTCCCGTACGGGCCGAACAAGCAGAGGTTATCTTGGCCGGTGGCCATCCAGCACACCTTCGACTACGGAAGCGGAAGCACGCTGTATCGCATCAGTTTTGGTCCAGATGGAGATGGCACGTACATGAGAACTCGCGATGCGAAGTTCCAATGGGCAAAGCTGGCATCGAGTTGCATAGATGTTATGAAGGATAGTGGCAAACTCCTGCCGTTTGTTGCTGCTCCTGACGTACGGCTGATAGGCATAGCGTGTCAGGGGGAAATGGAGGGCGGTTACGAATTTCATAGCATGGATAGCGTCTTTTGGCACGAAATGGAGCTTCAGAGTGTCAAACAGCAAACAGATGGAGTCTATGAGTTGTCATGGGGGAGTGATTTCGAGGGTGGGTCGCTGCTGCGCTCCGTCGTGGTAAACGAGCCAAACGGGTTTACCACAGAGGGATGCACCCTGCGCGTCAAACTACGAGGCAGCTCAAGCTGGCGCGAGCCGGAAGAGTTCTCGACCCGGGCCAAGTGGGAGCCCAAAGGTGACACCTGGGTGCCAACCAGTGTCGACGTGAATGAACCCACGGCATACAGGAAATTGAATTTGAAACTCGACTGGCACTCCGTGAATGCTCCGATAGCGGAAGACGTGTTCGACGTTGAGAATATGGGGGCGCCAAAGGACACACTGGTCGTGGATCATCGACTGGGAGGCGAGCCCTTCATTATCGCGAAGATTGGAGTGCCGGATTATGTGCCGCCATCCAGACCCACTGCCAAGCTTGGCTCGCCTGAGCGAAAGTGGTTCGCCTTAATCATAATAGGAGTCAACATAACGCTCTTCGCATCATATCTTCTGTGGAGGCGCCGACGAGGGGCGAAAACGTCGCCGTAGCAAGTTTGAAACAGAATCATGCACTTCGTTCGTTTTTCGGTCGTGTATCCGGTCGTTTTCGCACATGGGTAATGTGCTTGGCGGTCGCTACGCCGGTGTTCATCCATGTGTGCCTGGTCGGTTGGGGCGCGTATATCCATTCGCCGAATCTCGATGAAGTTGGGCATTTACCGGCCGGTGTCAGTCATTGGGAGTTCTGGGAATTCGATCTGTATCGTGTGAACCCGCCGCTGGTCCGAGTGGTAGCCGGTCTGCCAGTATATCTGATGGGACTGGACTTCGACTGGCGATTCTATGGCGAGGCACCCGGCGCACGAGGAGAATACGCGGTTGGTCAGCGTTTCATTCGGAGGTACGGGCCTCGCTCCGAGTGGTACTTCACCATCGCGCGATGGGCATGTCTGCCCTTTACGATCATCGGCGCGTTGGGCGTCTTCTTCTGGTCGCGCGAGTTATTCGGTTTCGCCGGGGGATTCGTCTCTTTGCTCTTATGGTGTTTCTCCCCGAATGTGATAGCGCACGCCCAGACTATCGTACCAGACGCAGGCGCGGCGGCGATGGGAGTTGTGGCATGCTATGTGTATTGGAGATGGATGAAACGACCAAGCTGGACGCGAGCGTCAGTGGCCGGTGTCTTCCTTGGGCTCGCGCTGCTTACCAAGACAACATTGCTGATCCTCTTTGTCGTCTACGTGGCTGGCTGGGCCGTGTACCTGCGGTCTCACCGCCGGGGCAACAGTCGGCATACGCTGCGCCGGCAAGCGGGACAGCTTGCCGTGGTCTTTACCATCGGCTTATACGTGCTCAACCTGGGATACGTCTTCGAGGGGTCCTTCGCGCGTCTCGATTCGTACACATTCGTCAGCAGCACCTTGTCGGGCGCGGAAGGAAACGTCACTGAATTCGGCAATCGCTTTGCCGGGCACTGGATAGGTTTCGTGCCGGTGCCCTTGCCGAAGAACTACGTGCAGGGGATTGATTATCAAAAGCGCGAGTTCGAGAAGGGACGTGCATCGTATCTCCGGGGAAAATGGAAACACGGAGGATGGTGGTACTATTATCTGTATGGGCTACTGATCAAAGTGCCGTTGGGGACATGGCTCTTGTTTGGCCTGTCAACTGTGATTGCGGTTGTCGGAAGACCTTGCGGTGTTAGATGCCACGATGCATGGTTTGTGCTTTTGCCGGCGGCCGGTGTGCTTGTACTGGTGAGTTCCCAGACAGGCTTCAATCATCATCTACGATACGTTCTCCCAGTGTTCCCGTTCATGTTCGTCTGGGCAGGACTCTCGGCTCGACTACTTCTAGTGTGGCGCCCATTGCCAAGCTTGACCGTGGCCGGTTGCCTGATTTGGTCCTTGGGCAGTAGTGTGAGCGTTTATCCGCATAGCTTGTCATATTATAACGAGTTAGTGGGAGGCCCAGATCACGGACATGAACATCTGCTCCATAGCAACATCGATTGGGGGCAAGATATGTCGCTGCTGCGTCGCTGGATGCAACGGCATCCGCAGGCCGTACCACTGGGGCTTGCAGATATCCATTCGGTCAACGCCAACTACATGGGGATCGATTATGCAACTGTAAACATCTGGCCTCCTCGCCAAAGTGATGCGGAGTTGCCGGCCGAGCAGATCGGGCCCCAGCCAGGGTGGTTCATAATAAGTGTCAATTACTTGCATGGCGACAGCACGCGCTCATGGTGGGGCAGGCCTTCGTATGAGTATGCACAAGATCCAAGCTACGGTTACTTCAATCGCTTTGAACGAGTCGGCCAAATAGGGTACTCCGCGTACATCTATCACATCACCCTCGACGAAGCGAACCGGGTTCGCCGGGAACTTGGGCTACCGGAGCTGCCTGTCAACAGAGAGCCCTCGGAGAATGCGGACCATGAAGACGCCAGCTAAGTTGCAAGGGTTGCCGCACCAGAGATTTGCGGGAACGAAACGTGCAGACCAGTCCGAACCGTTTCCGCCGCCCGAAGGAAATCCCGTATTGACAGTAATTGTGCCCGTTTATAACGAAGTGCAAACCATTGACGAGTTGCTCCACCGCGTCTTGGCAGCTCCATACGCCAAGCAAGTGATTGTGGTGGACGATGGTTCGAGCGATGGCACAGCAGAAGTCCTCAAGAGTTGGGCAGGACATTCACATGTTGAATTATTGCAGCATTCGGACAATCGTGGCAAAGGAGCTGCAATTCGCACCGGCCTCGTGCACGCCCTCGGGACGTTCACCATCATCCAGGATGCCGACCTCGAGTATGATCCTCAGGATTATCCGCGGCTCATCGAGCCGATCCTGTCCGGGCAGGCCCAACTCGTATACGGATCTCGCTACCTTCGATGCGACGGGAGTCCTCGTCAACGTTGGAGACTATTTCGGTGCGGTGTATTGTTTTTGAATACCTGCGTACGCCTCCTTTACGGAGCACGACTTACGGACGAGGCCACGTGCTACAAAGTTCTTCCTACGTCACTGCTGCGCGCCATGGACTTGCAGTGCGAGCGGTTCGAATTCTGCCCAGAGGTTACTGCGAAAGCCTGTCGGCTCGGCCTTTCAATTCTGGAAGTGCCGATTCACTACGATGCGCGCAGTATGCAAGCGGGAAAAAAGATCCGGTGGACGGATGGCGTGGAAGCTATGAAAACACTATGGAAGTGGCGTAACTGGCAAGCAGAGTCGTCCGAGTCGTCCCTGGTTGGTTGCAACAACAATCGGAGTATTATATAATATATCCTGTCAATCTGATCTTGTCTCGAACGGCTCGACGCAGCTGGAATACAGTTGTCCCCGGTGTAGTGTTTCAAGCGGAATGGCACACTTGTCCAAATCAATACCAATGACACGTACGCGAAAAGAAAAGAGACCAGTTATGGCGGATACCAGGCTTAGTGAGCGTCGAGCGGATCCCTCGCAATCTGCGGTGTCCCAAAGCACGGGACTTCGGGAACAACAACTCCGTCAAGCGCTGGGCAACTACGACGCGGACAGGTACTGGCACGACACTGCAGCGAGCTACTCGTACTATCCAACAGTTCGGCACCGGTCGCGGTTTATCCTTGGAGTCTTGCGCCAGTTGGGCCCGATGAACGACACTGTCGTGTTTGATTACGGTTGCGGCGACGGGACCCTGCTGGGGAGGATTCGGGACACGTTCGGGCTGCGATATGACCAGATGGCTGGCTGCGATCTGTCGAATACAGCCGTTGATCTGGCCATGCAGAAGTTGGGCAGTTCGCATATTCACAACCAGCCATGTCCCGCCATCAAACAGAGGTTTACCACAATAATCTGTTCCGAAGTGATCGAGCACACGACGGAACACGAAGAGACTCTCCAATGGATCGCGGACCACTTGGTGCCAGGCGGAATCACAATCCTGACCACACAGGGAGGAAGGGTCCACGCCTGCGATCGCTATACGGGTCACACGCAGCACTTTCGGACTGCGTCGCTTATCTCTTGGATTGAGGGATTAGGGTTGAAGGTGATTTACGCAAGAAAGTGGGGATTTCCGCTGTTTTGGCTGCAGAAATACTTGACCAACTTTCGCTTCCGAGCAGTTCGCGAAAACTATTTGGACGGGCCACTCACTTTGCGAAAGCGTCTGGTTTTTCGCATGGCTTACGCACTGTACTTCATGCACGATCTGATTCCGTTGGGGCCGCAGATTTACTTGGTTGCGAGAAGGCCAAGTCAAAGCCGCGCTTTAACGGCAGGAAAGCATCATAAACCGCATTAGCAGGCTTAACTGCACAGTCTTGGACCATATTGGTGGGGGGTTGAGATGCGAAGTTGGAACGACAAGCGGGCCGTAATCATCGGTGCTGGACCTGCTGGCCTCACGGCAGCGTACGAATTGCTGAAACGCACCAAGATCAAACCCGTGGTTGTGGAGCAGAGCGACATCGTGGGCGGCATCTCGCGGACAGTGAATTACAAGGGCAACCGTATCGATATCGGCGGCCATCGCTTCTTCTCCAAGTCCGATCAGGTTATGCGGTGGTGGTGTGATATGCTGCCGCTGCAGAGGCTGAACGGCAGGCCGGTTGACGTCGGCTGGCAGAGTAAGCTGCCCGCTCCAGAAACAACAGGCCAGGACCCCGATCCGAATGAAATCGATGCGGTGATGCTTGTACGTTCCCGGAAGAGTCGCATCTATTATCAAGGTAAACTGTTCGATTATCCCGTCAGCCTGAGCAAGCAAACGATCCTTAACCTCGGACTGATGCGATTGCTAAAGATTGGATTCAGCTATGCGAAGGCAAGTCTCTTCCCAATTCGCCACGAGCAAAACCTGGAAGACTTCCTGATCAATCGCTTTGGGAAGGAATTGTATCTGACGTTCTTCAAATCCTACACGGAAAAGGTGTGGGGAGTACCATGCCAAGAGATCAGCGCCGCCTGGGGTGCGCAGCGCATCAAGGGAATGTCGATAAGAAAGGCCGTCCTACATGCCTTGGCAAGACCCTTTGCGAGGCGGGAGGATGTGGCGCAGAAGAAGACGGAGACTTCCCTGATCGAACAATTCCTCTATCCGAAGTATGGCCCAGGCCAAATGTGGGAGACATGCGCCGAAAAGGTCAAGGCAATGGGTGGTGAAATCACTATGAACGTCAAAGTGGATCGCGTCCTTGTAAACGGCGACCAAGTGATCGGCGTGACGGGCATTGATCAAAAGACCAACAAGGCGGTTACTTTCGAGGGTGACTACTTCTTCTCCACAATGCCCGTCAGTGAATTGACTCGGGCGATCGGTGATGGGATGCCCGCGGACATTCGCAAGATCGGCGAGGGGCTGACGTACCGTGATTTCATTACGGTCGGTTTACTGCTGAGCGAACTGAAGGTCTATGGACACACCGAGGATGATGAACCACTTACTGACAACTGGATCTACATTCAGGAGCCGGATGTGCGCGTGGGACGCCTGCAAATCTTCAATAACTGGAGTCCGTACATGGTGGCCGATCCGTCAAAGACTTGGGTCGGCTTGGAGTACTTCTGCAACGACACCGACGAGCTGTGGAGACTCAACGACGCCGAAATGGCCGACCTGGCTGCGAAGGAACTGGCAAGGATCGGCCGTGTCGACAAGTGCGATGTGCTTGACTGGACGGTCATCCGTATGCCAAAGACGTACCCCGCCTACTTTGGTACTTACAGTCGCTTCGATGAGTTAAGAGAGTACCTTGACCGCCTTGACAATCTGTACTTGATCGGTCGCAACGGCATGCATCGTTATAATAACCAGGACCATTCGATGCTCACGGCTATGACTGCCGTCGACAATATCATTGCAGGACGGCATGACAAGTCCAACATTTGGAGTGTAAACACCGAGCAGGAGTACCATGAAGACAAGGAAGAAACTAACCGCCCTCGTGCCACATCATCGAGCGAGAGTCGATGACCTTTTTTGAAAGGAACGTAATCAGAAATGTCTGGAACTACTCCCCCGTTACTGCCCGACAACAACTATACACGCGAAACCGTTGTCTGTAACATCTGCGGAATTGAGGACGAACATTTTCTCTTTAATGCACCCGAACGGGTAGTGCAGTGCCAGCGTTGCGGGTTGGTATACCTGAATCCGCGGCTAGATAGCGAAAGCCTAAGCAGAATCTATACAAAAGATTATTTTGTTACTGAAAGCGATGACCCAGGGATAGACTACACGACCTATGCAGACTATATCGGCGATGAGGATTGCATCGTCCGCTCCATGCACTTGCGGATGAAAAAGGTTGAAAGATTCGCCCCGCACAAGAGTCGTGTCTTGGATGTGGGATGCGCTGCAGGCTTTTCACTAGTGGCCGCGGAGGACCGTGAATGGGACGCCGAGGGGATTGAGTACTCCAAATTCTGTGTCGATTATGCAGCATCCCGCAACCTGAAAGTTCACCACGGTTCTCTCGCTGATTATGCCGGCAATAAAGAAAGCTTTGATGCCATAACCATGTGGGATTATCTTGAGCACTCCAGTGACCCGCTCAAAGAACTAAGAACTTGTGCTTCTCTCTTAAAAAAAGGCGGGGTTATTGTGTGTTCTTTTCCGAATGTTGATTCATGGTCGTATCGACTTCTTAGTAAGAAGTGGATTGGATTCAAGAACATTGAGCATTTCTATTTTTACAGCCGTTCGACTCTTGCACAACTGGCGGAGTTGGCGGGATTGAAGCTGGAGAGCAGCTATTATCTGGGGAAATATGTGAGCCTCTCTTTTTTCCTCTCTCGGGTGCAGTATTATACACGCATAAAAGCAATTCTGACCCCAGTAGAAAAGCTGGCCAATACCAAGTGTGCGAAAAGCATCTCGTTCTATGCAAACCCTTTTGATATCCTCAATGTAGCTCTGAGAAAACAATAGAGACGGTAGCATTTCGATAACGTACGGAATGTTGCGCGCATTGCAGAGGTAGCCCTTGAACTGGCAGGAACGAATTGTTGAATTTCCATCACTACCAGAACCAAAGGGCTACCATGACCAGTATAACTGGTCAGTCAAGCGACGGGAAGTTTTCGGATGTTATCAAGATTGAGGAAGAGAAGATCCGTTCGCATGCTGGACGGATTCTACCGATTCGTGTAGCATGGTGAAATGCGTACAGTGATGCCGGCCGGGGTTTGACACTATGGCCGTTACCGCAAGAGGGGCTGTCTTAACGCAGTCTAATCGGCCATGGGATTCCCGCCGACAGCGGGATAACGAATCTCTCCTCCGACAACAAAACACCAAGGTTGCGATTCCATGATTTGTCCTGTTCGGCTACCGAAACTTGAATTGCGAACGTCGGATTTCGTGGTATTGACGGTGGTTCTCGCGGTGAATGTGGCCGTGTTGATCTTCGATAGGTCGATGGCCCGGCCCCTTTTTTTCGACGAGCATCAGTTCATTGCCTCGGGCGCATTGATGGCGAGGAAGGGGCTGATGCCGTATCTCGATTTCGCCTACGCCCATACGCCCAATATGGTGTTTCTCTACGCGGGCCTATTCCTGGTGACCGACCATTTGCTTTTTGCTGCCCGAGTGTTTTCGGCCGTGTGTGCGTACGGCTGGCTTGGATTGGTCTTTTGGTT
>SDBV01011897.1_pt1 | contig 11212 bp, 6 predicted proteins | sample 2277081 | NCBI WGS metagenome assembly SDBV01 (sample SAMN10402039, study PRJNA504765) | marine sediment metagenome | isolation source: marine sediment core GS10_PC15, 223 cmbsf | place: Arctic Ocean: Southern Knipovich Ridge | collected 2010
GGAACAGATGCGAATCAAAACAGGGCTCGTGCTGCTGGCTGCCATTTTTGCTGCTGGTTGCACGGCAAAGACACTTTCGTCACAGCAGGTGCGGGCGGTGGCTCCGGTGCGGTTTTCTGCCAATGAGTGGCGGATTCCGAGTCAGGTCGTCGTGATTGCCGACGCGTCGGGAACGACCTACATGGCCAAGACCTTCCCCGACGTGAAGGCTCTCACCCAATCGTTCGTCAAGGCGATGCCTGAGGGGAACACCCGAGCCAAGGTCTCCGGCAATTACGACGCAACACTGATCGGTTTTGGAGGCAAAGATCGGATCGTATCACCGCTGGCTCCCTTCAACCGGAGTGCGCTCGCCAGCAAGACGGATGGCCTGCGGATTCTCGGGGACCTTCACGGTTTCGGCGGCGAGACTCCGTTTCGCAACGTGTTCGCCGAGGTCCAGGAAGCCATCGAGACCAAGACGGGCGTCGCGGCGGTCGTGATCTTCTCGGATGGTCTGGCCGACAGTGAGAACGACGCGATGAATGCCGCGAGGTCGCTGGTCGAGAGTCGTTCGGGCAACGTCTGCTTGCATACCGTTCACGTTGGTGACGACGCGGCAGGTGCGCAGTTTCTCAGGGCTGTTTCGGCGCTCACGCGTTGCGGAAGCGCTCGTGTGATGGCGGACATTGGGGACGCGAACAACTTCATGCGGTTCACCCACGCCGTCTTTACCGGTCAGGCCGCCGTGGCTGCCGTAGATGATTCCTGCGCGGGCCGGATCGTTCTGCGCGGCGTCGAATTCGCGTTCGATAAAGCCGAGATCGGGGGTTCGAGCCTGGTGATTCTCGATGTTGCCATCGACCAACTGAAGAGTTGCCCGAATATTCCGATGAATATCGACGGTCACACCGACTCGCTCGGATCCGAGGACTACAACCGTGGGCTGGGTCAACGGCGCGCGGAAGCCGTGAAGACCTATTTCGTGAAAAAGGGCATCCGCGCTGGCCAACTCGCGGCGCGAAGCTTTGGCGAATCCAACCCGGTCGCTTCGAACGACACGGACGAGGGCCGCCAGATCAACAGGCGGGTGGAACTCCACCCGCGGTAGTAGCCCGCTGTCGGCGAGGTGGCGGGAGACCGCCGCCTCGCCGAGGGCGCTCATTCCCGTCGGATGATCAAGCTTCCCACCTTCCGTTGCCGGGTTTCATGTCTTTCGGATCGAGTTTGATCGGGAATCTCTCGCGGATTTTCGCGTCGGCCGCAGCCGAGATGTATTCGGGGTAGTGACTCGAAAGCATTTGCTTGACTCGCGAGTGGGCGAGTTCGTACACGGTCTCTCTGCCGCCGTCCTGCCAATCGTTCGCGGTACGTCGATCCCCGATTTCTGGGTAGAGATACTCCGTCTGCATGATCTCGAGTGTCTGATCCTGGTCGAGGTAGTGTCCCACACCGTGAACCGCGCTCTCGATGATGTCGTAGGAGAGTGTCTCGTCCGAGACCTCGATGCCTCGGAGTAAGCGCATCACGCTTCCCATCATGTCGTTGTCGATGAGCATTCCTTCAAAGGATTGCGCGAGAAGGCTTCCGACGATGCCCGGGTAGCAGCTGACGATGTTTCCACCCGACAAAGCGACTGCGGTCGTTGTAATCGCCTTTTCATAGCCCGCCTGCGCGTCCATCGTTTTCGAATCGGTCATGCCGCTGGGGACGCTGGTGATCAGCCCGTAGTGGTTGGCCAATTGGGTGGCCGAAGCGATGACCAGGGCTTCTTCGCCACTTCCACCACTGAATGCTCCGGTTCGCAGGTCCGAGATGAACGGCCAGATGCCAAAATTGATCGCACTTCCGGGTCGTACCAGATTCACCACGCACAGGCACGCCAGAGACGACGCAAAGGTTTGTACGAGCGCGCCAGCCAGGGCAGCGGGAGCCGTCGCGCCCGCCTGGGCGGCGATCGCGATGTCACCCGTCATTCCGAGCTGCGCGACCTTGACGAGTACTTCCGCGTTTTCTTTGCCGAAACGAAGCGGCGAAACGATCGGGCAACCGCCAAAAATGCAGAAGGGGCGCTTTAAAAAGTCGCCTTCCTTGCCGAGATAGGTGTCGAAAAGCGCGATGAGCGGGTCGATGTGTTCAACCATCGCAATGCCGAGCGCGAAGGGTTTGGCGGTCCCCGCCAACTCTGCGTAGGCGATATTCACATCGTGGACGAAGACATCCTCGCTCCATTCCGTGGCGATGAAGGGCTGGCCGAAAGTGTGGATGTGTTCGAGTTGATCTGCGAGGCGAGCCGAATCGTAGAGGTCTGCGAGCGTTGATGGGCGATAGGTCTGCGTTTCGTAGTCGAGGATGTTGACCGCCTCGCCCGACGTCGCCATGTGGACCCGAGTTCCACTGATCAGGAGATCGTTCTTTGGGTTCGGGGCGTGCGCGACGTATTCTTTGGCGGATACGTCGATGAGATCCTCGACGAGAGAGCGCGGAAATCGCAGACGCCCGTTTTCGTCGAGGGTGCAACCCTTCGGAAGCGCGCAATCCAGAATCTCCGGTGTCGGATCCCCGATGCCGATGTTTGCCAACACATTGAGGGCTGTGTCGTGGATGCGCTCGATGTCGCGATCGCTCAAGGGTTTGTAGGCGCCGCCTTCGATTCCCGGGTGAACGGCCATTCCCGCAGTGCCTTTCTTTCGCTCCGCGTGGCGCCCCGCGCGCCCGCCGCTCTTACGCCCTCCTCGGCGCGGCTTTACGCTGGACTTCTGCGCCGGGCTATCTTCGATCATTAATCAAACTCCATTGCGGTGCGCGCACGTTAGCGCGCTCGAACGATGTTGGGAAAACCGATGAATTCAATGGCGCGCTGAACCGAGCAAGTTCGCGCGAGCTTCGCCAATCCAATGGCGCAGGTGATCTTCGGATTCAGGTATTCAATGATGCAAGTGCATTGCGGCGTTGCGGGCTCGACAGCGCAAACGAATTGCGGCGTCCTTGACCTGGAGTGGAACGCTGTCGATTTCTTCACCACAGCGGCACGAGATGGTCTTCGCATGTACGTCTATGACGTCGTATTGGGTACGGCAATTTGGGCAGGCGACCAGACGCACGGCAGTACGGAGCCTCCGAGTAAGCCTTCCAGCAGCGCTCGCCGTGCGGAGAACATCGGGACGTCCCGCGCTGGACTTGATCCAGCGACGGCGCTTGCCGAAGCCGGAAAATGCTTCCAAGAAGAGCGATTACACAGGTATTTTGCGTACCCGAGAAATCTCGTCGGAATCGCCCTGGAATTTCGGCCTCAGTCGGAAAGCGCAGAGATTGTGTCGCGTTCGACGACGGATTCGAATGCCGTTCGGATCCGGTTCTGCGCTTCGGAGATCTCTTCGAGCAGGGCCGACGGCGCGATGCCCGGATCGACGAGTTCGCCGAGCAGGGCAAGTTCGTCGCCATCGGTTCTGGCGTCTTCGACGGACCGGCCCGCAATCAAGCGAGCTCTGGATTCCACGAGCCGCAAGAGCGCGTGGTCTTCGATGAGTTGCGCAATCTTCGGGCCCTGGGCGATGGTTCTGAGCATTGCGGGCACGCTCGGAACAGGCGGGAAGCGGTCGGGCCGCGCCTCGAGCACGCCACCCGCAGCCAGAAAATCGACGTCCATCAAGCCACCGCGTCCGGTCTTCAACGCAACCGTGTGCCCGGATGGCCTCGCTCGCTCACGTTCGACCTTGGCGCGCAACTCTTCCACGTAGTTCCAGGACTTCGCGCTGCTAGCCAACACCTTCTGACGCACATCTTCGAGCACGTTCTGTGCGTCGTCCCTTCGGCCCGCGATGGCGCGGGCTCGCAGTAGCGCCATGTGCTCCCAGGTATCCGCGTTCTCGAGCTGATAGCGCTTGAAGCGATCAAATGAAGTGACCAGCACGCCCTGGCGCCCCGAGGGCCGCAGGCGCGTGTCCACCGCGTAGGCGATGCCAGCGCCCGTCATGTTGGCGAGATAAGAGATCATTCTCTGCCCGACCCGTGATGTCACCGAGATATCGTCGGAGACGCGACTGCACAAAAAGATCAGGTCGAGATCCGAGTGATAGGTGAATTCCCGGCCTGCGATGGTTCCCATCCCGAGTACGGCAAAGTCCGAGACGGGCGGGGCGCCGCCCAGTTCGTCCTGGGCGAGCCTCAAGGCTCGACTGGCGATCGCCTCGGCGAGCACAGACAGGAAGTAGGAGATACCTTCGAACGGAATGACCCTTCCGAGGTCGAGGCATGCGGCCAGGCACGTTTCTTCGCGTCTGAGGATTCGAAGCCCATCGAGAGCGGTTTCCAGATCGTCTGCGCGCTCGTCGGGCGCCTCTTCGAGTTCTTTCGCCCGGGCGGTTAGCGTCGTCGTGTCGGCATTGGCGATGCGCTCGAATAGCTGCGGGCGGTGACTCAGGAATCCGGCGACCATGGGTTGGCTTGCGAGCACGCGCGCCAGCCCGCAGAGCACGTCTCCGTCGATACGCGCGGCGGCGGCGTCTTTCGATCGCCGCTCGAAAAATGGCGCCGCTGATGTTTCCAGGCGCGATTCGAGGACGCCACCCAAAATCGCATCGGTGAATCGATCTTTCAGCGAATTCATAGATCGCCGCTCAGTACCAGGGCGTCGAAATGGCTGCGCACGTGCGTGCGGTACCGATTCCAATCGTCGATCAAACGCGCGCGCGCGTCGACTCCAGAGGCCTCGTGGTATCCCATGCGCCGCGCGAGCCCCAGCTGAGCGCTGGGGTAGCGCGGAAATTTCGATGTCTGTTGTTCCTCGACGAGTTGTTGAGCGTGTTCGGCGCGACGCAGCCATAGGTAGGCGGTCGAGAGTTCGACCGCGGTAGCTTCGGGAAGCATTTTGAATCGTCCCAAGGCCTCCAATCCGTCCAGCGTGTTGCCGGTGCGAATCTCGGGTGTGCGACCTCCCAGGAATAGCTGGAATGCCTGTACGAGGAATTCGACGTCGCGAATACCGCCCGGGCCCTCTTTGAGGTCCACTTCGAGATCCCGATGCGCCTCGCGCCGCTCTGTCTCGATCCGATGTTTCATGTCCCGCACGGCACGAAGCACCGCGGGATCGATGCTGCGCCGGTAGACGAACGGGTGAACCCCCTCACAAAACGCATTCGCCAGCGCGGCGGGGCCCGTCACCGCGCGCAGGCGGATCAGCATCTGGCGCTCCCACTCCGCGCCGAATCTCTCGTAGTAATCGAGGGCAGCGGTGACCGAGTTGGCGAGCGCACCCGCGACTCCTTCCGGTCGCAGATCGAGATCGACGCGGTAGATGAATCCTTTTTCGGTAGGCAGTTCCATTCGGTTCTTCAGGTGGCGGATGAAGCCGGCTGCGCGCTGGTTGCGCTCGAGGTTGTCGCCATCGGCTGACGCATCGTAGAGAAAGAGAAGATCCACATCGGAAGAGAAGTTGAGTTCATTTCCGCCGAGTTTGCCGAGCGCGAAGAGCATGGGCGGGTCTGGCGCGCGAAGTTCGCGTGCGGTGCATTGCATTGCCGCGATGAGGCAAGCGTCCGCGAGGTTGGAAAGTGCGCGCAGGCTCTCTCGGAACGGCCGATTCGACAGGTCGCCCCCCGCGATGCGGAGCAGGCCGCGGTATTTGGCGTCGCGGATCGTGTCCCAATCCGGGGCGATCGGCTCGATGGGGGTCCTTTCCAACAGCGGGGCTTCGAGCTCCTCGACCCAATCGGGATGGCGCACCAGCAGGCGCGCGAGGAAGTCGCTCGAACCCAGTACGAGCGGCAGCGATGGCGTGCGACGCGGGTCGAACATCCTACCCGCCTCGCGGCGCGCGCGGGCGACCGCGAGCAGACGCTCCGCTCCGCGCCCGGGCCGCGCGGAGCGAAGAAGTGCCGGCACCCAGGTCTCCGCGTGTGGGGCGAGTCCGGGTTCTTTCAGGGCCAGCGAGAAAGACGCGGCCGCTGCGCTCGGATCGGAATCGCCTATCGTTCGGAGCGCCTCGATCCGCGGCTCTCCGCGGCGCAGACTCGCTGTGAAGTCGGCAGCCAGGAGCTTCATCAGGCAGGAGGTAACGCTTTCCGGGCTCCTGCGCCGCTCCAGCTGCGCTGAGGCCGGGCGCTGCTGCCGGGGTATGATCACGCCACTCCATTGCCGGGGGATTCGATGCAGACCGATCGTGGCGGGAGCCGCAGCCTGACGTTCAAGATCGTGCTCGGAATGGGCGCGGGATTCGCCGCAGGCCTGCTGCTCAACTGGATCGGGGTCTCCGGCTGGACCGAGGCCGTCGTGGTGGATGGGCTGCTCCACGTGGGCGGCTCGATTTTTCTGGCCAGCCTGAAGCTCCTGGTCGTTCCGCTGGTCTTCGTTTCCCTGGTCTGCGGTACCGCAGCCCTGGACGACGTCGCGAAGCTCGGTCGGGTGGGCGCGAAGACGCTGGGCCTCTATCTGGTGACCACCGCGATCGCGGTGTCGCTGGCGCTGGTCGCTGCCACGATCGTTCAGCCTGGTGCTGGATTTGAGCTCGATTCCGACGCTTCTTTCGAAGCGCAGCAGGCTCCGTCGCTCGCGGATGTGTTCATCGATCTGTTTCCTTCGAATCCGATCCGTGCGATGGCCGATGGTAACATGCTGCAGATCATCGTCTTCGCCGGACTCTTCGGCCTTGCGCTGACGCTGTCTGGAGAGCCGGGCAAGCGCTTGTTGAAATTCTTCGGTGATCTCAACTCCGTGATCATGCAGCTCGTGATGTTGTTGATGGCCGTGGCGCCTTACGGGGTGTTCTGTCTGATCGCAAAGGTCTTCGCGCTTCAGGGATTCGGGGCGATGGCGCCGCTGCTCCAGTATTTCTTGCTCGTGCTCGGAGTTTTGGTTTTGCACGCTCTGGTCACGTATCCGGTCCTTCTGAAAGTTCTCGCGGGCCTCAATCCGATCGTGTTCTTTCGCAACATGCGGGATCCGATTGCGTTGGCATTCAGTACGGCCAGCAGCAATGCGACACTCCCCGTCACGCTCGAGACCGTCGAGCACAAATTGGGCGTCCGGAATTCGATCGCCTCGTTTACGATTCCGCTCGGTGCGACCGTCAACATGGACGGCACGGCGATCATGCAGGGCGTCGCAACAGGTTTCATCGCCCAGGCCTATGGGATCGATCTTTCGCCGACGGACTATTTGATGGTTGTCGTCACGGCTACGCTCGCGTCGATCGGAACCGCTGGTGTTCCCGGAGTGGGGCTCATCATGCTCGCGATGGTGTTGCGCCAGGTGAACCTTCCCGTCGAGGGAATCGCGCTGGTCCTCGGCGTCGATCGATTGCTCGACATGGTGCGGACAGCCGTCAATGTGGCTGGCGATGCTTCCGTCAGTTGCATTGTTGCCGCGAGCGAGGGGCAGCTGTCGCGAGAGGTATTTCGCGACGGAAGCGGGGGCAGCTGAGCGGCCTCCGCTCAGCGACTATCGAAACGCAGCGTCCCGTCTGACCACTTTTTGGATTTCTCATCGGGATCGCGCAGCGTCAATTCCAATTTGCTCGCGTGTTGGATTCGGCGCTCCGTGGTCGTTTTGGGATCGCCCGAGTCCACCCAGCTGACTCTGATCTGGTCGCTGACAACGACTCGACGAACGAGCGAATTTTCCAGTTCGACCCAGGCCGTTCCGTTGAGAGTCGCCTGAACGCGATCGAATTTCTGGCCCGTGGTGAGGCTGGTGACCCCCGCTTCGCTGATCTGGGCGTCGAGCAGGATCATCGCGCAGGGCACGTCTTCGAAGATCTCGAAGCCCGCCAGCGAGTAGTTGACCGTCAAGCTCAGACCGAGTTCGCCGGCGCGGCTGGGTGGAATGCGCGCGCCGGTCCACCTGGAACCCGGGGTGATCGGATCTTGCGGGAGGGTCACCATCGCGTACGCGATGGCTCCGAGGATCGGAATTTCATTCATGAATTGACGTGCAGCCGGAGCCCCTCGACTCGACAGCCTGGTGGGATTGCCACTCGGGTCGTGGGTGATCACGCCGAAAATCCGGTTCAAGAATATGCGCGGTGCGAGAGGTCCGATGACGCGATTGCCTCGGTTGTCAATCGATGTCTCACCGTTGGTCATGATCCGCAATCGGTCGTTTGCGATCTCGATTTTGCGATCGGCCGGAGGGTTTTTCTGCTTTTGTGTGTAGAGGAGCCTGTCGAGGCCGACCAGGAACATGTCGCCTCGGGAATCGGCACCCTCGATGGGAAGCTTCCTGAATTCTGCTTCCAGCGCGCTCGTCTCGCGAACGGACGATTGCTGCTTGTTGCCAAATGATTGGCGGGCCGCTCGTTCGCCCTCGATCTCGAGTGTGAGACGGTACGCGACGCCACCGCTGCCGGGGCCGCGATACGCCAGCAGGACCGGGCCCTGGCCGTCGAGGGCTCGGAGCCGCGGATCCGAAGATCCACTTTGTGCCCCACCCGTGGCCGCATCGATTCCCGCGAGAATCGTAGGTCCGTTCTCCGATTTTCCTGCACAGGCTGGCAGCCAGATCGCTAAGGCTCCGATCGTGAAGGCGGCTGTGAGGGATGATGCGGCGCGCATTGGGTGTGGCCCCGTGGATTTGGCGGGGAGTCTAACCCGGATCGCATCGCCGCGTTTCCGCTGGAATTTCCGGCGTCGGCGCTCGAGGCGAATGCGAATCGTCGCGTTTTCGTCGATTGGTTCCGCCGATTGGAATCGGGCGGCCCCCCGGGGTGAACCTGCGCGGGCGATGTGGCGCCTTGCGCCGCCGCAAATTCTCGTGGCGTGGCCCGGGCGCGAAGCGACTGGCTGCGCGTTTTCGAGAACGACTGGCTGTGCGTTTCCGAGAGCGTTAGGCTATCTGCGATCGATCGAAACGCTCGTGGCAGGCGAGCGTCTACCTCGCGTGGGGATCAGTGGAATGATAGCCAAAAGGGAAGCCGGCGCAGATATTGAAAACAAATGCGGCAAGTGCGGCGATGGTGCCCACATCATCGTGTCGATGACCAAAGACCGAATCGGCAAGGTCGAGTGCAAGAATTGCGGTTCACAACATCGGCATCGCCTGACTGATGCAGATAAACAGCGGAAGCCCGCCAAGCGCGCATCCCGAAAGAGCGCATCGGCGGAACCCGTGGGCCCCATGGTGGAGCCCGATCTGACTCGCCCGATTCGCCCGTATCAGATCAGTGAAGTCTACGCGGTCGGAGATCGCATCGATCACCAATCGTTCGGGACCGGCATCATCGAGCGTGTCATGAGCCCGTCGAAGGTCCAGGTGTACTTCCCCGACGGACAGAAGATGTTGCTCCAGGGACGAACACCCTGACCGAAAAGTATTCCCGCGCGCGCTGACGCTGACGGGACACCTACCACAGACCGCCTACTGCCCTCGCTTCATCGCCCGCCGAGTTCCGCGTAGACGGCTGCGAGTTGCTCATTCTCTTCGCGCTCGAGGGCGCGCTCGAGGCGGCCGAGCGCGTCGCTGCGATAACCCGCCCTGGCCTCGGCTCGGGTGAGGCGGATCAACGCATCGAGCCCAGCCGCGTCTGGCAGGCCGATACCCGAGAGCACGGCGCGGGCGTCTGATGTGAGCCCGCGATCGTAATAGAGTGCAGCCAGTCTCAGGGCTGCGTCGGCGCTTGGGGCATTGGAGTCGAGGGCCTCTCGATAGCGGCGTTCTGCGGCATCCAATTGGCCAGCGGCTTCGGAGATTTGTGCGAGTGCGACCAGCGAGGCGGTCTCGTTGGGATTGATGCGTGCGGCCTCCTCGTAGGCTGCGACTGCTTCTTGGCTGCGTCCCTGCAATTCGAGCGCTTCGCCGAGGACCAGATAACCCTCGGCGTGGTGGGGCTGGGCGGCGATGACTTCGCGAGCCAATCGCTCGGCCTGCTCGGCGTTGCCAAGTTCGAGTTCGATTTCAGCTCGGATGTGGGCAACCCAACCGCCTGCCTCGGGCTCCGAATCGAGGATCTCGCGGGCGCCCGCGACGTCACCTTCTGTCAGCATCGAACGCGCCTCGAGAATCTTGATGAAGCTGCCGAGCACGTCTTTCGGATCCGCGCCGCCAACCCATCCCAGAGGGTGTCCACCACCGTCCGACGTGCGAACCACGTACCCCAGGCTTTCGAGTAGCGCGATCTCTTCGGGTGGAGCGACCGCGTTGGGAACGACGGGTAGCGCGTCAGCGAGGCGGGCTTCCAGCGCCTCGTCGAACTCTTTCAACTTCGCGGGCAGGCTCGCCGCCAGGTTGTTCATTTCGTGCGGGTCCGTGTCCAGAGCGTAGAGTTCGGGGCGGACTGTCCGCAGGTATTTGTACTCGCCCGTCCGCAGCCCGAGCACCGGGCTCCAGCCATAGGCGAGTTTGGTCTCGAGGGTTTCGACGTAGGCTTCGAGTCCATCCTGGCGCTCCCCGCTCATCCACGGCTCCAGATCCTGCCCCGTTGTGTGCTCGATCGCGGGCAACCCGGACAGGCTCAGGATGGTCGGTGCCACGTCGACCAGCCGAACCTGCGCGTCGACCACGCGGCCGCTTGGTACACCCGGGCCCTTCATCAGGAGGGGAACCTTCTGGGTTGCGTCGTAGAGGGTGAGGGTGTGGGTGAGTTCACCGTGCTCGCCCAGGCTTTCGCCGTGGTCGCTGGTGACGACGAGCAGGGTGCGGTTATCGGCGAACCTTCTGTTCAGGATGCGGAGGAGCCGGCCGAGCTCTGTATCCGCGAAGTAGATTTCTCCGGCGTAGAGCGGCGGGAAGACCTGCTTCGCGTACTCGAGGCTTCCGACTTCTTCGGGGCTGGCTGTAGTGGTTATTTGCTTGGGACGAAAACCCCTCGGAGGATCGTAGCTTCCGTGGGGGTCGTAGAAGTGGACCCATAGGAAGAAGCGGCTCGGCGCGGACTCCAGCCACTCGAGCGTCGCATCGACGACCTGGTCGGCGGTCCGCTCCGCGTAACCGCCGGTCGCGCCTTGGATGTTGTGGCGAAACCCCATGCGGTCGTCATAGATGTCGAAGCCGCGCGCCAATCCATAGCGTCGGTCGAGCACGACGGACGAGAGGAAGGCCGCGGTCGCAAAGCCGTGCGCCTGAAACTGCTCAGCGAGTGTCGGAATCCCATCGTTGAGGCGAAACTTCGCGTTGCTGTGAACGCCGTGCAGAGTCGGGTCGAGTCCCGTCATCAGCGAGGTGTGCGAGGGCATCGTCATCGGCGTGGGCGCAATGGTGGTCGCAAAGCGGACTCCGTTGGCTGCCAGTCGATCGAGGGTGG